>ENA-OROK01000331-OROK01000331.1-human-gut-metagenome-genome-assembly--contig:-NODE-331-length-59977-cov-4.236257_pt1 | contig 59977 bp, 48 predicted proteins | sample MGYA00242127_ERZ509046 | MGnify/ENA primary metagenome ERZ509046 (study PRJEB26280, sample SAMEA2338728) | human gut metagenome | biome: human gut; feature: human-associated habitat; material: faeces... | reverse complement strand
CAAGATTTAAAGCTCATTGTGCAAGTTGAGGTACATTCCATTGTGCAAGTTGAGGAATACTCTATCTTTTTCTAATGTGCCGTAAAAATTCTTTCTTGATGATTTCTGATTAGTTAGTATTGTAGAAAGGCAACAGTCAGGATGCCTCTTGCCATATCCAAAAATGTATGGGAATAAAAACTCATTGCAGTGTATAACCACCATCAATGATCAGCGATGTACCAGTTACCCAGGAAGACTCATCCGATGCTAAGTATAGAACAGCATATGCCACGTCTTCCGGAGTGCCCAATCTGCCTATGGGGTGGAGATTTACGATCTCTTCAGCTTCTTTGTCTCCATGATTCTTTCTAAATAACTCCATATCTGGTTCTACCCAGGCTGGACAAACACTATTCACACGGATATTCTCTTTAGAAAAATCGAGTGCCATGCATTTCATCATCATTTCAATCCCGCCTTTAGCTGTATTATATAAGACATGTTTTTTCTGTGCTATATATGCAGAAATTGAAGATGTGAATATGATGCTCCCTCCATTGTTTTTTCTCAGGTAAGGAATAACATACTTTGAACATAGGAACTGCGCCTTCAGATTGATATCCATCAGAGTATCCCAGTCTTCTTCTTTTAATTCTGAAATGTCATTGCCGTTTCCTGTGAATATGGCTGCATTATTGAATAAAATATCTATCTTGCCATACTTATCCGCAGTCGTTTCGAATAGACGTTTCACTTGTTCTGATTTGGAAATATCTGTAACAACATAGTCAGCAGATCCATTGTTTGATCTGATGATTTCAACTGTTTCTCTGAGAGTCTCTTCTCTTCTACCAGCAATCATTACTTTCGCGCCTTCCTTGGCAAAAAGAATGGCAGTACCGCGTCCAATTCCGGTACCACCTCCAGTTATGACTACTACTTTATCCTCTAGTCTCATAATATCCTCATGAATGATCTCTAGAACTTATTAGCATTAGATGCTCTGAATCTCTTTGGCAGAATGTATATCTCACCATCTGGATCTGTACCGACCCTTGCATCTACTTCATATACTTCCTCTATGAGCTCCTCGGTAATCACTTTCTTAGGATCTCCGATGGTTTTGATCTCTCCTTTCTTCATGATTATGCACAGATCACAATAACGGGCCATAAGGCTGATGTCGTGCTCAGCAACTAGAATGGTCATGTCTGTTTTTACCATCGCCTGCAGATATTCCATTACTTCCAGTTTGTATTTCATATCTAAGTGGCTGGTAGGTTCATCGACCAGCATCAGGCGGGGAGATTGAACATATGCTTTAGCGATCATTGCACGCTGATACTCTCCGCTGCTGAGCATCGAAAGCTGTTTGTCTTTGAGGTGGTCTAAACCGAATCGTTTCATGGCATCCATTGCGACATTCTCATCATCATCGCTTTCCCACCAGATGCTGTCAACATATGGATGTCTGCCCAACATCACTAAATCCATAACAGACATGCCGAAAGTTCCTCTGCTCTCTGCAGGCACATTCGCTACAAGCTTTGCAAGGGCTGAGGCTTTCTTTCCTTTCGTGCTCTCTCCATCAATGAATATTTCTCCAGATGTAGGTTCATGAATTTTACAGATGCACTTCATCATCGTGGACTTGCCGCAGCCATTCGGGCCGATAAGACCGACCATCTGCCCACTGCCTATAGAGTAACTAACTCCTTTAAGGGCTTCAAAGTCACCGTAACACTTCTTTAGATTTTTAACTTCTAAAAGAGGAACATTATCCATCGTAGTTCCCTCCTTTCTTAATCAGCATGTATGCAAACACAGGAGTGCCGATTATGGCTGTGATAGCACCGACAGGCAGTTCTAACGGCATAAGGGCCATTCTTGCTATGATATCTGATGAAAGCATCAGCATGGCGCCAAGGATGATACTGGCTGGCATGACAAGACGATTGTCCCCGCCCATCAGCAGGCGGCAGGCATGAGGCACAACCAGTCCTACGAATCCAATGATACCGACAAAAGCAACACAAATGGCAGTGAGTACTGAAGCGATAATCAGCATTATTCTGTTGAATGTTCTTACATTCAGACCCATCTGCTTGGCCTGCTCTTCTCCTAAGACTACAAGATTAAACTCTCTGGCCCACAGCAGGGATATCAATGAAATGCCCATTGCTGGAATAAAAATCAGCCAGGCATTTTCCCAGCTGACAGTTGAAAAACTTCCGAACAGCCAGTACATTACATCCTGAAGCTTGTTGCCTGCCAGAGAAACAAAGATTGTTTGTATTGAGGAGAATGCGAATCCTACGATTACACCGCCTAAAATGTAATTTACGGAATTTCCTCCTGACTTCTCTGCGATGAACATTGTGGCTGCAAATGCCAGAAGCCCGCCTGCAATGGCAGCTACTGGTATGATATAATTAGAATCAGGTGAGAGGAATGGGAGTGTGATGTTGAATGCCATAGCAGCTACGGCTATGCATCCTGCTCCAGAGGATACACCAGTGATATATGGATCGACAAGAGGATTTCTGATGATTGCCTGATACATGCATCCGGCTATCGATAATCCTACTCCGACAGCTATCGCGCCGATAGCCCTTGGAAGTCTGGCATTGTAGATATAAAGCTCCATAGTGTTAAGCGGATCCCCGTTCAATGTCTTCTGTATCGATGATACCAAGGATACAGCAGCGTCACTTATCGGCATGATTCCGCCGGAAGAAATTGAAAGTGAGATGAAGAACGCTATGATCGACATCACGGTGCCGAAAACCGCGATATATACGAATCTCCTCTTTTTCCTCTTCACTTCGCTGAGGCCGCTGTCATCGTGGTATTTTAGCAGATATACTAAAAGAATGATCATTGCGGCTATAATTGCGAATATGAGATACCAGGACCAATGGTTAAACCCATATGTCGGTGAATCATCATCTGCCGCTGGCGGAGGAGATCCTGAAGCATCAATGCAGTAAACGAATCCTCCATCGTTTGCTATGTAGACTTTTCCATCAATAACTGTCGGCTGCACCATTGAGTATGAAGTCGTGGTATATGGTTCAACAACAATTTTCTGTATGATTTTACCTGAATCTGCGTTTAGAGTTATCAGAGATCCGCCTGCAGAAAATTCCATTGCATAAATTATTCCGCCAGCCTCTGTCATATCTCCCTTAATATAATTTACATCATTACTTTTCCAGATCTCATTTCCTTCCCAGTCAAGCTTGTAAACGCTGAGATTATGATAAAATATGAAACCGTCTTCCTGTATCACGGGATTGCTTGTAAGATATTCATGCTTCCAAATCTCTTCTCCTGTCAACGGGTCAAGCATGAGCATGTATCCGTCTGTTTTTGACATACTTCCATCGCTGCAGCACACGATTATATTTTCAGGTGCAATCGATATGCTGTCTACAGATCCGAGATACATTTTACCTTCAGGCAGATAATTAACTACCTGTTCATTCCAGATCAGGCTGCCGGTGTGGGCGTTTATAGCATACACATTGCCTTCATAATTCCCAATGTATAGGATGCGCTCTCCGTTTATGGTAGCAAATGTCGGTTTAACATAATAGATCGAACCGTTAGTCTGGTACATCCAGATGCGTTCAGCTTTTTCCTTTGATATGGAATAACAGTAGACTTTGCCGTCTGCGGAACCGAAGTACAGAGCTCCAGAATCATAAGCCGGGGTGGAAGGGCCTGAACGGAATGTTCTTCCAGACCAGTCTATCGCTCCGTTCTCATCTCTCGGAGGCTCAAAGGGGATTTCTTCGTTCCAATATAATTCACCGTTGAATCTGTCTAAACAGTAGATGTTTTCATTGCTGGCGCAGAGAATTATCAAATCTCCGGTGATCAGTGGAGTTGTAAGTTCATCTCCGCTTCCTATGTCATATTCAAATTTCCAGATTTCTTCTCCGCTGTCTTTGTTTAGGCAGTGGAGAGCAGGACTGGTACTCGGAGTTTTACTTCCTGAAGATGTGAAGTATAGATAATCACCGGCGCAGACTATTCCCGAATCAATGAAGCCGTTGTTTGTCGGGAAATACCATCCGGGGGGAGTTGTGAGATTTTCAGGACCATAAGAATCAGAGACATTTTCTGATGAAGAAGACCCTCCAATTGTTGTCCATGCGTCAGGATATTGAGGTGTCACCACAGGACAGATGACTTCATCCGCATCAGGGTAAAATCCCCAGGCGAAAGTTTTTCCGTCATATGAGGAAGATGCTGTTACCTTTTCATCATATTTCCAGTTTCCAGCTTCATCCAACACGTAAAGTTTCCATGAAGTAGTGATGCTGTTTCCTGAACTGCCTTTAATTACAGTATTTGAAAACTCATTTATCTTAGTTACAGAACTATTTGCTTCGAGGCTTATACCTGCTGCAGACGCTGATTCTTTTGTAACGTCTAAGTATGATCCTTCAGATGCTGCATCTATCCACTGCGTCTCACCGTTGCCGTAGTCTATGAGAATCTGCGGCGTGTTTTCACTGGATGCACTCGCACTGCCTATCGATGGAACGATCGCTGCAGATATGATCACTGCTACGATCAGAACCGACAAAATCCGCCGGCTATTCAAATAAACACCTCATATTGATATTTCAAAAACTGTTTGTAGTCATCGCCGAAGAATTTGGGGACTACATCCTGTGAGTTTTTCTTAATAAACTGATCTGGATGAATTATCTTTGCTATCAGTTCCGTAGCTTCTCCAAGCCTCGGTCCCGATCTTGAAAGAAGGTCTCCTGCTTTACCGCTGAAAATATAGATCTCTCCATTTTTATAGGCCGGAGTATCCTTCCAAATATCATTTAATCCGCTGATTATCTTGTCATACTCTTCCTGCGTTCCAACGTATGTTTCGGAAATGAGGATTATAACCTCAGGCTGCTTGGAATGCATTGCCTCGATCCCTACCTGAACCCAGGTCTGGCTTTGATCATCGAAAACGTTCTTTCCTCCGACCATCGAGATTATATCAGAAATGTAAGTTGATTTTCCTGAGGTATAGGGAGCGTTGTTTGTTGACAAACTGATAAACGTCTTTCTGTCAGGTTCATTTCCTACAATGCCTGTGACAGTATCTATTGTATTGTTGATGTAGCTGATTACTTTATTTCCAGTTTCATTATACCCCAAGGCTGAAGACACAATCCACAGATTATTGTAGACCATATCCATGCCTGTGGTGTCATAGAGCACTACGCAGTTTATGCCGGATTTTCTCAGCTTGTCAGCCATGTGTGTATGGGATCCCACTCCCTTATCGCAGAATACTAAGTCCGGTGCCAAGCCGACTATTTTTTCATAATTCGGATCGGTATAACCGCCGACGATCTCAATGTCTCCGCTGTTCTGCCCTTCTACGATTTCATCAGGATAATTGCTGTACAGATCAGTTCCTACCAGCAGCTCTGCCCCTCCTGCGGCAACTATCATTTCTGTGATTGTTGGAGAGAGGCTTACGATCCTAAGCTGGTTTCCTGTAACTGTGGAAGCTCCGTTTCTTCCGTAACCGTAGTACTCAAAGCCTGTGGCATCTACCCCAGGGATCAAATCTTCTGAATCTGAAGCTCTGCCCCATGCCAGTAGAGTGTAGTCTGAGACATTTACCTCCAATGGTGAAGCCTCAACCTTTACCCACTGTTTTTCCTGCAGCGAAAAAAGGGTCCAAGGCCTGTCAGGCAGTGATTCCTGTCCATTTATTGAAATGACTTTGCTTCTATCGCTGCTGAGGATGAGCTCATAATTGTTGATGCTGCAAACTTCTTCTAAGAGTTCTATTCCGTTCATCCCGTCCTGTAGCGGAGTCTCTGTCCATGTGATGTCCCAGTAACCAAAATCAATGACCAATCCTTCCTTATCATCTTCAGCCATTGATGTTGTTCCTATAAACGGCAGAGCGGCAATAATCAGAACAGCAATGATTATTGAGGCGGTCAGTTTGACTTTGGTAGGTTCCAATTCAGCACCTTCTTGTCAATGCTGCTGAGGGTATCAAATGCCTCAAATCTCCGCAGAGTAAATACACTCTATGCGCCTCAAAATTATGTATTGTATTATTATAATGGAATTTTTGAGACATTCCCGGATCCCCCGCCACCGTTCCTGGGATGCCTTACTGTTTTAAAAGAGTATCTTCTATCTGTAGCATATAGCTGACATGTGAAAAATTGGGATATCTGATCCAACTAGATCTGTATGTTTGTCAATTTTGGATTATGTGGATAAATGATATACAGCGTTCTAAGTTAATATTTATCAAAATATAGAATGAATTTTAATTGGGTGGATTCATCTTTTTTTCTTTTTGGTCATTTGCTTATAAATACTACTCTAACCGATCTTGGATACAATCTCCAACGTGAGAGGAAACAGACGTAGAAAAATCACACATCCGAACGAAAAGGGTGGAGACCTTCACTCTCCACCTCTGATCAAAACGTCAACATAACATGAAGCTAACCTCATCCAGACTTCTAAAGTCTGGTGAGGTAATTGCAAATGTCAAAGTTTGCAAAGTTCACATAGGTGAAATATATGATTTCAAACAATAGTAAAATGATAACTGCATTAGCTCTGATTGTGGGCGTGGTGATGATTGCATCGCCGCTGGCTTTCATCGGAGGATCAGATAATGCAGACGCTCCTATTTTAGGAGATGCAAGTGCTGCGAACGGAACTTATACTATATTTGTATATGATGGAAATGTCTGGGAAAGTGAGGTAGTACATGCATATGACGGAGCTCAGGCTGTTCAGGCAACAAGTTTCTGGAAAACCGGAGACAGCATGGTTGATCGTGCAACAACTGGTGCATACCCAAGTCTTAATGCAACATATGGAGATATAACAACATTCAACGGAAAAACAGAGGATTCTACTAATGTATGGAATGTATTTGTATATGTAGATGGAGCATGGACTATTGGCAATGATGCAATTGGATTCTACAGATGCTTTGATGATTACGCTTCAAACTGGCAAACTGCAAACATCGCATTACAATATGGTGCCGATGCAACATCAGTACCTACATCATTAATAACTGCTTCTCAAACAAAAAGCAATATCACAGCAGTTGATTCAGAAGACTTTGCGGTGACATTCCACTTGAAAAATATGTACTCATCAGTTCCAACCATTAACGGGGTTATTACACTAGATAATGGACAAACATTAAACGCAACAAATCTAGCTAGTGGAGTAACAATCACCGGATATGGATCTGACGCATATTTAGCATTAAAAAATGCTTTGAATGTTGCACCTCTGGATAATGTAGTTGGTGAAGAAACAATTCCTGTGAATGGTTACAATAACTATAGCTGGATTGATACAATCTTTGGACTAGGAACTGTACAAACACAGGGCTTAGACACACCATCTGACTGGACTGATGATGTATATGTATATTGGAGCCAGTATGATGGTAATTATTCTGGCGAAGGTTCTGGACAACTCAGCGGTTTTGTCTTAGGTGCATACAGTCCATTAACTGGGGCAAATGAATTTTCAATGGTCTATGCCGAGGTTGGAATGTATTAATGGGGCATCTGCCTCCCTTTCTATTGGGGTGTTGTTTTGCATATCAAGATTATCTCTATTCTCATTGCGTCTTGTTTTCTTATAATGTCTGTAGGCGGCATTGTACCAGATCAAGATGCATCATATGACGACCTGACAGTATTGTCAGATGATTCTGAACCAGTGAATGATTCAATTGACGGCGAGACAGACGCTAATGCTCATATTCTATCAGATTATAGTATAATGTCCAAATCTATGGATGAAGATCAAAGATCAATTACATATTCTGTGGGATTAAGTACTAACAATACTGTTGTCTGTACCTATACTTTAACTTACACTTTGAATAATGGTGAGGCAGCCATATCTGGTTTAGATTCAGAAAGTGATGATTTGGTAATTCTCATGGAGGATTCAATTGTATTAAATTCTACTACTTATAATGTAATTTCAATTGATAATTCTGTTTTCACTAACAATGCCAAACTGTCTAAGATCTTATTATCTAATAATATCTCTTTATTATCTTCAAAACAATTCTCTGGCTGCACTTCATTGAATGAGCTATCATTAGGAATTAATTTATTAGAAATCGATGGCTATGCTTTTGAACGTACTATCATATCGAAACTATGCTTACCATCTAATGTTAAAACCCTATCTAATTATGCATTTGCTAACATGGCTTCTCTCAAAGAAATCGAATTCAATACAACTAAAATATCCACGATTCCAGATTATTGTTTTTCATCTTGTTCTGCTCTAGAATCTATCACAATTCCTAGTGGAGTATTATCTCTTGGAAAGAGTTTATTTAATGACTGTACATCTTTAAAATCAATTTATCTTCCTAGTAATATCACTCTTAATGCTTACCTTTTTTCTAGTTCTAAACCATCATCCATTGTCAATGTTTATTTATCTTCACAGACCACAATTAGCGGCACAGTGGCAAATACCCTTAATCTTCACATGTATGCATGCAATACTGAATTACCAACAGTTCCTACCAAGAGTAATTTTAATAAATTTTATATTCATATATCATTAAATGAATATATTAATTATACGATGGTTGAAGAACTTGGATCTAAACTCCCAAAGGTCCAAGCTACTCTTACCTCAGCAGATGGATTTGTTTACGATTCTACTGATTCATCTAAACTCATAAAATATGTTGGAACCGGATCCTCAGCAACAACTGTAACAATTCCTTCTAGTGTAATGTCGATCGGATCTAATGCATTTAATAATGACGCTAGCCGCAGTTTAACTGAAATCCATTTTGAGGGAAACTCAGCTCTTACTACTATTGGAGATAGTGCATTCTCTAGTTGCACATCGTTGACAACAATAGACCTGCCAGGTAGTCTTACTACTATTGGAGATAGTGCATTCTATGGTTGTACATCGTTGACAACAGTAACTCTGCCAGGTAGTCTTACCACTATTGGAGATTATGTATTCCAAAGTTGTACATCTTTGTCTATTGTAAATATGAACATCACAAATATTATGAAATTTGGTGCGGATCCGTTTAGATACTGTAATTCTAGCATGACCCTCAACATTACTGGCGAGAGTGATGTAGTAGAAAAACTTACGATTGATGGAAATGACTTTTTAGTTAGTCATGATGGTAATCTGTTAGATCTAGTATACTCGTTTGGTGTTCCACATGGCAATATAACGTCATTGAGTAATGTAAGATCACTCAATGGTCTATTTACTAATTCAAATATAACTTCCATTAAAATACCTTCTACTCTTGCTTCATTTTCAGATAGTGAATTTTCAGGATGTACAAACTTATCATTAATAACATTTGATGAGAGTGTCAGCATCAATACAATCCCCGTGTCTTGTTTTTCAAATACTGCCATATCGACGATTGATCTTCCATCCTCAATATCAACCATCAACGCTAAAGCATTTAACCTATGTCACTCTCTAAAGTCTGTAACATTCAATGGGACAACCCTGAGTCTGATTGGAGATCCATTTGCATACTGTAGCTCTTTAGATTCTGTTACATTTACCAACCTGAATTCTGCGTTGACTATGGGTGCCAATGCTTTTGCTAGTTGTAACTCATTAAAAAATATCAATCTGCCATCGGGACTGTCTGCCATTGCTATAGGCACCTTTAATGGCTGTAGTTCACTCGAATCTATAAATTTGCAACCCGGCTGTACAAAATATGAAAGCGTTGATGGGCTGTTATTTGAAAAATCTAGCAATAATACTCTTAAATTATTAATCTGCCCAAGCTCTAAAACAAACATCATAACTCCGTCTGGAAATGTAGATTTTAATGGAAGATTAACGAACAACAGAACAATACAGAGCATAATATTTTCAGATGGATTTACTTCAATTATAAAAGATAATGAATTTTCAGGATGTATCTCTTTAACATCAGTGACGTTTGGCGACAGTTCGAGTCCGACATCTATTGGTAAAAATGCATTTAAGGGTACTGGGGTATATGATCTGGTATTTCCTAATACTATTAACTCAATAGGTTCAAACGCATTTGAAGGATGTTTATCGCTGACCACTGTTAAATTTAATGAAGAATCAAAATTGACAAGTATCGGAGATTATGCATTCAAGGGGTGTAACAACCTTCGCAGTTTTGAAATTCCAAAATATTTGTCTTCCATAGGTTCCAACATCTTTATGGATTGTGCGCTTCTTAATACACTTAGTGTGAATGAATATAATTCTTCATTCGACTTTTCAGATGGAATATTATCAAAGGGTACGGAAATAGTGTATGTTTTACCAACTAGTGAATCAATTAAGATTCCAGCAAATATCACATCTATCTCTTCAGACGCATTTTATAATAATAATTTAAAATCAATAAGCGTAGATACTAATAATTCGAATTATTGTTCTGATGGCATTGTTTTGTTTAACCTCGATAAAACTAAAATTATCGTAGTTCCAGGAGGTTTAGAAGATCTAACTATTCCAAGCAGCATCCAAACAATATCAATTGATGGCGGCAATCCATTTGAATATGTTAAATCATTGAAAAATATCACTTGGAATGGGGGATCATTATCCCTTAGTTCAAATGTATTCAGCAATCTTTCTACATTGAATTCTATAACTCTAGTTGCTTCAGGTGATATCTCCATAAATGGTGCTTTCGTAGGGTGTAGAAATCTGGAGTCGATAGTCATATCATGCAGCAATCTAAATTTAACAGATTCATTTACTAATTGTGGATACTATGATCTGGATGTAAATCTTAGCTGTACAGATTCTTTGAGTCTGTCTGGATATGTTTTTAATAATTGTAATGGTATAAATAAACTTGAAGTTTCATGCAAAAATGCGGCGAGTTTGAGTTTAATAAATCACCTGTATGGAACATTCAAAAATTTTGAATACACTCTAAACGATACTCAAAAAAACACATTGAATTCCATACTGAATTACAACGTATCCTTTAAATTCAACGATCTGTCTGGAGATTTTAGTGCAAATATTGAATCCATACGGTATGATGGGCTGATCGTGTTTTCATTGGTCTCTTCTGCAGGTTATACATATAATGATCTAAATGTATCTGTGGATAATTCAATTGTAACATCTAATCAAGGATTGTATGAATATAAATTATTAAGTGATGTAACATTTACCGTTAAAGAGCGGAACCCCGAGACCACTGTGACAGTAACATTTGACATGATGTTAGATGAACTGACTGACACTCAAAAAACTATGGGCGTAGGCCGAACTATTTTACCCAGTGATCTGCCAAATCCGCTAAGTGATAATTACACATTTGTTGGATGGTATACAGATGAAAACTATACAGCAAAGTATCTTCAGGCACCAATCTTGAAAGATACAACACTATATGCAAAATGGAATTTAAAATATGGTTCAAAAATTGTGTTTGATACATCTCATGGGAACGTACAGGCTATTGTTGAAAATGCAGGTAACAGCCTAACCAGTGGTGATATAGTGGCAGATGGAACAAGTATTACATTTTCTTTTGATCCATACGATGGGTTTGAATTGATGGGATGGGATGTTGCAGTAAATGGAGTTACATCTACATCTGACAATTTAGAATTTACACTTGTTGTGTCTGGTGATTCGATTATAAAGCCAAAACTCAGATACTATTCATCATCAAGCTCACTAATAAATATCACTGATCTGAAAACTTCGATACCTGGAGATACATTTACTGAAATATGGGAACATCTGGAAAATGTAGATACTAGCATGAATGTATGGACAGGATTTCCAAGTGTACCATTAATTGTAGACGATAATGTCTACATAAGAGTTGATGATAAATTATATATGATCGATCTTTATGGAGACGGCAAAGTAAAATCTACATCTGCAGAATCTAAAACAATATCTGCTTACTACCATTATCTTGGATATGGAAATGGAACAATCTTTGACTATGCTACAGGCAATGCATATAATTTAAAGTTAGATAAAATCTATAATGTTCATGATTCTGGGTGTGTTGGTGTAGATATATCCAGTGTTTCATATCATGATCAATATTTCTATGGACTGGATAATACTAATACGCTTTGGAAATTTGAAGCGAGCACTGGTAAATTATGCAAAGATGGATTTTGGGAATATGGGGTTAAAACTCACTGGCATGGTATATATGGTACCATATCAACTCCGGTATTTGTACAGGATCATATTTATTTCATAGAAGCTATTGGGAGCGAGGATGGTAGATATATAGGATCTGTTGATTTAAAGACAGGTGATAGAAGCACAACTACACTTAATAAACTAAATGGAAAACTGCTTGACGATGGTTGGTTAACATGTTATAACTATAAAGGAACTAATTATCTGTTTGTTACAGGTTATGGAGACAATCTTTTTGACTCTTCATCTAATAGCAGTGCAATAATTGACTGCGTCCCCTTAAGTTCAGATGGATCATTCGTTGAAGAATCTGAAAGATGGATATACACCGATAAAGGTGTTAATGGCACGGCATCTGCATTTGTTGTATATGATGGTAGAGGATATGTAAATGTTACAGGTACAACAAATTCCTCAAATGCTTCTGCTCAATTTTATGTTTATGATGTAAATTCAATGTTGGATACACCGTTGGAACAATGGAAAGACGCAACATTTGAACAGGATACAAACAACTTTCTGATTTATCAAGAAGACAGTGTAAAAAGTCACGGTTCAATTGTAGTAAGTACAGCATACTATAATGAAACTGGCAAAGTTTACATCTATCTCATACCCTATGAAGCAGGTGAACAAGCAATATATATCTTTGAAGATTCTCAAATTAAGACAGCTCCGAATAAATATTATAAAAGTCCTAAAATAGGATCTGCATATTGTTCTCAAGCTGTTAGAATTGGAATGGATGGACAGTTTATCTGGTATAATGATTCAGGAACCATATACTGCTATGGAAATTCAGAGATGAATGATTATTTCTTCATGGTTGATGACGGAGGTAACGGCTCGATGTGGAGATCATCATCAGGTCAAAATCCAGTTGAGGCAGTTAAGAAGCTTGGCTATACTGTTGGAGATGATGGTTCTGTGTCTAAAGACGGTAATAATTACACCATACAATGCTGCATTGGTGACCAATGGTTTTCATTGCCTAAATTGGATCTAGGTGGTTTCACAAAATATCACTATTACATACTTTCCTCAACAAATATTGACTCTGATGCATATTGGTATTATGAATCTGGAGGTATATTGTTAAAATGCAAATGTAGTGATATTCTTAGCAATAAGAATTTAATTAACACTAAATTGTCACTAGATCCATTTCCAATAGACGCTCTACACACTCAAGATATAAATTCAATCAAGCTAGAAATCGAAATTGAAAAATCATTACCTGGTCTTACTGGGTATGATTCGATAGTCATTGGTTTGCACGTAAAATTTGACGATAGTACAACTGCATACACATATGCAGAATTGGAATTTAGTAATTCAAATACGATAGAGTACATATCTGAATTAGGCTCATCTTCCAAACCAGTTAGCTATTCAATTTCGATCTATGACGGTTGGTTAGAGTTTGATTCCAATGCAGTTTGTTTGAATCAGATATTTAGGGACTTATGAGGTGATGTAATGTGAAAACTGCTCTAAAAGTTGCATCTATCTTTGCTGTGAGCATGCTGTTAATTCTCAGTGTGTTTCCTGCAGTACAAGGCCTTAATGACAACTTGACTGACGATATCGAGATAACATATGGTGACGGGTATATATATATAAATGGAACAATGAATAGATATGATGACGGGTCTAAATTAGGTATTATCATTAAAAATTCAGAAAATAGCAAAATATTGGATTCGTATATCCAGTTACGCAGTGTTAATTTCGATGGTTCATTTAATACTGGAGTCTTGCCAAATGGAGAGTATACAGCATATCTGACCTATTCCTTGAAGATGAGTCCACTGTCTTATCAAGAAGTTAGGTTTAACATAACTGATGCAGCCACTGTTAAAGTCACCGGTATATCCATATCTGAGAGCAGCATATCACTAGCTGAAGGAAGTTCAAAGCAGTTAATTGCTAGCATTCAGCCGTCAAATGCTACTGTTAAACGTGTTAGTTGGTCATCAGACAATGTATCAATAGCAACTGTAACTCAAGATGGAGTTGTATCAGCTATAAAAGTAGGAACTGCAAATATTACTGTTAAAACAGAAGATGGCAATTTTACTGATACATGCAATGTTAACGTAACATCTGCCCAATCATCATCTGGAATAACACTATCTGCGACCACAATTTCAATATTCAATGATGGGGAGGGTGTTACACTTTCTGCAAGCTTATCTGGAATTAATGCATCTGATTTGATATGGAAAACCGATAATGTAGACTGTGTTGCATTTCGTAATGGTAACAATACAACTAATGAAGTATTAGGTAAAACTCAGGTAGTGATAACCGGTTTAAGTATAGGTACAACGAAGATCACTGTTTTGGCTGCCAACGGCTCATATGCCGAGTGTACTGTTACTGTTAAGGATAAACCGGCTGATACCTCTAATGAGTGGTATTATTTCTATATACAATTTAAAGAAGATTCAAGTGCGGCAAGCGGAACAAAATTTTCATCCGATGCTGAAAAAGGGTTCTGGTTAGCAGGTTATGGAACAAATGCCGCAAATGCTTTGGAAAATGTATGTGGTGAAAATAGCATAGACATCATGTTAGTTACAAAAGGATCTCTCAGGGGTTGGTTAGGAACATTCTTTGGACTTAAAGATGAACAACAGTCTAATGGAGATTGGAAGTATTGGTCACAGTATAAATGGACTGGGGCAGACTTTTCTTCCAGTGGTTCATGGTTTTATAATAATTCTTCATTGGGCTATTATGACGCCGGAGGAACATTTGCGCTTATAAGACAGATTACTTCTGTAGATGGAGCCTCAGCCGGCATTAATGTAAAAGCTTCAGACGTGCCCGAGGGGCTCCGGCACGATTCTGATTCGGTTACAATTACTTATGACACAAACGGAGGTTCAGTTAAGAACTTCACAGAAAAAGTGAAGAAAGGCGATTCTGTAGATCTTTCAAAATCTGCTGGAACTAAAGAAGGATACAGGTTTGTGGGGTGGAATACAAACTCCTCTGCCTTATCTGCTTTATCATCTCTTAAAGCAGATTCAGATAAGACACTGTACGCAATATGGATTTCAGCGTCTGCCGAAGTCACCACAACAAAAAATCCTGATGGATCAGAGACTACAACGATAAAATACGAAAAGCAGAATGAGGATGGCACTAAGTCTTCAATCACACAAGTAACAACTGTCAAAGAAAATGAAGACGGATCTAAGAATACATCGGTTGAAAAAACAGAGACTGTCAAAACCTCCGAAGGTACTGTTCAATCTACAATCGAAGAAAAAAGCAATGAAACTGTTGATGCTGACGGTTCTGTTGATAAACAAATCGAGAAGGTAGTGAAAGACGCAGAAGGCAACAACCTTGAAGAGACGACGGCTTTGGAGATGACAGATAAAACAACCGGCGTCTCCACATCTGCTGAAATCAAGAAAGACTCAGCAGGGAACGTACAGACTTCTTCAACATCACAGGTGAAACTGGAAAACACCGGCGGAGTAGCAAAATTGGATTCCTCTGTAATTGAAACTGCTCTCAAACAGGCTGAAAAAGTTAAAGACGTTGCAGCGGAAAAGAATGCAGACATAGAACACGTCTTAGAAGTTGAAACCAAAGCAAATCAAACTGCGGAGTCAGCTACCGTTGAAGTGCCTGCAGAGTCGTTATCTAAAATTGCAGAATCAGAAGTTAAACTAAAACTGAAAACTGATATGGGAGAAATCGAGATACCTCCAGAGGTTGCTAAGAACTTAGCATCTGTGGAAGGAGAAAAGGTTTCATTGGCGATCTCTAAAGCAGATAAAGAAGAACTCAACAACAAGCAGCAGGATGCTGTAGGAGATTCTCCGATCTTCAATCTTTCCGCTAAATCTGATGAAAACGAGATTCATGAACTCGGAGGAACTGTAAAAATCACTGTGCCTTATGAGCTCAAGGAAGGGGAAGATCCTGCAAAGATCGCTGTCTGGTATATTGATGAATTGGGAAATATTGTGAAAAAGAATTCTGTCTACAATGAAAAAACAAACACAATCACATTTGAGACTGACTATTATTCACTTTATTTCGTCAAGGAAGACGCCAGTGATCCAGACCCGGTAGTTCCACCAAAGGATGATGAGAAAGGTGATGGCAGCAACACGATATACTACGCAGCAGCTGTGATTGCAATAATCGCAGTACTGCGTAAGAAAAATAAACTCTGAACACCCCAACACGCTCTTTGTGCCAGACACAAAGAGCATTTTTATTTTTTATTTTACACAACATCAACTGCATTTATACGTACGATTTCAGATCAATTGATTGGATGATATTTATGTCCATATAATTTGATGGATGATACATCCGATAAATTAAATACTCAATTGTCTTCTTTCTTATGATTTCATGGTAAATGCCAAAGTCATTGCAGTTGCAGCCGTTGCTATATTAGTAGTAGCTGGGATAGGCATCTATGTTACTACCAGCGGCGATGATGACACTCAAAAAGGAGGTTTCTATTCCTGGGACCCTACAGTCCTAGAAGTCAATGGGGCTTACTCAAACTCTACACCAAGCTTGCTGACCATGCTTGATGATTTGTATGAAGGAATCTATGGAAATCTTCCTTCTACTGATAGCATTGATATAAATTCGATACCGTCCGAAGACCTTTGGCCGTATGAAAAATATGTGACAGTGAATGATGACAGAACCCTCTCGGTGAGAACATATAATTCTTCAAGTACTGGAAAGACCGCTCCCAATGCAGTTACTTCAATAGAAAGCACAGCAGAAAAAGTGGTCTGTTACACTGCAGCTTATGTAGATACAATTTACAATATTCTCCTTTCATATTATGAAGAGGATATGGGAAACAGCCCGAAAGCTGATGCCAGGCTTTGGGAAATTGTGGTAGGAGTATCATCAGACTGCAAATCAGCTTTGGAATCAGATTTCAACATAAAAGTTCCCAGCAGTGTATTGATTTTTGATTTGGGTGAAAAGCTTGTTACCTACTCAGAACAACTGGCAAATGAGTGTGCAGAGGATGAGAATATTGTAATTTTTATGACCGAATATAACATACGTTCCACCAATGCAAAAATCACAGAAGAAACTGTCAATTCAATTGAGAATAACACCAATGGAAAAGTCAAGTTTGTTTTCCTGCTCTCAAACTCTTTGAGCATGGTGCTGAGCAACACAGAGATGATCGGTTCCATATTAGGAATAGATTACACTGAAGAATTTATCAGTGATGCTCTTGTTGACATATATACTATTAAATCAGAAATAAAAAATATGGCTCTGCAGGAAAAATACACTGTATATGTGGAGACAGCATCAGGCAAAGCAGCTGGATCCGGGAACTTGATAACCAATCTGCTTACTGAGATCTTAGATATGGACAATATTGCAGACAGCCTTACTCTGATGGAATCAAAACTGTCTGATGAGCAGATTATCAACTCACAGCCTGATGTGATCATCTTTTATTCTAACGACTCAAGAACAATGGATGAAAAGATGAGGGTTCCTGCATAAGCGGAATTTAAATCTGGATTCATATCCAGGCTTTTTTTTATTTTGTGATATCATGACAAACGAAGAACTGAAGATGCTGCTTAATCTGCATAAAGCAAACAAAAGAAAACTGCAGCTGATGGTAGCAGCACTTTTGATTCTTCTGATCATATGTTTCACAGCCTGCATATTTGTCGGTTCTGTGGATCTTGATTTCAAAACAGCAATTGATGCTCTGATGGGAAAAGCCTCTTGGAGTCAGAATCAGATCGTGAGGGATATAAGAACACCGAGATTGATCTGCGCCGCCGCGGTAGGAGCTTCGCTTTCAGTGGCGGGAATGGCCATGCAGGCTCTCTTCAAGAATCCAATGGCGTCTCCATCAGTATTGGGAATATCCTCAGGCGCTTCATTCGGCGCGGCCTTATACATTGCCGTTGGATATGGTATGTTTCAAATGGCATACGGAGCCTCGCTGTGCGCATTTTTGATGGCCGCTCTGACAATGTTTCTCGTGTATGCTTTAGCCTATCAGAAAAGAGGCGTCAACACGTTGATGCTTCTGCTGGCAGGAATGGCAATAAGTGCATTGTTCAGCGGACTAACGTCTACTATCGAATTCTTTTCAGATGCTGACACGGTGAACAGCATCGTCTTCTGGATGTTGGGAAGCTTCGAAGGATCAAACTGGATTGATGTAAAAGTTATCTTGATACCGGCGATCATCGGAATGATTCTAATTCTTATCAATGCAAGAGAATTGAATATCATCTCGTCTGGAGAAGGAAAAGCCCGTGCTCTCGGTGTAAATGTCAAAAATGTCAGAATTATGCTGCTGATCGGATCATCAATACTCGTAGCGTCTTCCGTGTCGATATGCGGCGTTATAAGTTTTGTAGGATTGATCATTCCGCACATCTTCAGAACCCTGGGAGGGCCGGACCATAAGTACCTGGCGCCGATGTGTATTCTGGGAGGAGCATTGTTCATGATAATCGTGGATACTGTAGCTAGATCAATCATGCCGCCTCATGAGCTGCCGGTCGGAGTGATAACTTCACTGATAGGGGCGCCGTTCTTTATTTACATCATGAGAACAAAAAAGAAAGAAATCTGGAGTTCTTAAAATGGTTCATCTGGACGTGAATGGAGTTATATTCAGTTATGGTTCTAAAAAAGTTCTAGATGATGTGTCATTTTCTATAACCAACGGGGAAATAGTTGGTATACTGGGTCAGAACGGATCAGGAAAAACTACTCTTCTGAACTGTATTAATTCTGAGTACAGGCCGAAACACGGCACAGTCGTCATCAGAGATTTCTCACCGGAAGCATTGGAACATAGTGAATCACAGAGCTCTTCTGCAGATGTTCAAAATCTTTCTAACTCAGAACGGTCTAGGATAATTGCGACTGTGGAGCAGAGCTCATTCATGTCTTTTCCATTTTCAGTTATGGAAACTGTGCGCATGGGAAGGTATTCTCATACAGGAATGTTTGATGATGATGAAGAAGAAATTGAGAAAATATATGAAGTAATGAAATCCACAGGCATTCTTAAGTTTGCTGACCGGTCTGTAAATGAACTCAGCGGTGGAGAATGGAGGCGAGTCATGATTGCTCAGGCGTTAGCACAAGAGCCGGAGATACTCCTGCTTGATGAGCCAACTCTCCATTTAGATATAAATCACCAGTTCGAACTAATGGATCTTCTCAGAAGTATCGTCTCTGAAAGAAATATTCTGATTGTTATTGTAACCCATGATCTGCCTTTGGCTGCTAGATACTGTGATAAAATCATCATCATGAAGGAGGGTAAGATTGTTGATGCTGGGCCTGCAGAAGATACCATCACAACTGCAAATATTGAAAATATCTTTCATATGCGTGCTAAGATCGGTTATGACAAAGACATCAAAGGGATCGGGGTGTTTTTGATCGAGAAAATCGATTGTGATGAATAGTCACGATAATGATATGAATATGTATGTAGATAGAAATAAATGCGGTGCTGTAAAATAATCAGACATGCTGTAAATTTATACTCGTACAACTTATTTAAAGTTGAATTGGATGGATTCATCTTTAATCATTTTTGGTCATTCCGGTATTTATATGAAAATGTCAGATATGGAAAAACGTGTTGAGATATGCAGTGAACTCTGAAAATCGGCATACTGTATGCTGTACGGGTTGCTGAGTCTCTATATCACTTTGGGGGATGTAGTTGAAGAAGTCTGGCATTCTGGCAATCGTGGCAGTTATTGTCGTTGCAGCTCTTATCGTATGTGCAGTATATGTATTGCCCAGCGGTGAAGCGGATAAACCTAATGATAGAAATGGGAGTACGCAGTATGTCCCGTCAAAGAATTATGAGTATGTCGGGGAACAGATAAATTCATCCAATTGGAACTATTGGTTTGGAAACCTCGATCTTCCAGGAGTGTCTGATTCAAAGACTCCTGTCAAATCTGGTGATCTGGTAGAGTTATGGAAGATTGCCGATATTGTAGACGGAGGATCCATGGTATGGGATGTGCCTGGATCTGCAATATGTATAGGCGATAAAACGTACTTTTTCCGAGGCTCTGAGGATGCATTGTATTGTGTAACAACTGCAACAGGAAAAGTCATCGCCAAGGCAGAATGTGTCTCTGATTCAGTATATAATATGGCAATAGCATATGGAGACGGTAAGATTTTCGTACCCTGCAGATCTGAGGGATATACAATCCTCAGAGTCTTTGATGCTGATTCTTTAAAGCAGCTTTACCTGTCTCAGCCGGTCAGCGGGGGTGAAGTACAGGGATCAATAGTATATCATGAAGGGGCAGTTTATTTTGGAACATATAATGGAGACTATGCCTGTTTCAGCTCGGAGGATGTCGATCCTTCCATAAATAATGAAGAAGTTCAGCCACTGTGGATCCTGGAAGGAAGCGGATGGTATAATGCAACACCAGCATTTGCAGGAAATTACTGCATAATTGCTGAGAAGGGCTATGATATCGGCGGTCTGGTGATATATGTTCTAGACTCAAAGACCGGGGCTGTGCTAGACACTCATAAAATTTCACATGAATATTGTGTCTCCGGTCTCACAATGTACAAGGGACGTGTATATGTGGCTGCAAATGCTACTTCAGACTCATCCTATGCTACATCTGAGGACAACAGAGGAAAGAACCTTGTAATTCATTCATATGAAATAAACTCAAACGGAACTCTTAATATTTCTTCTGAAAAAAAATGGAAATCAGACATTGAAGACGGCGGTACACAGGCTACTCCGCTCTTTTACAATGACAGATTATACATAGGTGGCGGAGGAAGTACGATGGGAACAAACGAACCGTTTACTGTTCTCAATATCGCTGCTGATGGAACAATGTCTTCAGCATATACTGACAGAAGCAACGGCGTTTTAACAAAGAGTTCAGCTTCCATCACTACAGCATATGCAACTGAAGAAAACAATTACTCAGTTTACATCTATATCATTGAATACGGAACTGTAAAAAGCGGAGACAATACAGGTCTCATTGGTTCAGCAGATATAAAGATTCTAAGAGATTCCAAAGGACAGACTGAACTTGAAGTTGTGGGTACTTTAACTCCCTCGGTAGAGCAGTTTGCTTTTCAAAGCTTCACCATCTCTCCAGATGGATATCTTCTGATACGTAATGATTCCACTCTGTTCTGTTATGGGCCGAAGGACGCATCATCTGCAAAGTATACAGCAGAAGATGTGGAGAATGCGATTGACAGGGTAGTAACTCAGATTTCAAAGGGAAATTACGTCAATTTCAAAGAAGTCGGCATGATTGAGTATAGATATGCTTCTCTGAGTGAAAGCGAAAAGAACAAAGTGAATAATTACAAAGAACTTCAAGATATTTACTGCACAGTTTCTTTCGTCATCAGTGATTCAGAAGTAATCGATATCAAAGTTCCAAGGGGTTCAATTGCACATGAACCATTCTTTAAAATTTCAGATGATAAATCATTTACTAGATGGGAAACAAAATCTTCTGGAGTTTGGAATATCTGGGAAGATGCAGTTACTGAAGACATTACATTAATTGCTAAGTATGAACAAACAGTCAAAGTATCATTCGATTCAAACGGCGGTTCATCAGTAAATCCGATCTACGTTGGAAAAGGTGAGGTAATGGGGTACGTATTCGAACCTCAACGTGCTGGATACACCTTTGCTGGCTGGTTCTCAGGAGATACAGAATATGTCCCGCAGCATACCAAAATCTCGTCAGATGTCACGCTGAAAGCCAAATGGCTTGGCAACCACACGATTTCATTTGATTCAAACGGTGGTTCAAAGGTAGATACAAAAATGCAGGTGACTACCGGCATGGAGATCGGCAAACTGCCAACTACGAGCAGATCTGGTTACACCTTCTTAGGCTGGTACTCTGGAGACACAAAATACACTGACGGAATGACTTACTCTGTGGATAAAGACATCACGCTGAAAGCTAAATGGGGAGAAAATAGTTCATCAACAATCTCTACTTCAAAGGGAGTGACTGCTACAGGTGTGTTCCCTGGTAATGTTAAAATAAGCACTGTAGTACCTTATGAATTTGGATCCACAGTCCTTAAAATCAAGCAATCTGCAGGTGTATCTTTAGATTTCATTCAAATTACGATAAGTGGTGACGGAGTATCTGGTGACTTACCAATTTCAATTGGTTTGCCAGTTGGTAAATCGTATAATTCCACTACAGTTTATTATTATGATAACTCGTCTAATTCTGTAAAGACTGTAAGTGGTACCATCACGGATGGAATATTGAACGTTACGCTCAAGGGAAACACAACAAGTTCAGGAATTGATATGGTACTTGGAATACCGTCAGGCTCAGATCTTCCGGATTATACTTAAGGTGAAAAAATGAATAAAAAATCAATAATTGCCATTGTAGTCATCATCCTTGCTGTTGCAGCAGTTGCTGTTGCAGTCTTTGCTTTACAAGATAGCAGTGGCTCTGACGGTGATGGTATGAAAGAAGTGAATGCTACAATATACATTGATTCTCTGGGTGCAGAAGAATCATCAACAGGATTTGGAAATACCATTGCATCACTCCTTGCATCAGCATTCCCAAATCGTGATATTAAATACAGTAGCAATGGCAGCATAGCTTCTGTTGATGGTGTGGCCAATACAGATAAAAATACCTGGGCCATATTCAAATGGGCATCTCCTGATGGATGGGAAGTACTTTCATCTTCAGCCAATTCTAAAATAAAACTTCCAGACGGAGTATCACTTGCACTGCACTATGCTGAAAAAACAAAAAATGATCAGGGTAAGATAGTTTACACAGCACCAGATATTGATGTGGAGTACAAAGTATATTTCTTCCTTCAGTTCAAAGAAGGATACGATGCTAACGACATTATCCTGAACATTCTTACGGAGCAGGAACGCAAAGATGGGTTCTGGATTGAAGGCACCGGAGAGGATGTAATAGAATGCTTGAGTGACGCTGTCTATACTTATCTTCTGCACGGTGATTATACGGATGAAGAGAAAAAAGAGATTCTTTCGTATGATGAGCGCAGAGAATCATATGGGTGGCTGAATAAATTCCTAGGGTGGGAAGACAAAAGAGTCAGCACATCAGGCGGAGAATATGGTACATGGACATATTGGTCTCAATACACGTATGACCACGATGCAAAAACTCTGGATGATGCAAGTGAATGGAACTATAATCAACTGTCGATTGGACAGTATGACATCACAGAAGATCATTACTTTGCCCTGATTCTTCAGACGACTACTGTGGAAACCGTAAACATTCCAATACCAACAACTCCGGCAGACATACCCGCGGGCCTGTGAGGTGAAAAAAATGAAAGCAGTCAAAATCAAGCTCTTAGCATCATTCGCATGCATAATCTTGATTTTGGCTATAACCCCTTTAATGGGGCTTACTACAGCAGCCCAGGACACAAGAGAAGGCGTAATGATTGATTTTGGATACTGGGATGTGAACTGGACGGAAATGACATTCAGTGAGGATATGGATGGTGTTGACGCTCTGGAAGCTGCGTGTCATATAAATTCGTATGAAATAGTCTATCTTGATCAGGATGCCGGCACAGTCTACTCTATAAACGGGCAGATAAATCTTGACGGGAAACAATGGGGAATGTATGTTCAAGAATCCAGTGAATGGAAGTTTGTAGAAACTCCCAGAGATGTGAAAGTTTCAGATTATGATCTTGTATGCTGGGCCCGGGCTTCAGGTGCAGATGATTTGATTCCAGGAACTGATTATTCTGGATTTAATTACTATAGTTATGCATTTAATGGAAAGTCACTATCTTCAGGAGAAGATTTAAGAGTAGTATCGCTGGCACCTTCAATTACTGAAATGATCGCTTCAGTCGGAGGGTCTCAGTATATTATAGGAACTGACTTGTACAGTAATTATCCCCAGGAAATCGTGGATGGAAGGGACAGCGGAGATATTTCTGTGGTGGGCGGTTACACCGATCCCAGTTATGAATGGATCATCAAACTGAATCCGGACATTGTTTTCTGCGATGGCGGAGTCGGAGAGCATTTGAATATGGCAAATAAGCTACGCAAGTCTGGAATCAACTGTGTTGTACTTTATGACGGTACTGACATAAACACCCTATATGACAATATCTGGATCGTGGCAGCTTCATTGGGTATTGAAGAAAATGCTAATTCAATAATAAATTCTCTCAGAGGCACAATTAATGATGTAAAAGGAATAATCGGCGTTCAAGCAAATAAAAGGGTATTTGTAGCTTTGTCTGCGGATCCGTCTCCTTGGACAGCTGGATCTGAAACTTACATGAACGACTTAATAACTACAGTCTCTGGCAAGAATATCTTCCAGAGTCAAGCTTCCTCATGGTTCATGGTTTCTAAAGAGCAGATCAGTCTCAAACAGCCGGACGTAATCATCATTATCCTAGATTCAAGGCAGATCTCTACAGATGAAGACTACCAAATGGTAATGGATTCCATTGACAGAATGTGGAGAGAAACACCAGCATATCGCAACGGAGAAGTGTATATCTTCTCAGGAAGTGCGGCAGATCTGCTTTCCAGGCCTGGTCCAAGATTGGCAGAAGCGGCTGAATTGATAGGTAAGATTCTGCATCCTGAACCGTTCCTAAACAGGGATCCTCTGGATCTGATGCCGAAATATTTTGACAATGATTATCAGCAGTACTTGAAACACCAGAGGGATTTGTAATGAATAAATCATGGATAGTAATTGCCGCTGTGACCATACTCATGCTGCTTCCGGCTCTACCGGTATCCAGCGCAGAGGGAGACAGTAATCTTCTTCTCATTGACCTTGGAAACGGGCAGACATATTGGTGTGAACCAGAGGAGAGCGGAACTTATGCAGACATTATTGCAGGTTCTGCCGATGAGCTGGGATTAAATGTAGACATATCTAATAAATCCGATATTTCCATAAATGGACTAGCTTCTGTAGAAATAAGCGGATTGAATACCGTTCATACTAATTGGAAAATATATTCTTGGGATGGAAGTAACTGGAAATACGAGTCCGGCATCAATACTGCTTCACATTATTCTGGAGGTATAGCAGCAGTTGGATATTATGCAGATGATTCTGCAGAGAACGTAATCTGCCCGCAGTCTACTCCCGATTACAAATCTGTATGGACCCAATTTGGGGGGTCTTCATCGTCATATAATACATCAGATTCATATGGTGTAGAAAATCCTGCTCTGCCTGTAGAATGGCACAGGACGTACAATACTGGATATGTGGATTCAGGTCTGGTAGTTGCAGGAGATCTTCTCTATCATACTACTGGAGGAAGCTGGGGATCTACTACTGATACCAAAGACCTCTGGGTGTATTGCCTCAACAGATTCACAGGTGATATGGTCTGGGAATATCATGGGAAATATGGTGCGGGATATGAAGTCACCACACCGATAATCGTGGGAGACATGCTGATCCTGTCTGCCACATGCGGAGACATCTACTGTTTTGATCGGTATGATGGAACTCTGCTCCACACTTTATATATCGATTACAAACCGCCAATGGATGATGAAGGAACTATTCTCTGGGATGCAGAGATATTTGTGACTGGGGCTACAACGCCAGTCTATGATTCTGGAGCTCTATACTTCGGTTCCGCAGACGGTAAAGTTTACTGTTACAGCATTAATTATAATGAAGGATTCAAAGAGCTCTGGTGCTACAATCCTCCAGATGACTACAGCAGTTCCACAGGCTATATGGGATCCAAAGGAACATTCTATTTCCATGCTCCGACTATTGCTGAGATTGACGGCAAAAGAATGCTGTTCATTGGCAACTATGGAGGTTATCTGCATGCATTGGATGCTGCTACTGGAAAAGCCATGTGGGTTAAGCAGGTCATAAATGTATCAGATATAAATGCCGCTAAACCACACATGCCGGGTTCTGCTGCAGTCGTATCTGTAAACAGGGAAGGTACAATGCTGCTGGTGACATGTACTGATGGAGGAATGTCAGTATCTCTTGGTTACATCTTAGCATTGGATCCGAAAACAGGAGAAGGTTACAACGTAGAAGATCACATCTGGAAAATAAACGCACTTTTTACAGCTCCTGTTGTAGCATCAGATGGATTCTATACATATCTGAGCCCGTCTAATCCGGGAGATTCTACGATAAAGAAGTCTGACGGTACTGAAGTGGAGATTGTAGACTCAATTTGTAAATTTGACTGGGACGGCAATCTTGTTTGGATGTGTGAGTATAATAAATTCGTCAAGGCACCGCTGACACTTGCAGACGGAGTGCTTTATGCTATGGAATACTCTGCTGGAGGAATTGAGAATAAATATGGAGAAGCGGGTCATCTTGCAGCTGTAAATGCAGAAGATGGTACTCTTCTCTGGAGAGTATTCCTCGAACCCTGCACCTCTGATTCATATTCTATGGGGCAGGCAACAGTAATTGACGGAAAGATCTATGTTGGAAATGACTACGGGGCTGTATACTGTCTGTCAGATGTGGCAGGTCCCAGTTCTGTGGAATCAGAAATAAACTCATTACAGACCGCTGGATTTCATCACTGGTCTTGGTATGTTTTGATAGCAGCGATTGTTGCGACCATGGCATTGTTCGTCATATTATACAGGGGAGCTTGAATGACAACTGACAGCAGAAGTAAGACAGACACTTCATCATCTCAATTGGATGATAACTCCGATTCATGGATTATCAAGACCCGCAGAGTTTTCAGCAGAGCCTTTGGGAGAATGAAAGATGATATGGATCCTGGTGATGAAAGTGACATAGCTTTGAAGAAGAAGAGATTCGTAATTATTTCTGTATTTGGAATAATCATGGCAGTCATTGCCTTCTTCATTTCTATCTCAATCGCCGCTGGAGGAGTAATTCCAATAAGTGATGCTATTTCATCTTTGGTTTCTTCTATTGGAAAACATGGGGTGAATCTGAATGAAGAAGAGCTGTATATTTTTGAATCAAGGCTTCCTAGAGCTTTAGCGGCAATCGCAGTAGGTGCTGGTTTGTCTATAGCAGGCTGCATGTATCAGGCCATCATTAGAAATCCCCTTGTTGATCCATACATCACTGGTGTATCTTCTGGAGCGGGCTGTCTGGCAGTTGCTGTAGGGGCAATAGGTGCATCCATACCATTTATGGGTGCAGATAATTTGTATCTAGTTCCCATCGCAGCAATTGTCGGAGGTCTTATAGCATTCGGCATTACTATGCTGGTAGCAGAATGCTCTGGAGGTTCAGCGACCAATTATATTTTGGCAGGTGTGATTGTAGGATTCGCATTTTCTTCAATACAGACAATATTCATCTCAATGGCTAAAGATAACTTCAGTGACGTTATGTGGTGGCTCTACGGTTCATTCGCGCAGGTCACTTGGGAAAATGCCTGGTTGGTATTTATTCCTGTTCTGCTTTTATCTCTCGTGTCCATGCTTTGGGCAAGGGAATTCAATTTGTTTATGATGGGTGAAGAGCAGGCAAAACAATTAGGATTGAATGTAAAATTATTCAAAAGGAGCATGATGATCCTTGCTTCAATTCTTACTGCACTCTGTGTTGCTTTTGTCGGAATCATAGGGTTCGTGGGTCTGGTGGTGCCTCATGCTTGCAGAATGGCTTTAGGCGGTGATCACCGTCTGATAATGCCTGCTAGCATAATTATTGGAGCCATGCTGATGCTGTTTGCGGATATTGTAGCAAGAATGGCAATGATCCCAATGGAATTGCCTGTCGGTGCCATCACAGCTATAATCGGTACGCCTGTGTTTGCATATATGCTCATTAAAAAGGGGCGTGAGTACGATGGCTGATCCTTTACTGGAAATACGCGGATTGAATAAGAAATTTGGAGATTTTCAGGCTCTTAAGGATATTAATCTGGAATTGGACAAGGGATTGATGATCGGCCTTATCGGCCCGAACGGATGCGGCAAATCAACGATGATGAAATGTATCTGTAAGATTCACGACATGTCTTCTGGATCAATTCATATCGATGGGGAAGATATCAGCAGAAAAAAGCCGGCAGAAGTATCAAAACTGGTAGCGACAGTACCTGCTGAATCCGGACCGACATTCGGCCTTACAGTTACAGACATGGTTATGCTGGGAAGGTATCCATTCGTCAATAGAATCTGGTGGGAAAATCCTGAAGATGAAGTCGTGGTCAGAAATGCACTGAAAACATTTGGCATTTATCATCTCCGCAAGAAACAGGTTTCTATGCTGTCATCGGGAGAACGGCAGCGTGCAATGATTGCTAAAGCATACGTGCAGGAGCCGAAAGTAATGCTTGTAGATGAACCGACCAGCCACTTAGATATGAAATATAAGCTGCAGGTCATGGAATATCTCAAAAAAATGTCCCATACTGATATGACTGTAATTGTGGCAGAACATGATATCAGCCTGATGGCTCGTTATTGTGATATATGTGTAATTATGAAAAAAGGGGAAATACAGACAATAGGTGATCCCAAGGTTGTAATTACAGAAGATCTTATCCGTGATGTTTATGAAGTTGATTCAAGGATTGGATTGGATGAAGACGGAGAGATATATGTTCTTCCTAAAAAGTACATTGATGTAGAGGAGTATTGATGGCTGACGAAGCATCTGAGATCAGCGAAACTTCCGCTGCTCCAGAAGCGTATATGCTTTATTGTTACAGCTGTGGCCATGCATGGTATCCAAGGGATGAAAAACTTCCTAAGAGGTGTCCGAGATGCAGGTCTTCCAGATGGGACCATCCACTAAAAAAGGAAACGAAATGTAAATTCTGCGGATATGAATGGCGGCTTACTTCAATTAATGAAAAATGTCCATCCTGCGGACAGTTGCAAACAATCAGTACTAGGCAGCGTTCTTTATACTGCAATCAATGTGATCACACCTGGATTCAACGAAAAGATGAAATTCCTAAAAAATGTCCACTCTGCAGATCTTCTGAATGGAATAAACCGAAAGCACACAGGCTTGTATGTAGCAGATGTGGTCATGTTTGGAAAAATCAATCCAGTACTCCGAAAAAATGCCCTAAATGTCAGTCTACTTTATGGAATGTGCCCAGGCCTACGCTTCAATGCAGACGCTGTGGTCATAAATGGACGCTAAAAGGTAGACGCAGACTGGAAGATGTCAAGATCTGCCCAAAATGTAAGTCTACCAAATGGAATGAAGCACCTAAAGTGTTTTTATGCAAGAGCTGTGGCAAAACACATATTCTCAAATCGAACCAAAAAATTGTAGTATGCCCGTATTGTAAATCTGATCAGCAGACATGTGAATTGAAGTGTCATTTTTGTGGATATATGTGGAATGCTGATGAGGAAGGCGGAGACATGTGTCCGAGGTGCAAAACTACCATTACTGACGATGCAGCACTTGTCTCTCACACATTAGATATCTGGTCGAGTGATAATAAGATTCTTCGATATACTTCCAGCAACGGGTTTGGTTTCATTTACTTATGGATAGGACTGGAACCAGTAACCACTATGTATTTTCATGAGGCCTGCAGGAAGCTTAACATCAATGCAGAAAAATTTATTGATGCAGTCGGCAACCATACAATGAATGACACATTCAGAGAACTTGCAGATTATCTATATGAGCATCGGGATGATTATAAACAATACATTCCTTATTTCAAAAAGCGTCTGAATCTAAGCGAGACTGATGCTAAAATACTCTCAATTCATTTTATTGGAATGGGTCCAGAAGCGATAGCGGTAAAATTCAACCTTCCGTATGACCGCGTGAAAGAGTCTTTTGATCGTATAATGGATGCATTTGCAGATTCCGGGATTGCCGTAGACGATTCAGTTTTCACTGAGAATCCATTTGATTATTATTAAATGGAGAAATTTTGCTGTAATTCTGAATATATGGACCTAAAGTGTCTTGTAGTGTAACTTATCAGGACCATATGTATTATTATTGTATTGTAATGTAGTATAATTTATTGTTATGTATTACATGTTAATGTATTATAAGGATTAATCGTGCATGTAATTTTTCTACCTGATATTTCATATATGTATATTGGCTTCTTGAGTCAATCATTCTTTTCTCACTATGAAATTACATATTATTGTGATATTTCTTACGTATAATACTACCATTTTCCAAATAAGATACATATATACCTATAACATTCAATACTTGGACTATTCATCCAATAATTTAAAATCACCTGACTTTAAGTCATTTGGGATATGTAGTTCCAAGAGGAGGATTTAGGATAAGTATGACGGAATACAGTTGTGTAGACCACACTGACAATTTTGTTTCTGACGGTGAAAGCACACTTAGTGTTGAGCAGGATTCTTCTGAAACTGTATTGACCTGCAGAATCTGCTCTCATACATGGAAACCTAAAAATTCTAATGCCTCTCCGCAAAGATGTCCTAAATGCAGAAGCACACGCTGGAATATGGACATGCCAGTTAATAACCGATGTGTGAGATGTGGCCACACCTGGATAAGCAACGGAAAAGAACCGACAAAATGTCCAGTCTGTCACTCTTCAAGGTGGAATACAAAATCGACAAGATGCATGTGTAAGAAATGTGGGCATGTCTGGGAAAAGAAAAAGAGCGGTACGCCTAAGAAATGCCCGCTTTGCAAATCCTATTACTGGAATATTCCGAATACTGCATCTATTCTAAACAATCCATCGTTGGTTTTCAGCAATGATTCCAGAAAATGGCTGATGACTCCCTATAGAAGGGAATTGTTTGGGATCATGAACGCTGAATGCAGTAAGCATGAGAAAGTGGAATCAATCTCAAAACTTCTGAACATTGATCTAAAAGAATCAGAAGTATACTTGATGTATCTGGAAGGTTTAGATCTGGTATCTGTGTCGATAGCCTGCGATCTTCCATTTGAGATAACTATCAATGTAGTTCAGGATGTCGAATGTGCATTATTCAGTAATCGTCCCAGGATGGAAGCGCGCACATGAAAATATTAGATATCAAAAAATACGGGCCGATCTACAGATTCAGCGATGCTAATCTTTATTGGACACTATACCACCTTTCTAAAAATAAATCATTGGGGCGTCGTAATCTTGCTTCTAAAGTAGGTATAGGCGAAGGAAGCATGCGCAATGTCCTTAAGATACTGAAAGAGTGGAATTTTATCATGATTGAAAGTCATGGCATAATCATCTCTGATGATGGACGATTATTCCTTCACAGTATACCTATTGAAATTGTAGAGTCAAATCTATCAGATTATGTTGGTATCCCGAATCAATGTTGCTGTGGAATTATAGTTTTTAAGCAGTCTTCTAAAATTCAGGATGGTATCAGGCAGCGGGATATATGCATCAAATCTGGTGCTAACGGCTGTATAACCTTCATATTAAAAGACGGAAAGCTAACAATCCCTCCTGGGCGTAATTTGGATGAGGAGTACTCAGATAGCCTTAAAAAAATAGAACGCTCACTGTGCCTGGCTGAAGGTGATGTTCTCATACTCAGCTATTCTGTTGATGAATGTGCTGCAGCAAATGCAGCTGTAATGGCTTCACTTGATTTGATCTGATGACTTTGTGCACCGTATCTCATGCTCCGCCTGCTTCATACCCTTAAAATAGATTGACACATATATCCAATCGACTATGAAGCGGATTGCAGTATATGGCAAAGGGGGAATTGGAAAATCTACAATTTCTTCTAATCTGACTGCAGCTCTTTCTGACATGGGCACAAAAGTCCTGCAGATCGGATGCGACCCTAAACACGACTCCACACGGCTGCTGTATAGTGGTTTTAATGACATTACTGTACTTGAGTATCTGAGAGATACATACCCTGATGAGAGATCTCTGGGAGATATCGTTCATACTGGATACAAGGGCTGTTTATGTGTAGAAGCAGGAGGTCCTGAACCAGGTATAGGCTGTGCGGGCAGAGGCATAATCTCAGCCTTTGAGCTGCTTCGTGATCTCAATATTAACTCAATTCCAATTGACATTACAATATACGATGTTTTAGGGGATGTAGTCTGCGGAGGATTCGCCGTCCCTCTGCGTGACGGCTATGCAGATACAGTATATATTGTGACTTCCGGGGAGTTCATGTCAATATATGCCGCAAATAACATCCTGAAAGGAACGGCAAATTACAATCCGGATAGGATTGGAGGCATAATATTCAACAGTCGTGGGGATGATGAAGAATATGAGCGGGTAAAGAGATTCTCTGAAGCAGTTTCTATTCCTATCGTAGCATCATTCAAGCGTTCAAGAGAATTTTTAGATGCAGAAAAGCTCGGAAAAACTGTAGTGGAGGCTTACCCAGACTCACCCCTCGTAAAATCATTCAGAGATCTTGCCAAAATGGTTTTAGACGGTAAAAAATACACTGCAAAATATCTTGACGAGGCGGAACTGGAAAAAACAGTCTTGGGTGCAGCAACCTCTAAAAACACTATGCGCCATAGTTCTCCGTTAAGAGAAGCGGATATGATATCTGAACCCAGGTATTATACATCCCGCAATGTGCAGAAAAATGAAGTGCTGCATGGCTGTGCATTTGCCGGTGCAGCTTCGATTACGATGTCTATGACATCTCTAACCACACTGATGCATTCTCCGCGCAACTGTGCACAATTTGCATATCAGCTCGCATCCAATGCAGTCAAGCGCTCATACATTTGTGAGGGTACAGCGATTCATGGTTTTTCGCATCCAAATGTTGCATGCACTGGTATGACCGAATCAACAATGATCTTCGGTGGCAATGACGAACTCAGGTCTTCTTTAAAATCAGTTCTTGACAGTGGCCGGAAAAACATCGCTGTGATAACATCGTGTCCTTCTGGAATTATCGGTGACGACGTAGAAAATATAATCAGTGATTTATCATCGCAATATCCAGATGCAACTATTGTACCGTTGATTGAAGATGGAAACGTTAACGGTGATTTTACACAGGGTGTAATCGATGCATCTATCGCGCTGACAAAAGCTTTCGTAAATGCTTCATCATGTAAGACAGACTCTGTAAATTTGATAGGCGTTAAGACCATTTCAACGAACTGCATAAAAAATTCAGATTTTATAGAGAGTATTCTTTCTAAATTAGGAATCAAAATAAACTGCAAATATCTTGGAAACGATGATATTGAGAATCTCAAAAACCTTACAGAAGCTAAATTCAATCTTCTTCTGAATCCAGACCGTTTTGCTATGATGTTGAAACAGTTTCTTGAGGATAACTACGGTATGAGTTTCTCTAGCTATATTGCCAGACCTGGATTGAGGGCGACTGTAGAATGGATCAGAGAAGTGGGAAAATACTTTAGCAAAGAGGAAACTGCTGAACACATCATTCAGGACATCTGCTCTGAATACAATGCACATCTGGAATTTTTGAAAAATCATCTGCAAGGCAGAACTGTATACATAGCAAGCATGAACAAAGACATTGATTGGATTCTGGAGATGCTTGAAGGAACCGGAATGAAGATCATAAGAGCGGTTGTTATCGACAGACCTGATTATACGATGGATTACGACATTAAAGCTAATTATCCATTCGTTGATATTATTGAAAAATTTGAAATAAACGACCTTATCAGCGACATAAATTTAAAGAAACCAGATTTGTTAATTTCTGCCTATCCGATGGATGTAAATTCTGAAATTATGCAGATGTACATTCCGCTGGTACCAGATATCGGGCCCTTTGGGGCATTGGAACTGGCAGATTCATGGGTGAGTTTTATGAAAGCACCAGCTGAAGAAGGGTGGAGAAACGATGGAAATTAATTATGATGAGCCTGAAGGTTTAATGGGCATACTGCTTGCCTTTGAGGGAGTGAAAGATGCAGAGACAATCCTCAATGGCCCTACCGGGTGTAAGTTTCACCCGTCTTCTGTATCTGAATCCGTGTATAGAAGAAAAGGATCATTTAACCCCATGGTATTTTCTGGTGAGTTCCATTTCTGCCAGCCTCGTATCCCTTGCACTTATCTTGGAGGTTATGATTACATAACCGGATCTAAAGACAGGCTGAACAGACTTTTTGAGGAGATAAGCAGTTCTAATCCGCGTCTCATCGGTATAGTGAATTCTCCAGGTGCATCATTGATTGGCGAGTCCTTGAATGTTAGTGAAACGTCTATTCCGGTTGTGAAAATAGAGACTCCCGCATATTCTAGGTCAATGGGAGAAGGATTTCAGGAAGGATTAATGTCCATTCTGGAAAAAATTAAACCAAGTGGTACAAAAAGAAAAGGCTGCATAAATCTGCTTGGAATTTCTGTGTGGCATTTGAACTGGGAAGACAGTATTAACGATCTTTCTGCGCTGTTAAACTTGTGCGGAATTGAAGTTATATCTTCAGCAGGCGCCGGCTGGTCTGTTGATGATATACTATCATCGGGTGAAGCTGAACTCAATGTCATCATTCATGATGAATTTGGCAGCAAGGTTGGAAACTGGTATAAAGAAAATTGCAACATTCCTTTCATATCACCAGAGGTTCCGATAGGTTTTGACGCTTTGGAAAGCTGGCTTAAGGAAATATGCAGCATATTGGGAAAAGATGCTGCTCCCGCACTTGAAGTTATAAGATCTAAACGTAAAAAGGTGTATAGGGAACTTTTGGCAATGGATGAAAGAAAAGCTCTGCCGAAAGGCAGGACATTTTCGATTGCAGCAGACGGTTCTCTTGCATTTCCAATCCTTAGATTTTTGTATGAATATCTTGGAATGGTGCCGGTAGCTGTGAATGTGGAAGATCAGGAATGGAACCGTGTGATTGGTGAGTACCTTTCAAACAAAGGTCTCACTGCTTCAGAAAATGTATCTAACACTGTGGCTGATATTTTCATAGGGGATGGAAACACACTGTCATCTCTGCTTTTCAGAGATATTGTCAGAAGCGGAATAGTAGTAGAATCTCCGGGAATCAGGCAGATCGAGATACGAGATGAGCCTGTGTTAGGTTTGAATGGAACACTCCGTCTGCTTGATGGCGTGTTAAATTCATTAATCAGATAAATTCAGAAATAATATGCAGGGCAGACAGCCCTGCATTAATTGTTTAGAGTCTTGACTGGATAATACCAAATATGAATGTTATTACACCAGAGATTACCGCAAGGTAAAATCCGACTCCGTAGCTGAGGTCTGCAAATTCATCTCCTGCCCACATGTAGCTTACAACTGCAAGTATGATTGCAATGATGCCAAAGATTGCAGAGATGTATCCGACATTCTTTCTTGAGCCATTACCAGTCATGCCCACGGCAAATAGTATTAAAGACAGTACTCCCAGAACTGCAATAATCACTGGAATGTATATCTGAAAATCACCATCGTAGTCAATTAGGTCGATTCCAGTATAATCAGTTCCATTGCCTGTGAACCAGTTAACTGCAATAGCGACTATTCCAATTAAGGCTCCGATAATTCCGATAATGCCCCATATGTACGGGGTATTCTTACTCATAGATGCTGAATCCATGATATCAATCTCCTGTTCTGATGCATTTTTAAGAATGCGTATAAGTGTTTCTAATATATTTTATAAATATATTATTCAAATCATACATAAGATTAATTAATTAAGCTATGTAAATATTTATCTTATTTTAGCCAGCATCTAAGAAAATAGATATTTTTAGTGATTCATATACGACTCAAAAGATCATACATTTTTGAGATAACTAATTGAGAGACCTTTAGAATCAGGAGGTATTTATTGATTTTGAAAGCCTTTTCTTTGCGATATGGAAGCTTCTTGTGCATCAGCTATAATTTATGTGATATTTCGCTGAGTAATCGCTCTGATCTCAGAAATGCTTAATTTACTCAGCATTCAAATTGTTAGTTTATGCAGACTATAGAGATTGATAAAACTCTAAATGTTGGTTTTGGGAACAAGAGACCGGTCATGACCTCTGACGCAAAGGTTGTAGGAAAAGTGTACGGGGCTGAAGTTGACACTGAGCAGTGGATGGTAAGCAGCATCTTGACAGACTTTGATTCATCAATTCTTTCTGATGCAGATGTAAAACATCCCAGAGTAAGGAAGACACGTGTTTCAATTCCAGTTGATAAGATTGAAAAAGTGTCTGATGTGATACAGCTTTCTGTAGACTTGAATACATTGCTTAGCGCAATAGAAGAAGACTAGGTGCTTAGCAATAACATTGCATACGATTCTTGCTTATTGTTCATGACGATTGAGGGACTGTCGGCCATGTGCTGGCAACTCTCGTCATGAGTGTGGTAGTCGGCAGTTTAGTTTAACAATATCTGTATCTAAATTATGATCAGTTCACATCATTTTTTAGTGATTTCTTCTAACGAGAGACCTTTGGTTTCAGGTACAAGTTTTAAGACAAAAATTAGTGAGATAACTCCTACGATTGCATACATGAAAAATACTGTGTTAGTTCCGAGCAGGCTTACAAGACCCAGAAATGTCAGAGAGATTACAAAGTTAGAGGTCCAGTTAGCTACTGTAGCTACGCTCATTGCTTTGCCTCTTACCCTGAGTGGATAAATCTCTGCTATGAGAAGCCAGAATATTGGTCCCAGGCCTATGGCAAATGAAGCAATGTATGTCATGAGAAATACGGCTGTGTAAACACCCAGAGATGCAGCGCCGATGCTGAATACTGCGCTCAGACCAAGAAGCGACAGTATCATTCCGCTCAGGCTCACTAGCAGCAGCGGTCTTCTTCCCACCCTGTCTACAAGAAATATCGATACTATAGTCAGAATAACATTTACTATTCCGACTCCTACACTAGCTGCTATCGAAGCTGTAGCATCTGCATATCCTGCGAACTCAAAAATCGTAGGTGCGAAGTAAATGACTGTATTAATTCCAGTAGCCTGCTGCAGTACAGCCATCATTACGCCGATAATAGTTACATAACGAACAGATGGAGACCACAATTCACTAATTTTAGCATTTTTCTGCTCTTTATTCTCAATTTCCATCTGGCGAATTGCATCATCTGCTTTTTCTTTATCGTATGTAAACCTTTCAGCTACATTCATCGCTTTATCAACATTTCCTTTGAATACCAGCCATCTGGGACTAGAGGGAAGAACAATCATTCCTATTATGAGAGCAACTGCTGGAATAACTGCAGCGAAGAACATAGCTCTCCAGTTTCCAGAAGGAGAGAAATAGAGAGAAACCATGTAAGCCACGAGTATCCCAACAGTAACCATCAGCTGGTTAAGCGATACCATGGCTCCTCTGATGCTTTTAGGTGCTACTTCTGAAATATACATGGGGCTTATGAATGAAGCCACTCCTATTCCCGTTCCTATAATAAACCGGCCAGCAAAGAAAAGATAGACGTCTGGTGACGCTGTGATAATTATAGTTCCTATGACTACCAGAGCAGCAGAGCTGATTATAGATTTTCTTCGTCCCAGCTTATCTGACAGATATCCTCCAGAGGCTGATCCGATTATGGCTCCAACCAGCACCATGGATACTGCCCATGATCTTTCAGAAATCGTCATAGAAAAATCATGTTGTACGAACAGTATTGCACCAGAAATGATTCCAGTATCAAACCCAAATAAAATACCGCCAATGGCAGCCACTGCCGCTGCTGCATAAGCCAAAGGCGGAATGCTGAGTTTTTTCTTTGAATTCTGGCTGCTGTGTTTCATGGAGCAGTTATTACTTTTCAGCAAGACACTAATTAAAGTAACGTCTTTCATCAAGCAGTTTTTTTAAAAGCAGCCTTAGGTCGTCTATGTTTCTTAACATATACTTCGCGTTGGTTTTACCTTCGCCTATCTTCACAGTCACAGATTTTTCCTTTAAGGCTCTGAATGCATCTTCATCCGTAATGTCATCACCAACATAGATGGAGGATCTGCATTTACAATGATCCAGAAGCATTTGGCAGGCGTCTCCCTTATTCCTGCCGTTTGCTTTCAGTTCTATGACCTTCTTGCCTTCTGTTATATTAAAGTCCCCAGAGTTGTCTTTGACAATCTTCTTGATTGTCTCTTCATCAATGGAGTCTGCATTTCTGTAATGAACGCTCACGGAGTATGCTTTCTGTTCAATGTGAACTCCGCGATAATTCATTAGCAAGCATTCCATATTGTTCTTTAATCGTATCAGATCATCACAGTCTATTTTCTCCTCATCAAAAAACGGACATTCTATGCCGTGGCTGCCTATCAAATTTTTGAAAGTAACTTTATTCTTCAAATCACTCAGGCTTCTTCCGCTGACTATCCATATATCCGTTGATGGAAGTTTTTCCAGTTCAGTCAGAATCTCTTCTATTTCTCTGTCTATTTCTGCTTCTTCGGGTGTCGATACAATGGGGGAAATTGTACCATCAAAATCGAGCATAACCAAAAGCTGAGGTGACTTCGCTAATATGCTCAGCTCAGCAATCAGATTCCCATTGTCTGAAAAATTCATCCAGCCACCAGAATATGTCATGATCTTTAACTTCCTTTCTAAGTTTGGTGCAGTGGTTGATTTTATCTTTCTGTTTCATTTTCAGAGCTTTTTGAATGGCTTTTGCCATTGATTCAATATCATACGGATTTACTACAATTGCATCCTTCATTCCTTCGCTGGCGCCTGCGAATTCACTGAGAATAAGAACGCCTTTATCATTCACTGCAACGTATTCTTTGGCTACTAAATTCATTCCATCGATTACAGGCGTAACCATAGCAACGTCAGCTATTCTGTAGAGCATCAGCAGTTTGTCTTCATCGACTTTCCTGTTTATGTAAATAATCGGAGTCCAAGATGGTGTCTGAAATCTGCCGTTTATCCTGCCTATATTTTCTTCTATTTTTCTTTTCATCTCTCTGTATTCGTTAATATTGACTCTGGTTGGAGAAGCGATTTGTATGAATGATACTTTTTCTCTTGCACGCGGGCTTGACTCTAGATACCTTTCAAATGCCAGGAATCTGTTTAAAATTCCTTTAGTGTAATCCAAGCGGTCTACTCCTAAAATTATGCGCTCAGCATTGATGGACTTTCTTGTTGTTTCTGCACCTTTTATTATGCTGGGCATGCTGCCATTCTTAGCATATGATGTATAATCAATTCCAATGGGTATGGCTGCTATTTTTGTTCTTCTTCCATTGTAGCTGATTATGTTGTTGTTTACTTTGGCTTGGGGGAATTCTCTGCACACTGTTGCTATAAAATTATCTGCATGGGCCTTTGTGTGAAAACCTATCATGTCAGCACTTAGAAGCCCTTTCAAAATGTCACTTCTCCAGGGTATACAGGAAAAAGTCTCAGCTGCCGGGAATGGAATGTGCCAAAATAGTGCTATTGCAGCTTCGGGTACTTTATTCCGAAGCATATCCGGAACTAATGAAAAATGCACATCTTGGATGAACACTTTCCCGCCTTTTTCCAGCTCTTCTGCTGCAGCCTCAGCAAATCTCATATTCACGCTTTTGTAAGTTTCCCAGTAATTTTTTCTAAACTGGGCATTCTCTTGAAATAAATGACAAACTGGCCAGATGACTCTATTGCTAAATCCTAGATAGTAATCATTAACCTCTTTCTGCGTAAGCCAGATCCTGCGAAGTGTGTATTTAGGATCCTCTGGTGGAACTTTAACGCATCCTTTAGTGTCACTGCAGTCTTTATCGGCATCTCCGCTTCCCCAGGCAATCCAGGTACCTTTTGCATTCTGCATCACTGGGTCTATAGCAGCGACAACTCCCCCGGTTGGGACTGAGCAGTCTATGCTCTCTCCATTGTACTCATGGACATAAGGTTCTCTGTTGGAGATTACGATTAATCTATCCACTCTGTGAATTATGAGAGCACAGCCTATTTAAGAGAATTCTGTGAAAAGGTTTAGAAAGAAGGGATTACTCAGAATCCATCCTTTCCAGAACAGCGGATACTATGATTGGAAGAGTAATGGTAGCATCGCCCTCCACTGTCATGTAGTCTGCTGCGGCTTTGACTTTTCCCCATGAAACTGCTTCTCTTACCCTAGCTCCTGAAAGTGAACCATCATATTCCTCAGCTGTGGTAAGATACACGGCATGATCCAGTCCTCCTCTGAATTGATTCCACCAGATCGTATGATGCTTTGAAATTCCTCCACCTATCATGATGGCTCCAGATTCTTTAGCATCAAATACCATGTCCATAAGATCCTGTTCATCCTGGAATAGATCCATGTGAAGATTGCGGTGTTCCTGCCAATACATCCAAACTTGGCTTCCGAATGATCCATCAGTAATTCCAGGTACGAATATCGGTACATTGTTTTTATGACACCAGTACAGAAGCGAACTTTCATCGTTGACCATTGCACCTACTTGATCTATCAGTTCTCTTGTGGAGATAGAATCGCGGTCTTTGAGGATCTTCTTCAGCATAGGCTGCATTTTCTTTTCAAGGATGAGCCCGTAGCTTGAGTTAGGAACCAAGACATTTCCCAGTCTGTTGATTCCCTCATCATACAGTTTAGCATCATCCATGATAAATTCGCCGTGATAGTATTTTTTCCATGTTCTTGCTAAGTCGTGATCCAGTGTTCCACAGGTGGTAATGATTACATCAACAAGACCGCGCTTTACCAGCTCAATTATGACTCCTCTTGTTCCGGTGGCCATTATGCAGGCAGGGAATGAAAGGAAAACTGTGCAGTCTTTCTTTTTAAGCATTCTTTCAGTGATATCTACAGCATCAGACAGTTTCTTTGCTGTAAATCCTCCGCAATTGCTCATTTGGCTTATGAGGTCGTTAACAGTCATTGCCCCGCCGATTTTAATATCAACTACAGGCTTTTTTGTATTCATCAGAAACCATCAAGCACTAGGGTTGCTAAAAAGTTACCTATCGCTTCACTAGAATTCTTTGAAATTCCCACATGTCCATCAGCTTTTCCAGCTGTTTATATGTGGTTTCCATGTCTAAACCGTTGTCAACAATGTCCCAGCCTTCTGAAATGGACATCATTTTTTTCCTTATATCCGAAATGCTTTCTTCTGTTTCAAACATTTCCCACTCTTCATTCCTTTTATGGATCCTGTCCATTGCAGTTTTTGGGTCAACGTCTATAAACAGCAGCTTATCTGGTATTGGAAACAGCTTTGTTAAGAATCTATAGCAGGGTTTTACTAATTTTGGTGGCAGGTATGCCGCGCTCATGAAATATCTGATGAAAATAATGACATCTGCTTTGCATCTTTTCATTTTTGACAGAGATGTCAGGAGATCCAATATAAAGAAAAATACTGAGAGGTGATATTTTACCCCCTTTCCCTGCAGACAGGATTTCATACATTTTCCCATAAGTCTTTCTGAAGGGTGAATAAACATCGCTACGGTGCTACCTTTTGATGTATATTGATCTCTAATCCATTCGGCAATTGTATTCTTTCCGGAACCGTCTGTGCCTTCTATGACTATCCACTTCATTCAAATCCTTAAACAAGAACGGTAATACGCTCTTGATAATTAACAGTTATATTCTGCAGTTGCCTCAACAACATATTTTTTAAATTTCAGAGAACTATTTTTAGAATAGCACATCCGTTTTTTATCAGAACATAGAATGTATTGGTAATGTTCGAGGCATTTTTTGAAGCAGATTATAGGGCAAAATACCTTTTAAAATTTAGAAAATTCCCATCAAAATTTTCGAAATTTTCGAAAAATCTCGAAGATCGAAAAGGGGGCAAACTTGACTTAAAAAGTCGGGCAGGGACTATGCGTACGCGCACGCGCGCGCACATTATAAGCAACCTTTAAGAAAGCAATTCTTGAAAAAACTCATATTTAATGATTTTCCAGTTTAGATATTTAAATGTATCTCAAATTTAACGTTAAACTATTGATTTTATTATATTTTATACATTGAATCAAAAATGCATCCGTAAATCTCCAAATTAGACCGAATCAATCATGATGCATTGTGGGAATTAGTCGGAATTTATTTTGACAATTCTCTCTATAGATAATCTTACAATTGATTTTTAGAGTGTTTAATAACCCGTTGTTGCCTCAAGTAATGCATAATTCGTAATACTTTTGAATCACATCTCCTGCTATGGGGACCTTATTTCTAACATTGCGTGTCACGTGTCTGTTTACTAATTCTTGACAATATTCATTCTTCAGTCAAAGATATTAATGAAGAGTGCAATCATCATATACAATGCTGCAGAACCTAGATTTAAATAAAAAGCTTAAAAAAGGAGAATTCACGAAACAGCTCCCAGATCTCAGAACACAGCTTGGTGAGCTGCAGCGCAAGCTTAGGCGGGCTCAGATTCCCGTGATCATCCTTTTTGAGGGTTGGGAACCAGCTCTGATGTCTAAAGTAATCAATCAGCTTCTTGTTCCTTTGGATCCGCGAGGATTTGACTATTATAATATTGGACCTTCAAGTCCAGAAGAGTCTAAGCATTCTTTTCTTTGGAGGTTTTGGGTAAAAACACCTGCAAAAGGCAGGATAACAATCTTTGACCGTTCTTGGTACTCTTCATCAGCGGCTAGGTCAATGGATGCAGGTATGGATACCGTCATTGTGAAAGATGTAAAAGAGATAAATACGTTTGAACGGCAGCTTGCTGACAGCGGAGTAATGATAATCAAACTATTTCTGCATGTTCAGGATGAAGATAGAACTCCTACCGATGAGGAAGTCTGTGGCCTTGTAAAAGATGATCTGGAACTGATAAAGAGACAGAAGCAGTACATACCGATTATCGATAAAATGATCACTGCTACAGAGACCCCGCTGGCTCCGTGGACGATTGTTGAATCTGCAGATGAAGAGTTTGCAATCTTGAAGGTCCTCAAGACTGTAGCCAGCCGGATGGAGTCAGCATTGGAAACAAACGGTACGGCATCAGACGGCGGATACTGCAAGTTAGAATATCCTACAATTCAGAGCACGCCAGCATATCCGAAGTTAAACTCTGATACATACCACACGAAGTTGGAAAAGTATCAGCAAAAGCTGAAAAAAGTTCAGATGGAGCTGTATCGTCAGAGAAGACCATTGGTACTAGTGTTTGAAGGAAGAGATGCTGCTGGGAAAGGAGGAAACATCCTTAGGATAACTCAGTCTCTGAATCCCAGAACATACCAGGTTGTTCCCACAGGTGCCCCCAATGATGTGGAAATCTCTCACCACTATCTCTGGAGATTTTATCTTGGTCTGCCTGAAAAAGGACACATTTCTATTTTTGACCGTTCTTGGTATGGAAGAGTTCTCGTAGAGAGAGTGGATAACATTACTCCTGAACAGGATTGGCGTAGAGCTTACCGTGAGATAAATGAATTTGAAAAAGCAATGGTTGATGACAATGCCATCCTGATCAAGATGTGGCTGGAAATTACAAAAGAGGAGCAGCTGCAGAGATTTATTGAACGGGTGGACAACCCATTAAAGAACTGGAAAATATCCAATGATGACTGGCGGGCAAGAGAAAAATGGGATGAATACACGGCGGCAATCGATGAAATGATTGCGAGAACCTCTCAGCCTTATGCTCCATGGTACATTGTGGATTCCAATGACAAACAGAGTGCAAGGCTGCAGTCTCAGAAGATCATCATTGATGTAACTGAAAAAGAGCTGGGTCTCAAATAATCACTTCTTTTTCTTGAATTTATTTGAGATCCTTTCATTGGCTGCAGCATATTTTCCTCTTGGAATCCCTCTGAACAGCAGGGCTACGAAAACAGATAGGCATATCAGTATCACAGCAATCTGTTCCCAAAGTACCAGTGGATTTGGTACTATCAGCAGCACAAGGAAGTCTATTGTAAGTATTAGCAGAATGCTGCTCAGTTTCATAAATTTTTCATACATGTTGGAATCTTGATTCTCAGTCCGGTGACGCCGTTTGTTGCCGCCTTCAACCATGACTCCATCTATAAGTTTCAAGTTGTGAACTAGATTTATTATCGGTGGAAGAAGTACCAGGAAGTTAATCACCATTAGAATTGAATTTGCTATATGTATCGTTCCAGGAAGCATCGGATCTAAATTTTCATAGATGTATGGTGAAACGAAGTAGAATGCAATTTCGATTACTGCAATCACAATGAGATCGATATATACCATTATCAGCTTGGATCGGACAAGCATGGCAGACCGTTTAGACGACTTTGCTCGATCGTAAGCATCACTCCTGGCACTGGACATTTTCATTACTGCATTGTGCACGGATTCTGGTGTTTTTGCCGCTACTTTGTCATATATCTTGGATGAACTTTTAGAAAGCAGTGGCAGCACTACCATTGATACTAATGCAGCTCCTATGACTGCTGAATAGAAGTTTTGACCGACTACGCCTGCATCAAGTGCAGTCTTAGCGATGATAAATGAAAACTCACCCATTGCTGCAAGGCTCACAGCCGACATGAAGCTGATTCTCAGAGTCTTATTTCCTAAAAGATATCCCAGCAGGACGGTTAATATCTTCGCAATTACAAACACTCCGAAGATTATCAGTATCAGCGGAATATTATCCAAAAGCTCAGACGGAACTATTTCCAGTCCGATTGATATGAAGAATATTGCCATGAACAATTCTTTCATCGGCTCTGTTTTTGCCATAATGTCATGAGAGAATTTGCACTGGGACACGATGACGCCCATGATGAATGCACCGATTGCCATGGACAGTCCTATTTTTGTAGACAGCAGAGCCATTGCAAAACACAGGCCTATGCTGACTATAAGCAGGACCTCTGAAGAGATCTTTTTTCCTATCCAGTCTAATATCTTTGGTATGAATATTAGACCAATTCCTATGCTTGCGGCAATGAACACTACAATGGCAACGACCATTCCGATGATGGACCCTACCGCAGGGGTGTCTCCCACCAGAAGCGGAGCAGCCATAGTCAATATCAAAACCTGGCCGATATCTTCCATGACTGTAATCAAAATGATTGTCTCAGCCGCGTCTTTGTCCATATATTCCTGTTCTTTGAGTACGGCAGTTATCACTGCTGTACTGGATCCTGAGATCACAGCACCCAGAAATACAGATTGCACCATGTCCCAGCCCATTAGTATTCCGACAGTGTAACCTGCAATAAGCATCAGTGGAAGCTGAATTACAGCAACCATTACGACAAACATTCCGCTTTTCTTAAGTTTTTGTAGATTCAATTCAAGCCCGATGAAAAACATCAGGAGAACGAGGCCCATATCGGAAAGTATTGAAACGAGGATCTCAGTTGATTCTGAAGCTCCACCCCAGTAGTTCGCCAGGATTATACCTGCTGCTAAATACCCAATGATTGCAGGCATCTTCAGCTTAGAGAAGATTATTGAGCAGACACCAGCTATCAAAAGTAAGTATGTTAGATTTACAAGCAGAACGGCCTCTTCCATATTCACCCTGGTCCTGATACCATCAGATCTCGCGATCCAGACATTCACTACGCTTTTATAGTATATAAATATGTATATTAATTGGATTATTTATATATTAATTTAGTATTGATGTTAATGCCAAATCATTCTGGTTACGATATTCGTTGTTTAATCATTGATTGTATCATTTTAGAGAAAATTGCTGCTGAATGTCCTAAAATTACTGTCAGCAACCAATATATATAAAAACTATAATACGACCTCAAACCCCTGAAGAAGGTTCTGATTATGAATGTTGATATTGACACATTGGTATATCTTGTACCAATTGCGGGTATAATCGGCCTCATCGTCGCGGGTGTCCTTACCAAATGGGTTATGCGTAAGGATACAGGCACTCCAGAAATGAAAGTAATTGGAGATGCCATACGCGAGGGCGCCATGGCCTATCTGGCCCGTCAGTACAAGACAATCGCCATAATCAGCGTTATCGTAGCGGTGCTTCTAGTCGCATTGGACTGGAGAATCAGCATCGCATTCCTGATTGGAGCATTTTTCTCATCCTTGTCTGGTTATATAGGAATGAGAGTATCTGTAAGCTCCAACATCAGGACCGCTAGCGCTGCTAGAAGATCATTGAACGAATCACTTTTGACGTCTTTCCGTGCTGGAGCCGTCTCTGGTCTTGCTGTAGTTGTTCTAAGTTTACTTGGTGTTACAGGTATTTTCTTCCTGTATCTGTTTGTACTTAACAACGACACTGACTTTGAATCCAATTCTCTTTGGTTTTCCAACACACTTAACTTAGTCGCTGGTTATGCTTTCGGTGCTTCATTTGCTGCATTGTTTGCTCAGCTTGGTGGAGGTATTTACACCAAAGCCGCAGATGTCGGTGCCGACCTTGTAGGAAAAGTCGAAGCTGGTATTCCTGAAGATGATCCACGTAACCCTGCAGTAATTGCTGATCTTGTAGGAGACAATGTCGGAGATTGTGCTGGTCGTGGTGCTGATCTATTCGAAAGCACGGCTGCTGAAAATATTGGTGCAATGATTATGGGTTCAGCCATTTATCTTTACACAAATGACCCTCTGTGGGTATTCTTCCCATTGGTCGTATGTGCATTTGGTATGCTGGCTTCTCTAGTTGGTATCGCTACAGTCAAGCTGAGAAACGAAAACGAAGAGCCCATGAAAGCTCTGAACCGCGGTTATTTCATTACCGCTATAATCTCTGCAGTAGGTTTGTATTTCATTACCGATTACATGCTGGGAGCATGGCAGTACTTCGTATGCGCCATTATTGGTATCCTGCTTTCCATAGCAATCGTATATATTACTCAATATTACACAGCTGGAAGTTACCGTCCAGTCCGTGAGATTGCTGATGCTTCTGAAACCGGACCGGCTACAAATATCATTACTGGTTTCTCAATCGGTTTAGAAACAACCGTCCTGCCGATTATTGCGATTGCCCTTTCTCTCCTTGCATCTTATGCATTAGGACAGGATGCCGCTACCCTTCTCGGCCACCCAGATCAGTCATTCATATTTGGTCTGTATGGAACTGCAGCTGCTACCATTGGTATGCTAGTGACAGCAACATTTGTTTTGGCTATGGATACTTTCGGACCTATCACCGACAATGCAGGTGGTATTGTAGAAATGTCCAATCAGCCTGAAGAAATTCGTAACAGAACCGATAAACTCGACTCAGTAGGAAACACCACAAAAGCCCTCACAAAGGGATATGCAATGGGTTCTGCTGCGTTGGCTGCATTCCTCTTGTTCTCAGCATTCTTCGAACAAGTAGTAATTGCCAGAAATGACATGGGACTCAACACTTCACTCGAAGAAGTATTCCATGTAGATATCGCTCAACCTCAGATCTTTGTAGCTGCTCTGCTCGGTGCCATGTTAGTGTTCATATTTGCATCACTAGCTATTCGTGCTGTAGGAAAAGCTGCAGGGGGTATGATTACCGAGGTCCGCAGACAATTCAAAGAAGACCCCGGTATCATGGAAGGAACTTCCAAGCCTGATTACGCAAGCTGTGTGGATATCTCTACAAAAGCTGCTCTCAAGACAATGGTTCTGCCTGGTATCCTGCCAGTACTGACACCAATCATCCTAGGACTGTTAATGTTCTACGCTTATGATTACGGTACAGACAACGGTGGAGTAATCGCAGTTCAGGCAGTCGGTGCATTCTTGATGGTTGCAACAATTGCCGGTATCCTGATGGCTATCCTCTTAAACAACGGAGGAGGAGCTTGGGACAACGCCAAGAAGTTCATCGAAGATGGACATCATGGTGGAAAAGGCTCACCAGCTCATGCCGCAGCAGTCGTTGGAGATACAGTAGGAGATCCATTCAAAGATACAGCCGGACCATCACTTCACGTGTTAGTCAAGCTGCTGTCTACGATCTCGCTGGTCTTTGCAGTAGTGTTTGTAACTGGAACATTCCCGTTATAAGCGCGACTCAAAACCCCTTCCTTTTTTTTATATATCTTCAGTTTTTGCTGCTTGCTTTACCATCTTAAAATCTATTTTTATACTTCTTATGTCATCCATCAGCTATCAGCTGAGCCATGGAAGTTTTTAAAATCAGATGTCTTTAAATAACAGTTGATTCATGACGACCATATCGTTCAGAGGATATGCTATGTATTTGCTGACTACGAAGGAAAAGGTAGTACGGATTCCCCCAGAAATGTTGGGAGAAGACCTCGACGAGGTCGTTAATCGGAGTACCCGCGCAACATTTGAGGGAAGTATGGAAAGTGGTAACTCGTACACCATACTGATTACCAACGTGGAGCAAGTGGGTCCAGGACGTATAGTCCACGGAGATGGAGCAGTTTACCAGAATGTCAAATATGATGCTCTTATGTTTCGTCCACTTCTTCAAGAGGTTATCGAAGGTACAGTTGTAGAAGTTTTAAAGTTCGGTGCATTTGTAAGATTTGGCCCTCTAGACGGCTTACTGCATGTCAGTCAGATAATGGACGATCGTATCGACATAGATCAAGACAATGGTAGACTCATCGGTAAGGATACCAAACGTGATCTTAAAGTCGGAGACAGTGTGCGTGCAAGAATCGTAGCACTCAGCATAAATGAAAGGAATCCGCGCGAATCAAAAATCGGTCTCACAATGAGGCAGCCTGGACTCGGAAAGATCGAATGGTTGGAAGAAGACCATAACACTCCAGATGCAACAGGTGATGAAGAATGAAGGTTCAGCGTGCATGTAAACACTGCAGTTATATGACTGAAGAAGATAACTGCCCTTTGTGTGGCAATGCCACTTCCAAGGAATGGCAGGGATATGTGGTAATTCTAGACCACACCAATTCAATGATCGCAGAACGGATGGGAATAAATGTCAATGGAAAGTTCGCCCTCAAGGTGCGCTGAGTTACAGTGCCCTGCTAAGGGATGGGCTCTTCCAGAATATATGAGAAACGAACTAAGTACAGGTTTTGGCGAATTGGTAAAATTAGAAGATTTGAAGATTCAATTAGAAGGTTGTGTGAAGTTGTTGTCTGTCGGTGATTTTGTATCATATACTCTGTTAGACAACGGTTTCAAACCAGATTTGATCATCTACGACCTCAAGACTGAGCGGAGACCCTTCTCTCCCCTCTCCTCTAAGCTCAGTCTATTGTGCGGCGAGGAAGTAGTTGTTAAAAACCCTGCAGGGTACATAACTCCAGAGCTTGTAACTGAAATCAGTTCAGCTCTTGGCAGAGATGCCCCTACAAAAATCAGAGTCGATGGTGAAGAAGACCTTGCTGCATTGGTCTGTGCAGCTGCGGCTCCTACGGGCTCATGCCTGATGTATGGTGTACCAGGTGTTGGTATGGCATTACTGAAGGTAGATGCAGCCTCTTCAGACCGAGCAAAATCTTTACTATATTCCATGGAGGAATTAAATTGAAGTTAGAGATAATCGATAAAACTGAAAATAAGCTCATGCATCGTGTTGAAGTAAAATTCAAGGCGATACATGTTGGAGAATCAACACCTAACCGCGATGCTATCAAGGAGGCATTAGCCAGTAACTTTTCAGCACCAAAAGACAACATAATTGTTACTCGCATGAATTCTGAGTATGGAAAGTGCTCTACAGATGGCTACGCCAAAATCTACGATTCAGCAGACATCGCAAAAACTCACGAGAGAAACTATCTTCTCGTAAGAAACGGCCTTGCTGAGAAGAAAGTCAGAGCATCAAAGAAGAGGAAAAAGTGAGTGTGATATAAATGGCCGATAAGAAAAAATCCGCAGCACCTAAAAAAGAAGCTTCAGCAAAGAAAAACTATTACTCTGTCAACGGAGACAAATTGGAACGTGTAAAACGTAACTGTCCCAAATGCGGACCAGGTGTATTCCTTGCTGAACACAAAGATCGTGTGTCCTGCGGTAAATGTGGATATACAGAATTCAAAAACAAAAACTGATGCGTGGTTTTTCCACCTATCTTTTCTATTTTAGTGGTTGAATGATCGGTTTCATCGGCTATGGGAACATGGGAGGAGCTCTTGTACGGGCATTTCTTTCTCATGGGATCCCGGCTGATGAAATTGTAATCTCCACACGATCTCCTGAAAAACTCAAATCTCTTTTGGATGAGTACAGCGTCTCAGTAGGCAGCATGAATGAAGTGCAGTCTGCAGATATCCTTTTTCTTTGTGTAAGAAGCAGTGATGCACTGGATGTTTTGAAACAATTAACTTCGTTCAAGGGTCATTTAGTTTCAATCAATGGAGGAATCTCATTAAATGATCTCTCATCAATATACTCTGGTCCTGTAACCAAAGCCATGCCTCCTTTGACTGCAGAGGTCGGCAGAGGAATTGTACTTCTGTGCCACAATCAGATCTGCTCTACATCTAAAATAATTGAGGAACTGTTTTCTAAAGTATGTAGTGTAGAGATCCTGCCGGAAGATAAATTTCCTGATGCAGAGAATATAACTGGTTGTGCCCCTGCATTTTTTGCCAGATTCGCAGAAATGCTTGCAGAGTCTTCAAATTTTTCATCCGAAGAATCTTTAAAAATGGCAAAAGAGACACTTATTGCTACAGCTTTATTACTGGATGAAGGTAAACTTTCACTTAATGACCTGATTGAAAAAGTTGCTACCAAAGGGGGAATAACAGAAAAAGGTCTTCAGGTCATGGACGATGAGCTCCCTTCAACCGTCAAGAAGATGTATGAACACATGCATTGATATTTTGAGAAGGTTTATCTAACAAATCAATATCTGCAATCAAAGGGCTTGTGGTGTAGCTTGGATATCACCGAGGCCTCCGGCAGGAACTTGTCCTGGAGAAAGCCTCAGACCCGGGTTCGAATCCCGGCATGCCCGCTTTATATCTATTCATTTGATTAGCCATTGCATAATCTATACAGTGAAAATCTGCATTTTTTTGACAGTGTAATATATTTTGATGATTTTCAAGATATCTTCATATAAAGCCTGGAGCTATCTAAAAACGTTATTATGGCAAATCAATCAGAAATTTTATATCGCGAATTAATGGAAGAAGATTATCCTGCATTAGAAAAGCTTATCATCGATACATGGAGGTTCGATAAACTATTCAATAATCCGACTGATACTTCTTACCTCGCCAAGCTCTATTTGAAAAATTGTCTTCAAAACAACACATACGCTAAAGTGGCAGTCAGCGAGGGTACTGTAGTCGGAGCAATCATGGGCAGAAACAATAGTTCTGCAAAGAAACCTTCGCTTAATGAAGCATTGTCATGGGTCGGCGATGCTGCTAAGTTGAGACTATCCAAATCTGGACGGCAAGTCTGTGAATTATTCAAGGATTTTGAAGAACTGAGTGAAGAATTATTGGCGCAGTGCCGTCAGATATTTGACGGTGAACTGGCTTTCTTTGCAGTAGACCCAGATTTTCGTGGATTAGATATAGGTAAAAATCTGCTGCAGACTTTCATTAGCTATCTGGTTTCTGAGGGAGCTCACACACTCTATGTTTTTACTGATTCTACATACAATTCTACATTCTATGAGGAAAATGGATTCATAAAGATTGGTGAAAAAACAAAGGATCTGCAACCTTTAATTGATGCATCCCTGAGTATGTGTATCTACAGCTATGAGTTTTAAACATTGGATCGTACACTTTCAAGATCCTAGGAAGTGTACTTATTTTATCTTTTTTTCAATTGCCAATTCTAATGCAGAATCATCACTTGAAAAAATAAAAGTATTGAACATCCCCACTTAACCTTGATTTTGAGATATAAAGCAGGTAAAGGACTAGATTCATCATTTTTTAGAGACAAATGGTAAAAATCATTCTCACTGCTCATTGTTTTGATGATGATTGTAGTGTCCAGCACTACTATATTGACTTCGGATTCAAACAATTCTGCAACTGTGGAGATAATATTGTCCACGGATGATTCGCAGAATGAATATACTTTTGATGATCCTTTTATTTATAATGAAGAAAGCGGCACTCCTTCAGGCTATACTGCAGCTGATGTTAATCTGGTACCTACTCTTCAATCAAAAAATATTTTGAATTATGCCGTTGGTGACTTTGACGGGGACGGCAATGAGGAGATTGCTGTTCTTCATCAAAGTTATATTATGTATTTCGGCCTTAATCTAACGACAGGTGCTCTTGAACTGTTGTATTATACAGACATATATACTTGATATAGTATAAGGCATAAGAAATGTAATGTCAAAGAAAAAGTGTGTGCTTGTCATTACGGAAAGGTTGTAAAGCAAATGAAAAAAATCGCGAAAATGTTTTTAAAGGTCACACTAGTAATTGTTATATTGCTTATAGTTTGTACCATCGTTTTTGTGCTTGTTGCAAAGGACAGAGACACCAATTACAGCAAATATACAGAAACTACTGGTGAGATTGAAGTGATATATACTGGCTCAGGCGATAGCGAGGTATCCTACAAGGAATATGACGCAAACGATGATGTAATTGTGAAATATGCAATCTGGTATCCAAGTGAACTGGAAAGCAACGATAATAAGTATCCTGTTGTGATATTTGCAAACGGAACAGGAAGCACTTCGTCTACCTATACGTCATTCTTAAAACACTTATCCTCGTGGGGATTTATTGCAGTTGGAAATGATGATAAAAACACCAGGACAGGTGCTTCGTTGGAAGAAACCGTTAAGTTTCTAATTGAAGAAAATGAGAATAAGAGTAGCGTCTTTTATCAGAAAATAGATTTAGATAATATTGGAATTGGCGGACACTCTCAAGGTGGACCAGCAGTGTTTAACATGGTAACCAATCAAGAGCATGGCTATATGATAAAAACTTTGTATGCTGCAAGCGCGACATCGTCTTATCATACAGCGGTTATGGGTGACCACTGGGAATATGATATTTCAAAGGTGAAAATACCAGTATTTTTAACAGCAGGAACAGGTTATTGGGACGCTGGCAATGCTACAAGCAAAGAACAGGTAACTGACGATAAGAACGGCATAGCGCAGGGCATTTGTCCGTTATGGTCGTTGCAGGAAAACTATGATCTCCTGCCGGAAACAATAGATAAAGTCATTGCAAGAAAGACAAATACAGACCACGGGGATTCATACAAACAGTTTGATGGTTATATGACAGCGTGGTTTATGTATTATTTGCAAGGCGATAATGAAGCAGGGAAAGCGTTTGCAATTGACGGGGAACTATCCACCAATAATTTGTATCAAGATGTCCAAACCAATATAGAGTGATCAGGAAGCAAATTACTGCTGTTTGCACAGACCGCAGTCCCCTAACAACTGAATAACCGATCTACTGAGGGCAACCATTTTCGTACAGAAAACGGCTGCCCTTTCTTTTATAAAAAATTTGTTTAAGATTAATTATGACTTTATTCTGCTGTTGATAAATTAATCATGTATTACGAACACGTTCGTAAACAGATTAATCATCAAAAATGCATTATATCTTTGGGCAAAGACAGGTGAAGAACTGCGAGGGAGTGATATTATGGATGATATGACGCCAAGGGAGAGATTCTTTAAAGCCATGCATAGGGAGCCTGTAGACAGACCGCCTGTTTGTGGCATGACAACCACTGCAACCGTGGAGCTCATGGATCACGTAGGAGCTGCATGGCCAGATGCGCACACCGATGCCAGAAAAATGGCAAAGATCGCATTAGGAGTTTATGACTACCTTGGATTAGAGTCAGTAAGAGTTCCTTACTGTCTGACATATGAAGCGGAAGCATTGGGATGCACCATTGACCTAGGTAAAAAGAACAGCACGCCCATGGTTAAAAACAGCCCGTTCAAAGGAGAATTGGATCCAAATTTTGAATTGATGGGTCCAGAAGAGATGATGAAACTTGCCAGAAATAAAGCTGTGGCTGATGCAGCAGAAATAATCATAAAAGAAAGAACAGTGGATCTTCCGACATTATTGGGTGTTACAGGCCCTTTTACAATAGCTGGTCACCTAGCAGGAACAGAAAGTCTGATCTTATGGACATTAACTGATCCAGATGTTGTATCGAAGTATACAGAGTTTACAGGCGACTATGTGAAAATGTGGCTTGAATTTGTTGAAACACTTGGAATCGACAGCATTCAGATGAGCGAACCAACCGCATCATACGACATGATCTCAGAAGATATGTTTGATACATACGTTCTGCCTAATCTGCAGAGGGTATACAAGCCGCTCAAGGAAACAATGAAAGTTCTTCACATCTGCGGAGATACTGTGCCGATATTGTCACATATGGCCGCTTCAGGTGCTGATGCACTCAGCATTGAAGAAAAAGCCAATCCATATGATGCTGTCAAGGCAGTAGGAGATAAAGTTGCATTGGTAGGGAATGTTGGTGTGGTCAGAGACCTTCTTCAGGGTACACCAGAAACTGTCATAAAATCTGCTCAGACCAGCATAGATGCAGGATTTAACATCATATCTGCAGGATGCGGAATGTCTGCATTAATCAAAAAGGAAAATATCTGGGCGATGGTCAACGCTACCAAAAACTACAGGGCTTAAACTGTGCGCTAAGCGCGCACTCTTATCTTTTATAATTTTTAATTATTTATTTTTAAATGTATTCATTCCTAGACTGAGATAATTGAACACTAGCTTCCTCTCTGCTTCTCTCAGCATCACACTGAGTGTTGATTTAGAACAATTAAGGTTACTGGCAAGTTCGTCAATACTTATCTTTCTTGGAACAGAATAGTACCCAAGTTTGTATGCCATCACTAACGCATCTTCTTGTTTTTCAGTAAGTATGGTCTCTTTATTCATCTTGTTTGTAGAGATCATTTTGACTTTGTAGCCTTCATGTTTCATGCGTTCTATCATTTTGTCTACATAGGTACTGTTTAAACTGAGCACTCCCCACTCGATTATCTCGTCTGTAAATGGTATGGCAGATGTAAGAAAACATCCAGATTCTATGAGTATTGTGGCAAGCATGCAGTTATTATTTGATACCATTGCTAAGTACTGTTTAGGGGAAATTTTTAGTATTTCACATTCTCCATATAAACTGCTTGTCATTCCTTCTTTTAGTTCATCCGTATGCTTTCCGTCTACATCTGTGATGCGGATCATAGAATAGCCAGCACCTTTGCTGAGTGCAGAACATTGTGTAATTTCTACCTTCAAGTTTTCTTCATTTATATCAATTGGCAGAAGGTTGTGACAAGGGTGGCCGTCCGGTATGCACCCGTTTATTTTTCGATCTACTAATAACCTAGTGTACTGGATGATCTCACCAATTCCATATCGATTTAGGTGTATTATTATTTTGCGAACATGTTCGCGATTTTGATTATGCAGCTAGTTGTTGATATCCCTCCTGCAGCTTGATTCTGACGTCTTTGCCCGATGGAGGAATTAGATGACAGTAAATCCTGAATTAAAAGCAAAAATGATGAAGTACCGGTGGGCTATATTCATAGTTTTAGCGGTAGCTTACTTTTTCGTGTACTTCCACAGGGTATCAACCACTGCAATGGCTCCAGATATTGAGGAGGCATTCGGTATTGGTGCCGCGGCTACAGGTCTTTTGGCATCGGCGTACTTCTATGCGTACACTGCTATGCAGTTGCCAAGCGGTATCTTCACAGATAAGTGGGGGCCAAAAAGATCAGCAACTGTATTCATTATTATAACGGCAATCGGGTCACTCGTATGCGGTCTTTCGACAAGCTATGAAATGCTGATAGCCGGCAGAGTCATCATTGGTGTAGGTGTAGCAGTCATTTACATCCCAATCATGAGGGTATTAGCCTTATGGTTTAGAAAAGATGAATTTGCTTCTTTAAGCGGAATTTTGTTGATGGTAGGTAACGTTGGAGCTATCGCAGCTGCAACACCATTGGTTCTGATGACTGAAGCACTCGGCTGGCAGAATGTATTCATTATCCTGGCAGTTATTACATTCATAATCGGTCTGATGTGCTGGGTAATTGTTAAAGACCATCCAAAAGACAAAGGATTTCCAAGCATTGAAGAGACTGGAAAACCAATTGAAGAATCCACATCTGAAAAGATTCCGATGGTCCAATCCCTCAAACTTACATTTGGAAGTGGAAGAAAATTCTGGACTCTTGCAATATGGTTCTTCTTCATGTACGGATCAATAATGGTGTACCAGGGGCTTCAGGCAGGTGCATATTACACGAATGTATATGACTGGGACAAAGGAACTTGGGGTATCCTGCTGACGCTTGTCGGTGTGGGTATGATCATAGGATGTCCTTTGGCTGGATTTATCTCTGATAAAATTTTGCACTCTAGAAAGAAAGTATTGGTCCTTGGTACCTTAGTCTACACCATAATCTGGGCTGTAATCTGGCTGATGTCTGGAAAGCTGGATTCATTAGTCGCTCAGGGTATCATCAACTTCTGTTTCGGATTCTTTGGAGGATTCTTCGTAGTATCTTATGCTCAAGTAAAAGAACTCTATCCGGTATCGATCGTAGGAGTTTCAACAGCTGCCTTAAACTTATTCCCCTTCCTTGGCGGAGCAATTCTTCAAAGTATCTCTGGATACATAGTTGCTGATAAAACACCAGAACAATTCCAGACTCTATGGATGATAATGTTCATTTGCATGGTAGTTGCCACCATTTGTGCATTCCTCTCCATGGAAAAACAAAAAACTTAACCCAGATACAATCTCCTCAAATCCCTTAGCTTAAGAGGTGTGGGATTAGTTCCCACATCTTATTTTTTTATAAATCTATCATTTATTCTTTAAGCAAACATTTACTCTAAATCATTTGATCCTCAAGTTTTAGAACTTAATCATTCAAATGAAACTCATCATGCATAGTTAAGCATACCCTTCTACTTCCTCTTCTGCAGAATCCCTGTATCTGCTGCCCCAGTTTTTCATCGATTCGAGTATCGGTTTGAGGCTATATCCAAGGTCGGTAAGCTGGTAATCTACTCTAGGAGGGACTTCTGCATATACTGTGCGAATGATCAAGTGGTCTTCCTCCATCTCTCTTAAATTTGAAGTCAGGACTTTTTGAGTTATGTTGCCTAGTGATTTCCTCAATTCTCCAAAACGCTTAGCTCCATCCATTAAATCTCTTAAAATAAGGACTTTCCAGCGATTGCTTATCAGGGAAAGTGTAATCTCTACGGGGCATTGCGGCAGCTCTTTGGGCAGTTCTTTGCTCATGAATCTTCCTCCAATGGTATCTGATGAGGTAGTATGAGCATTATAACGTGTTTCATCCCTATATATACTTATAATTTCCAACAGTGTACGTTGTGTGTTTGGTCTGGAAATAAATACAAAGAACTTGCATTATCGCCCCTTCGTCAGATTTGATAAATTCTATCAGTAACTATCTTGCTTAGATTTTTGGGAAAGATCATTAACCAGTATTGTTTATGGAACAGTAATGTCGATGGTAGCGTTTATTCCTAAAAAATGTGCAGTATGCGGGAATGAAAATGAGGATGTTCAGGAAGTAATAGACGCTGTACCTTTTGGTCCTATGGATCTTGATACCAGACCTGCAGAGAATCTAAGATCTGCATTGCCTTACTTAATTCAGCAATGTTCTTTCTGTGGGTACTGCAACAGTGACATTTCCGAGGCAGTTATAGATGATAAGAGTCTTTTGGAAACAGAAGAATATAAAAGCATAATTAATGACAATGATTTGCCAGAAGCAGCAAGGAAATACCTGGCTTCAGCTCATCTTCTGCACAAGATGGGAAATCTTCACAGATCAGCAATTGAGTCTCTGCATGCAGCATGGGTATTTGACGATCTAGGGGATGTGAATAGTTCCATGGGTGCTAGATTGGGTGCAGTAATTTCAATACGAGCACAACTGCAGGAATGTTATGATGAAAATCTAGCTGTGATCTTATTAGATATCTTAAGAAGAGCTGAACAGTTTGACCTCTGTGCAATGATCGCTCAGTCTATAATTGATATGGGCATTACAGATGATTTTGTAAAGTCTATCGTTGAGTACCAGGTATATCTTGCACAGAACAGGGACAGCAGCTGCAAAACTGTAGCAGATGTGGACACTTGGGCAGCTTCTAAGTGAGTGAAAAACCAATAACTAGAATCTAGTTGTGCTGGATGTCTTATGAGGTGCAATCCAACTGCGCTATATACTATCTAAACGTTTTATAACCCACATATACACCTTGACATAGGGCGCCAACAAGAATAATCTTTAATACATCTACTCTCTTACGAATGGTATACTTGAATGGATAATCAAAACATACGAGGCGAGTCTTAACGAAAAAAATATTATTTCCTTGCGAATTAGCGCTAATTGTAGGACTTGTCTGTGCTTCAATAGCTGTCTGTCTTCTTTTAAAAAGCGGGCTTGGAGTTTCAGTCATTTCTTCCGTTGCGCTTTCTTTATACTATTCTGCACCAGCACTATCTTTTGGTACCTGGAATATAATCTTTCAGATAGGAGTGCTTTTGCTTCTAATAATCATATTGAAAAAGGTTAAACTAAGTTACATCGTATCTTTAGGAGTAGGTGTAGTCTTTGGAATTCTCCTTGATGTGGTGAAGCCGATAATCTTCTCTCTGCCAGATGACACCTGGCTTGTGCCAGTCTATGTGATAGCATCAATGCTCATCATATCATTTGGAATCACGTGTTTCATGAAATGCCAGATGCCGCTTATGCCATGTGATATCTTTGTGAGAAATATCGTTCTGGAACGTCATCTTCCGCTGGGTCGGATAAAAACAATATTTGACGTCTCCTGTCTGACATTTGCCATTGCAGTTTCTCTAATCTTTGCAGGTGCGATCAGAGATATTGGTATTGGAACGGTTATAAGTGCAGTTTTCACTGGAACACTGGTAGCGCTCATATCTAAGGCTGTATCCAAAGTCTTTGACTTCAGACCTGTTACTGGAATTGCAAAGCGCAGTTTGAATGGTTCGTTAGATGCTACAACAGATCCTCATGTGAATCCGGAGCAGATTGCAACCGTTCTAAATGTTAAAAATAATGAATAAAGAGATGCACACTCCAGATTACTGGAGTGCAGCAGTCTTATTCTTTTTTAGGTGGGTGATTTCTTATAACGAGCACAGGACATTCTGCAAATCTCACTACTTTTTCAGCAACGCTTCCTAAGAGGAGCTTTGAAACGCCGGTTCTGCCGATAGTACCCATTACAATCAAGTCATAATTCTTTGAAGCTTCGACAATATCATTGGCTGGGGAGCCCATTTTTGAGACTAATTTTACAGTTAAACCCATTTCCTTACCTTTTTCTAAGACGTACTGCAAAGCCTCATCACTGCTTTTCTGCATGTATGCATTTATGTCTGGAAGCCCATAGCCCTGAGAGCTGCTGGTTATACTTCCTAAATCCATGATATTCATAGCTGTAACTTCTGCTCCGAAAGCTTTAGCCAGCTCTAATCCATGCTCTACTGCCTTCTTGGTGTAGTCGCTTCCATCTGTCGCTATCAAAATCTTTTTGTAGAGACTCATGACCTAATAATTCAACCGTAGCATATTTATCTAAAACGTAAGAATCCTACAAAGAGGGAAAGCATTAATGTATATTCTATGGAATGCGTATAACGATAAATATGTCGGAAAAAACGCCTGGGCAGCTTCTAACAGAAAAACTGCTGATGAAACCGGAAAATATCGGGCAGAGATCGGCAGAAGAAATCGAGAAGGCGAACAAATTCTGCGAGGGCTATAAAGAATTCCTGCGCAATAAAACTGAAAGAGAAGTTGTAGATTATACTATAGAACTTCTCAAGCAGAATGGATATACTGAGTTTAAGCGTGGAGTAAAAT
>ENA-OROK01000319-OROK01000319.1-human-gut-metagenome-genome-assembly--contig:-NODE-319-length-61134-cov-13.630217_pt1 | contig 61134 bp, 60 predicted proteins | sample MGYA00242127_ERZ509046 | MGnify/ENA primary metagenome ERZ509046 (study PRJEB26280, sample SAMEA2338728) | human gut metagenome | biome: human gut; feature: human-associated habitat; material: faeces... | reverse complement strand
CAAGCGAAACGGCGAAAAACAGCATCTTCGACCTGACGAAAAAGATGATAGAATCAGGCGTTGAAGATATGCTGTCCGCGAAACACGACGAACTTGCAGAGTGTTCTTATAAGGAGTAATCTATGAGAACACGAAATAACAATAATCAGGAAAAAATCACGGCGCTATACTGTCGGTTAAGCCGTGACGACGAACAGGAAGGTGACAGCAACAGCATCGATTGCCATTCTTTCCAACCATCTAATCTCATCGATAAATTAACACGGACCAAATTAGAAATATAGAATATGAGGAAGAAAGGAACATACATCAAAAGCAATATAAACATCTTATTATTTATAACTGGTCTTGCGGAAAAAAATAAGAAACGATAATCTAAATGGAAAAATGTATATAAGAACATATCCAAGGAATAATAAGAAGCAAATAAGATAACTGCTAATAATATCGTCTTTCCTAAATCGCTCCATTTGATTTTAAATGGTGTTAAATTCTCTTGCTTTTTAAATAAATATTTATTGATAAAGTATTCAGCAAAGAACAAGATAAATCCAACAGTACCTGATAATACTGCCCATGTCATAACACCATTATTCATTCTTTCAGGGAAAAACCAAGTCTGCATACCCTGTTGAGCCTTACTGAATAAAGTCTTTGACCATTCACAAGCAGGAATGAATAAGAAGCAGGCAGCAAACACCATTTTATTCACCAGAAAAAACAATCAAATATATATTACTGAAAATACGAAATTCTTCTATAAGCTTATTAAACCGCTCATTGAAAACTATCAAAATGTCGAAGAAAAACTCAAAGAATACACCAATAAAAATATAACCTTAGCTTTAGGTATGCCACCGATGCTCGGCACTTTTCTATTCCCTTCAATATTGAATTCATTTTCTAATAAGAATAAAGGTTTCAATTTCAAAATCGAGGAATTTGGAAGTTTCGCCAACCAAAAAGCTGTTTTAAATGGAGAAATCGATATCGCCTTCACCGTCATTTACGAAGGAAAAATCGATTCGAATTTAGAATATATAAAACTCGGTACCACCGAACTTCTTTTTGCAGTAAATAAAAAGAATCCTTTAGCTAAAAAGGAAAATATAACTTTAAAAGAGCTGGAAAATTATCCGATAATCTTGATGAAAGAAGATTCTTTGCAATATCAGCTGGTAAACCAAATGTTCAACAAAGAAAATATTAATCCGGATATAGTTTTGACTTCTAATCAGCTATATATAATCAAAGAACTTCTCAGCAATGAACGAAATAACTATGGTGCTTTTATCTTTAAGATGTTGATCAAAGAAAATGATGATATCATCGGTATCAGTCTTGATAAAAAAATTATGTTAGATGTTATCATCTGCTATAAAAAAGGAACAAATCTTTCTTCCAAAACTAAAAGATTTATAAATTTTGTCAAAAACAATGTCTCTTTATAAATATTAATTTTAATATTTAGGTTTCCTTGTAATTTCTTCATATATTTCCTATCATTTAATTGAGGATAATTTAAATGAATAAAGCTATATTTTTATCAGATTTTAATCAAAATTCTACACCACGAGATCCATTTGTTTTCTATCATGATGGATACTTCTATCATCTTTTCGCTATGAATGATGCTCTTTATTTAAGAAGAGCTGCAGAACTAAAGGATTTAAAAGATGCTAAATCAAAAATGGTCTACCACGATGATAAATTCCATGAAGTTTGGGCACCTGAATTACATATAATCAACAACAAATGTTATATCTATGTCGCCATGGATGATGGAGATAACTATAACCACCGCATGTATGTCTTAGAAAATAACTCCAATGATCCAATGGTTCCTTATGTTCTCCATGGACAAATAAAAGAAAAGAATGAACGTTGGGCTATCGATGGTTCTATTTTATACCACGGTGGAAAGATGTACTTCACATGGTCCGGCTGGGAAGGCTTAGAAAACGTTTGCCAAAACATCTATATACAAGAAATGTCTGATCCTTTCACCTTAATAGGAGAAAGAACCATGATTTCTACTCCTGAATACGAATGGGAAAAGCGTGGCTGCGAAGGTGGAAATAACCGTCCATATATCAACGAAGGACCATTTGCTATCTATGGCAAAAATAAACTCCATATAGTCTACAGCGGATCTGGAAGCTGGTCCGATGATTATTGTTTAGGAGTTATCACTTTCGAAGGTGGAGATATTCTCGATAAAAACAATTGGAAAAAACATCCAACTCCAATTCTTTCCAGAACTGAAACTGCCTTAGGACCAGGACATGCATCATTTTTTGAAGATCCAAGAAATGGTAAAAAATATTTCACCTATCATCTATTTAATACCGATGCCAAAAATGGATGGCAAGGAACTCATGCCATGATTCAGGAATATGAAATGGTCGATGATTTCCCTGTTCTACCAAAACCTGTTAATCATTTTATCGATAAATAAAAATTGCACCACTTCGGTGCATTTTTTATATGAAAAAAGAAAGGTCAAAAGACCTTTCAAGTTTTCAAATTTTATTCAGCTTTAGATTTTTTTAAGTTTAAAGAATTGATATCCTCTAAGCCTTTTTTCTTGAATATAATAGCTGATGTCATAAATAAAGCTTGGCCAACTGTGTTGACAATCTCTTTAATCCAATCTGATAAATCAGGCTTGGTTGATAAATAGCCCCTTCCAAGAGTGAAAACAAAAGATATTGCTATGAAAATTATAATGAAATAATTTTTTGCCTTGATAGCAATATATCCTAATGAGGCATCCATCACTAAAACACCTAAGACCATCAAGACAACAAAGATCATGGTTCCATCAAATTCTTTGACTGATTCACTTAAAAATGGAAGAGCTAAAATTGGAAGAGGGATAAAACTATAGGCTGCATGTTTTTCCTGTGGATAAGATAACATAGCAACAAGACCCGCAGCGGCTAAAACAAAGCCGATGGTTTGCATTGGAAAGAAGCATTTGTTGAGAATAGTAAAATCACAAGCTCTAGATTCTAATAAAATTTTATAAGTCGCTTTAAAAACTCCTGCAACAAAAGTGAAAATAGTTCCGGCCGAGAATAAGGCAAAGGCTCCCTTACTCATCTTGTTATAAAGCATTCTTTGATAATATATTCCACCTACTAAAAATAGGACAACAGGAAATAGATCGAAGATTGCCATGAAAATTCCGCTTATATTCATTTCTTAAGCTCCTTTTTTACTTTTCTATCTATGTGATAAATTGGAAGAAGAGGAATTAAAATTGGAGTATGGTCGGCATATTGGCGATATTCTGGCATTGCTCCATATCTTTTCTCTTGTCTTCTCTCTAGTCTTTGTGCTGAGTTAAACATGACATAGACAATGCAGACATAACCAATAGAAGCCATTATCCATTGACCAGCGCCATTAAATGTTTGAACACCGCTGATAAATACTCCTGTCCAGAAGACTATTTCGCCGAAATAATTTGGACAGCGGCACATTTTATATAAATTTTTAGTCGCTACCATATTTGGTTCAATCTTTTTTTGTTTGGTCTTTTGTGCATCAGCGATAGTTTCAAGAAGCAAGCCAATAATACTGATAACTACACCGACAATTGGAGCGATTAATCCCATCCAATTGACTGTAGCAAAGTTATCAAATCTCAATAAAGCGACATTTTGATAAATTGAATTTTCAGCTCTATAGAATATAGGACAAGTCTCAGCAAAATAAAGTACGGTAACAGAAATCCAAATGACAAACTTTATAGCTAAAGGCATTTTCTTTTCACCTTCTTTGGTTGCTTCTTTGAGTACCTTGCGGTAGGAGGCATTTTTAATTTCTCTAGCTAATAAGAACCCTGATAGTCTTACACCATAGATGATGAATAAAATGGTAAATAATATACCAAATATATCCCAGGTATCGTGCATAAAACTTACTACTTGATAAGCAATACCTAAACCGATTACTGAAAATCCATAACCGACTGATAAGAAGTAAACAAATTTTTTAAAACCTATTGCACAGCAAATTGCTGATACTAATAAGAAAATACATGTTAAAGGCCAAAAGTACATTTACTTATTTCCTTTCACAAAACTATCTTTTATATATTGTTTAAAAGATTTTTCTCCATACATGGTATCACCGACCATATCATGAGTTAATGTGAATTTAGAAAAGCGTATAACAGCCCATTTACCATTTTTCTTATTCTTTGGAAGGTTAGCTAAAACTGTGAATAACCAAGCTGGAGCGGAACTGATTTTTCCTTTAACTCCTGCCGCTTCAAAACACATTTCTGCTATTTGACGATAAGTATAAACTTCTTTACCACCGACATTATAAAGCTTATTTTCATCTAACATAGATTTGACGATGAATTCTGCAAAATCTGTGGTATCAATGACATTGGCAGAGACATCTTTTTTTCCTAATAAAGATACTTTTCCACTTTCTATCATCGGTCTAAAGACTTTGACAATATCATAGAAATATCCTGTTGGTCTATGAATAACATAGGTTATACCGCTTTTTTTCAATTCTTCTTCGAATAAGAATTTAGCATGAACCATTGGAACATCTTCCGCTTCATCCGCTCTAATAACTGAAATATAAACAAAATGTTTGACATCGGATTTTTTAGCTTCTTCAAGGATATTTAAGTTTCCTTTATAGTCAATATCATAATTGCTGATAGTGGCTGAAGAAGTTGTTAGACCAACTGTCGAAATAACAACTTTTGCACCTTCACATAAACCATCTAAAGTAGCTTTATCAGTTACATTGATTTTTTTAAATGTAACTTTCGAAGTATCTAAATCTTGTACTTCTTTTTCAACCATATTAGCAGCGACAACTTCATATCCTTGTTTTACTAATTCTTTTAAAATTTCAACGCCTAATTTACCATAGGCACCAGCTAATACTACTTTCATATTCTGACTATTTCCTTTGTTTTTCTTTGGAGCGTTTGTCATTGATAATCTTCATTTCCTTTTCGGTTATCAACTTGCAATTATTTTCATCCGCCCATTTTACGCAGCCGAGTAAAACAGTCTTTAAGAATGGTCTTGGAACTTTAACAATAGTTTTTAAAGCATCATCACTGAATTTAATATCGGTATTTAAGCGATCTGCGGCATATCTTACCGAAGTGATATCAACTTCTTTGTCAGGAATGCCAACAGCTATTGGTTTCTTATAATCTGAACACCAGAAATATTTAGAATCACGATAACCCCAATTTGTTGGAAGTGGGCAGAAATTTTTTCTATTAACGCCATTGATCAAGGCATCATGATACTTATCTTTTAGTAAAATATTATCAATTTTCAAAATAAAATGAGCACCAAACTTTGAAGTGATACCATTGAAATCATGATATGGTCCATCATATTCATCTTGCACTTTATCATCTTGAGCATTATCCATTTCCTTAACCCAAGTGCATTCAAATACTTGCAAAGCTTCATTGATAATCTTTGGATAATTACCATTCGGATCTTTTTCTTTGCTAAGTCCATCTCCAACTGTAAAGCGGAAATCTTTCATCTTTTCTTCTGGAGTATCACCAGGAAAACCAAGTCTTACATGTTCAGTGAAATTCTTTTTTGAGAATGGAAGGAAATTCAAAGTGCATTTTCCATGACGTAAAAGACCTTTACAAGTATTCGATGAATTACGACATTCAAGGATCATCGCATAAAAACCTTTACCAGCGATGTAATATGGGAAACACAAAGAGTAAGCTCCAAAGCTTGTGTTTTTGCCATTTTCATCCAAAGTACCTACCAAGCAAAGTGGCATTGGGAAAAAGGAAGAAGATTGATAGAAATTATCCATTATTCGGATATTTTTAAATGACTTATCCATTATTTAGCCTCCTATAATTTTAATGAATATCTTTTCTAATTTTGAAAAATCATATAGTCTCGTAGCATAAACCAAAATAGATTCAGCCAGGAAAGTCACTTCAAAACTATCCAAACTTTTTTCATTGTTAGAAAGAAGCTTAGAGATCATCTGAGAAATCTGATCTACCAAAATAGAATGTCGCGAATTAAATGAAATATATACACTATTAGATGAACTATAAAATTCCCAAAGAGAATGATATCTTACTGAAAATGAATAGATACAATTATAAATATCTTTTATTCCAATTAAAAAATCATTATTCAAATTGATAGAACTAAGATCCGCTTTCCAATCATCTAATAAAACACTTGCTAAAATATCATCTTTAGAATTAAAAAAATGATATAAAGTACCAACTCCTATCCCCACTCTTTTAGCGATGGAACGGCAGTTGAGTTCTTCAAATTTTTTATCTTCAATTAATTTTTTAGCTTCTTGAATGATGGTTTCTTTTCCAACTTGAATTTGTTTTGGCATATTTTCACCTTTTTATGAACACGTTCACATAAATTATAAAGAATCTAATTTAAAAGAAAAGCAAAATAAAAATTTTTAAACAAAAAGGAGAGTTATGTATTCTCTCCTCTTTTAAATTTAATATTTATCCCATTAAATTTGGTGTGTCAAAAACAATTATATATGTTTTTCCACCTTCGCAAACAATATCAGTAGAATCTCCTTCTTTCCATTTTTCTCCATCGATGCTTTTTATTTTATATTCACCATACATAGTACCAGCATTAAATACTGATTCTTTTTCATCAATATAGACTAAATATACCCATGAACGTTCACCATTATCAAAAATACAGATAACCGCTGTAAGATTTTCTGGCATTTCAAATCTTACATAAATATTTAAACCATCGTCATTTTCTATTTCTTTTTCAACAAATGGAATTGTATATTTTTCATCAAGATATAAAGCTAAACAATCAGCATTAGATTCTCTAGAAGAAATTATAAAAGCGATTAAAGTATCTAAATAATCTGTTGCTTCTTTAGCAGTATAAACTGTATCAACATAAGCATCATCATGATATCTTAAAGGAGCTCCGCCGATGATGAAATTTACTAAACCATAATAATCATTTTCTGTTACATCAGTTTCTATTGAAATACTATCAAAAAGTTTCTTATCAAAAGAATATGAATAATTTAAAGTTCTATTATATCTAACTACTTCTTTTTTATTATCATAGATATTAGTATCATGTAAATCAGTTACAAATCCTGTAATTTTTCCATCTTCTGCTCTGACATAATATTTATCATCATAAGTGGTTTTCTGATAACCAACTTCTTTAACTAAATCTTCATTTACCATTTCACCGACAATGCCGATTAAAAAATCTATCGAACCATCTTCATTGCCGATAAATTTCAATTCATCTGGTTCTCTTTGATATTCTTCAGAAAAACCTTTTCTTATACCTTCTATAAAAGATGAATATGTATCATACTCTGCTAAAAAATAACCCTCAAAATAATCCGCAATTTTTTGATTCTCAATACTATCAGCATAATCAGGACTTACATAACTTCCTTCTATTCGATTTTCTGATGAATCAACTTCTTCTATATAATATTTTGTTTTATTTTTTCCATCGACAACTATATTTTTAATCGCCTTAAGATTATGAGATTCTCTTTTTAAAACACCTTCATCATTTAAAGAATCAACATCATTGATGTAATAATATTGGTTATCCTTTTTGCCTTCGGAAAGAGAAGCTTTAAAGATTACCTTATCATCTTTATATTCATTTACAGTTTCAACAAAAGAATATTCCCCTTCATAACTGCAAGAATACTCTTTTCCAGCCATCCATTTATTAAATAAAGCTTCTTCAGATAAAGATAAAGAATAATTACAAACATCACAAATTCTAAAATTACCATTTTCAACAAAATGATGTTCTTCATTTATAACAACTTCACCACAATCCAAACATTTTTTAAAATGATGCGTTTCAGAAGTTTCATAATTTTCTTCAAGATTATGAATATGCTCCTTATTGCATCCTGAAAGAAAAGAAAGAAGAATTAAACTGACGCTGACAAAACACCATTTTTTAAATTTCATATTTTTCTCCCTCCGTAGAAAATTTAAAATCAAAGGCCATCTCTAACTGTTTAAATAATTTATTCATTACATCATTGCTGATTCTTTTTAAATCAACTGCAAATAAAATCTTTTTAACTTTCTCCTGTTCAACACCGGGAACATGATAAATATCAAAAGCTGCTGAAATAAACCTATTCAACTTTCTTTCAAAAGTAAAATACATATCACAAGGACGAGCCATATAAGCTCTCATCATTCCCGCACTGCCAATTTCCGCTTCATAAAAATCACTATCATTCCACGAAGAAAGATAATGAGCAAAAATCTCTTTGAGTTTCACCATAGTCTTACGGTGAATTGTATCCAAAAGCTTCGGTTGCGTATAAGCTTCAACATATATTTCTCTTAATTTTTCATTTTGTTCCACTAAAGCAAGTTGAATTCCCGTCTCAATCGCATAGATAGAAACTCCATTCATCGAAGAATCTAAAACTCTACCAGCAACATCAAACTGATGAGAAAACATAAAGGAAATCAATTCCGAAAGGACACCATCTTTAGTATGAAAAATATTTTGAAAAGTGCTAGCCGAAACATTCGCCCCTTTAATAATATCCATCATGGTAGTTTCTTTATACCCTTTTTCAATAAACATTTTTACACAAGTTGTTAAAATTCTCTTCTTTGGATCTTTTTCTTTATTCATTTTCAATCTCCACCTTTGAATTGTGTTCCGGGTTACAACCCAATTATAAAATAAGACACTGAAAAAGTAAATAAAAAATATTCGCAAAAATATAATTAATCATTTAAAAATTGCATTCAAATCCATAACAAAAAGATTAAACATTTTTATCATCTATCAAAATAATATTAATCTTTTGTTTATTTTTAAGTATATATTATTAAAAAAGTTACAAACAACTTACTAAAGTTAAAAAAATCGCTTCAAATTTTACTAATAAATACAATTTTTAATTCTCACGAACAGTCATCGTAGTTGAAGTAAATCTTGCCATTATTTTTTTATCATTTGGCAATTTTGTATAAATATCACTGCTATAAAAAGGATTTCCAAAAAAAGTATCTACAATTACATTTTCAACTACTAGAGAATTTTTAAAAAATCCTAAATATCCTACAATATTATATCCATCAATATTTATAACTTTTGTCTTTATACAAATTAATGCAGATATAGTTAATACAATAGAAATAAGCAAAACATAGACAAAAATACTAGCTAAAATTGCAAATACCACAAACTTTCCATCATTAATAAAGGACAAAGGCCAAAATATAATATCTAAAATCAATATAATTGCATTTATAATTATTTGATTTCTTTTAGTATTAAAAGCTTTCTTTTTATATTTTTCTATCCAAATATCATCTATTGGTTCAGGATAAATTTGTATTTTTTCTTTTTTTATCGGAAACCCACAATTAGGACAAGTTGTTGCTTCGCTACTAACATTATGCCCACACTCAGGACATTTTAATAATGACATTTTTAACTCCTTTTTATTTTTTTCTATTATAGGCATTAACAATTTGCTGCTTTATAGCTGGATTTCTTTTTGCCTCTTTAGTAATTTCATTGATTTCTAATGCTTTTTCTGCTGGAAGTCTATTTATATTTTCTAACAATTTATTCTTTTGAGTTTGATCTTGTTCAGTAACTAATAAATACGACAAAATAATAGTTGGTCTTTGTGTTCTTTTTATTCTTGAAATTGTTATATTTTTTTTGTATTTGTTATTTTATTTTCATTCATACTTTTATTTTAATCCTCTCTTTCAAAAAAATCTTTGTCAAAAAGCTTTTCAATGTCAATTATATCAAAGCAATCTGATTTTAATTCACAAATCAAAAACTCATTTGAATTTAAATTTGCCTTTTTATCTTTAGGATCTTCAATTATATTTTTTACCTTTTCATAAGGAATAACATAAATAACAGGAAAAAAATCAAAAAATGAGGCGTTATCAACACGATTTTCAATTGCAGTTAAAGCTTGTGAAGTTATTTTTCCTTCGATTTTCATAATGGCAGCACCAGCTTTAATTCCTTTTATATTATTCTCTATATATATTCCATGGCTATCATTCGTAATAATTTCTGCTATAAGTTTTTGTGCTCTTTTAAGAGGATTAGATGTTTCTGGTTGTTTTGTACCTTTAAAAAAAATTTTTTCACAACACCAAACAAAATGAACATCATTATAATATTTTTTATTTATTTCGTAAGACAATCTAGTACCTTGAGAGTATAATACATAATTTTTCATAAAAGTCTCTTTATCAATGATAGGTTCATGGTCATCTTCAACATAATATTGTTTCAATTCGCCATTGTTTCTTTTCTTTTTCTTACTTAAAAAGTCTGGCCTAAATGTAGTTTGAAGAACTCTATCTCCTATGTAATTAATGTTTGTAATTACTCTTAATACATTACTCTTTATCCATTTTCCACCCATTGTAGGCTTAATTCCTTCTTCATTTAAAGCCTTAGCAATTGCCAAAACTCCTAATCCATTAATGTACATATCAAAAATTCTTTTAACTATTTGTGCTTGTTCTGGAACAATCTCTAAAGTTCTACCATTTAACTTATAACCAAAGTTATCATTGCCACCCCACGCTATTCCTTGTTCAAAATCCTTTTTAATACGCCATTTCATATTTTCACTTACTGACCTTGCTTCCTCTTGATAATAGCTTGCAAGAACGGTAAGCATAAACTCGCCTTCTTCGGATAACGTATGCATTTTTTGTGATTCAAAATATACATCCACATTAATGGCCTTAAGCATTCTAACTGTTTTAATTACTGTTTCCGTGTTTCTGCCAAATCTACTAATTGATTTAGTAATTATCATATCAATTTTCCCAGCTTTAGCATCTTCAATCATTCTTACGAATTCTGGTCTATCTTCTTTAGTCCCTGATATGCCTTCATCCGCATAAACACCAGCAAATTGCCATTCAGGATTAGAAGATATCAATTTGTTATAATGACTTACCTGACTTGAAAGTGATTGTAGCATTGCATCTTTATCTTTTGATACACGAGCATAAGCACAAACCTTTTTTAATTTTTTAATTGGAGCAATTGCACCAATTTCAGTTACTATTTTCATTATCTATTCACGTCCTTTCGCTACTATACATCACTCTATTTTTGTCATTTATCAAGTCATTTAGACGATAAATGCTGTCAGATTTGATACAATATTTCTTAGCTAAAAAAACTCAGATTTTATAGCATCTTCTTGTGATATAATTTGCTGATTTAGCATACTTTTAACAATAATTAATGAATTGTAATAGTTTCTAATGTTATCGTAATTTAGCATTTAGATACCTTCTTTCGCTCATTCCAAAAATGGTATCTGCATGTATCATTACAAAATGTTTTCTTTTTCTTTCCTGAAATTAATATTAATTTCTGGCCACAATACTTACATACATTGGTTTCTTCTTTTTCAGCTAGTGCATTTCTAACTGATCCAATTGATATGTTTAAAGTTGATGCAATTTTTTTTTATCCAAGGCCATCACCATTTAATTTGATAATTTTATTTTTTGTCTTAGCGTCCATATTCTTATGTCCTCCTAGTCCTTTGATGGCAATAAGTCATTAAATTTGCCGAAATATTTTTACTTCATTTTCAAATATAATTTCATGACTAACTACTGCCTATGACTAAGGCTTGATGAAACGTAAAAAGTTTGATTGAACACAAAAAAAGAGGCAAATTAATGCCTCAAAAAATTACATATTATCTACCACAAAATTTTAAAAAATCTGGATCATCAATTAAATCATAAGGTATTCTTCTTTGAACTGCTGCTATTTCATCAGGTGTATAAATAATCCCTGAATCATAATCTTTTAAACTTCCATCTTCAAGAAAATCAATTCTTGTTGATTCAATTTCATTCATATTTTTTAGAAGTATCCATACCTTATCGCCAAGTTCCATATCAGCCCTTTCAGGGTTGAAACAGTAGGCCTCAGGTTCGCTTTTAAACACTGATTTGATTAGTCGTATTATTGGAACCATATCACCATTTAAAGGTTTATGAATAGCATTTTTAACATATTCTTCTGCTCCATAAAAATATACCTTTTTTAAATTTGATAATGATGTCCTTCCATGTACTACAACCCAAACATCACTCATGCAATCAGAATCATGATTTTTATATTTACCATGATATTCGACATATTCATAATTAACATTGCAATTACAAACTATATCAAATTCAATCTTATTATCATTACCACTTTCAATATATACAGCTTCAATAGTAAAATCTTCTAATTCAGGATGATGAACATTTACGCTAGCATTTATTTTTTCTCTAATAAATGAAGGGTGTGTTGAAATAAATCCATTCAATCTTGTACAAATGGAATCATAATAGTTTTCTTCAATAAATGTTTTAAATGTATTAGTCTTCAACTCAATCCCTTCTTCCAATTAATCATTAATAACTGCTTCTACATCTACTCTTTTTAATATTTTTGTCAAAAGAATATCATAAATTTCTTGTTTTGATAATGTGTCAATGAGCATTACACTTCCAATTCTTGAAGCATCTTTCATTACTTCTCTAGCTCTGTCAACTGTAATGCTATAGTTATAATTTTCTTCAATATCTTTTTCAACTTGTAAAATTCCTAAGCAAACGTTCTTAATCATACCAATATTTCTAAATACTATATTTCTATATGCCTCAGAATTAGTCATGATGTATCTCGTTAATTCATATTTATCTTTTGAATTTTCATCTATAGAAACATCAACTTTAAAATATCCTCTTGAAATAACACCAAGCATTAAATCACGTCTTGAATTTCCTGGAAGCCACCAGTTCTTTACAATAGCACTACTTTTAAATGGAATAGCAGCTATAGCTTGCTTATATGCTTTTTCAAAAGTAATCCAAGCCCAGAATCTAATATTACAAAGAATGTATTTAGGTAGTTTATTTAATGTTTCATATAATTTGATATCATTATCAAATTCCACAATTTTATAATCATCTGCAATTTTAAGCTCAAAATCATCGATTACATATTTTTTTACTTCATAAGGTTCGAAGCCAAGATAATCTTTTAGCCATGAACTGTCAGATGGGTGATCGCAAATCATCTTATAAACCTCTTCATAATTTTTTTTGAGAGTTCTATAAGCTTCTTCAGTCATCATTTTAATATCAATTTCCATATGATTAAATTCTCCCTACTTTTATTCTTCTGATTTAAACTCCTTCACAATTTTATCTATTTTCGGATAAATTGCAGCTCGCATTTCTTCTTTTGAAAGAACATCAAGTAGCATTACACTACCTACTCTTGATGCATATTTTACAATTTGTGCGCTTGGCTTTTTTAAAATTTGAACACCTGTAATATCTACATAATCTTTTTCTGCTTGCAAAATGCCAAGAGTTACATTCTTAATCATACCTAAATTTCTATAGCAAAACCCTCTATAAGTTTCAGCAGTCGTTAATAAATATTTAGATAATTCATATTTATTTCCTAATGATTCGTCAATTGAAACATTAATCATATTGAAGTATCTTGACATAACACCTAGCATAATATCTCTTCGAGAATTACCCATAAACCATAAATTCTTTAAAATTTGACTATTAAATTGTTTAGTGGCAATTTGTGCTTGTCTATATGCTTTTTCCATATTAATCCACGCCCAAAAGCGATTATTACAAAGAATATACTTTGGCAATTTATTTAATTTTTCATAAAGTATAATAGCGTTCTCAAGTGCAACATCATTATAATCATCTGCAATTTTCAACTCAAAATCATCAATTACATATTTTTTTACTTCATAAGGTTCGAAGCCAAGGTAATCTTTTAACCATGAACTATCTGATGGATGATTAATAATCATCTTTAAAACTCCATCACAATCTTTTTGAAGAGTACGGTAAGCCTCTTCGGTCATTATTTTAATGTTAATCTCCATCTTCTGTTCCTCCTAATCCCATTGTTAAAGCAAATAAACCATCCATTGCCTTTGTAACTGGACTATTAAGAACAACCTGTGCTTCTGTATATACATTGATTTTTTTAACAAAGAAATCCTCGTCGTCTAAATCTTTGTTATAAATTTTTTTATAAGCATCAGCAAATGCACTAAACCATCTATACTCTATTCTTAATGAATCAATAGAATCGCTTTCAGAAGATTGAAGACGACTCAATGCATATCCTAATGCTGGAACAGCCATAATAGAAAAATACATATTTTGAAATTGACTAATTCTCTTCATTTTGTCATATATATTCCATTGTTTTTCAGGTAAATTAATTGTAATTTTATCTTGGTCATAATCAAATTGCATTGTTTCATTAGTAATTGATTTATCTTTAATAACTACAAATATTGATGATTTTTTTGTATCTTCATCTTCATCGAAACTAATTGTATTTATAAATCCGTCATCGATTGCTAAAATATCATTTTTTTCAATTTGAAATACATATCCCTCATAATCACTATAAAAATCAGATGAGCAATATTCAAAGTTTTCTTTTGCAACTATATAAGCAGAAACAGAATACTTACCATTAAGATCAGCTAAGGGAATTAAAATTTTATTTTTAGTATTAGGTTCAAGAACATATGGCTTTCTGAACATAGTATTTGCACATTCAACGATACATACTACTTGAGCTTTTCCTTCAGAAATAAGTTTCAATAAATATTCACTTTTTAATTCACATAGCACATCATCAAGAACAAATTTTTCATCTGTTACGTATTCTGAATATGTTAGTGTAAATGTTCCCTCTTTAAACTGAGAATATAACTTATTGTTGTTTAACACAGGATATGGGAATAATCTTTTACCTATATGCATAAATTTTTACCTCCCCACTAAATAATTCTTCTTGGTCAGTTATCATTTCAATTTTCATCTTTTTTCCATGAACTAACTCTATTTTTACTTCATTATTAACGACAGTAGCTTCTTCTCCGTTAATAGAGCATTTTTGTATTTCTACAGGGTATTTGTTACTTGAATCATCTAAGGCACATAAAGATAAATACGCTTCTTTTTCATCATAATCAGAAGTAAATACTATTCCGTATTTTCTTTCAGATTTATTGATGCAGAAAAATCTATATGTCATTCCTCTTAATGATGCTTGTTTAACTAATACAGATCCACCATCACCAGTCTTACCTCCAGCAGGATTAGGGCCAGGTCGTACCTCGCCACCACCACCTAAATTGTGACCATCTGGTGCTAATGCATCATCACCTTCAGGAGTTGTATCACCAATATCTAATTCAATTCCATCACCATTTTCATCTGGAATAGTAGCATTAATATTTGTTTCTTTAGGTTTAACCTTTTTCTTTTCAATTTTTGGTGTATCAAGTACTTTCTTTTCCTTATCTTTCTTTGAACCAGAATCATTTGTTGTTCCAGGAAGATAGTCTCCAGCACCTTCTACATCTGTTTTAGTATTATCACTTGATGCTAAATGTTCAGCGATATTTTTTCTGATTTGATCAACTAAATCTCTGTAAATACCTCTTACTTCATCTTGAACAGACTTATCTTCAATTCGTTTAAATTCCCAATCAGTATGCTGTGGATTTTCAACATTTCTTAATGTTGCATTTAATTCATTATCTCGAATAATACACATTGCACTGCATGGTAATGATGAAATTTTTGGTAAGTCTTTAATTTTCATATAAGGATATCTAATCATTACACATCCATTTGTAGCTAAATTTTCGTGTTCACTATCAAATTCTAGTAAATACAAATCAGCTTCCCCATATCCTTCTACTTCAATTACATCTTCATATCTATGTTCTTTGTCAGTAAGTAAAAGATATTGTGAAATAATGCTTTTTCTATCTTTTTTGTTTATTAAATCTTCATTATAAACTACATCTTTTAAATGTGCTAAGTCTAATGAGATATCATCAATTTGGATTTGCAAAGTTTCAAATACAACCGCACTCATAAAACTTTCAAGAATCATTGAAATAATATCTCTTTTCCAACCATCTTGCATTTTAAAACCAATAATATAAATATCACTACCATAATCTCCAGCTTTACGAGAAAAAGATTTGTCTAAAGATAATTCTTCATTCAAAATTGGTTGATTCATATTATTTGAGCCAAAATAGCCGATACCTTGTGTTTTTTCGGTTGTTCCTTCTTGTTTTGCAGAACATAATTTACATATTCCTTCATAACCTGACTCACCTTTTTCAGTTTTTGTAGAATAAAATACTGTATTAAAATGAGAATTTACGAAAGTTGCAAACTTACCAATTCCTTTTGAACCACCACTTGTAGCACCTTTATCAGAAATACCAGATCCATGAACTAAATAATGCCATGGACTATTATCTCCTCCAGATACACCGACAAGACCAGTAGTATTAAAATCACTAATTCTTAAACATGTAATTACTGGTTTATTAATTTGAACTAGCATTTCTTCTAATTGACCTTTAATTTTTTTATGGCTTATCCATGTATCTCTACATGCTTCAATTTGTTTAACCAAATCATCTATGCCAGGTATTTCTTCTCTTTTAACTTCAAATGATTTAAATTCAATTCTAACTGACTGCTTGTCTTTTCTTTTTGCATCCACTGAATTTTGGCATAATTCTCTTGCTAAAGAAGATATTGCATCCTTCTTAAATGTTTCCATGTCGGCAGTATCTAATCCATTATCTGCGGTATAGTTATTGCCAGGAAATCTCCATAAAACTTCACACATAAATTCTCACTCCTTTATTTTATTTTTCTAATTATAAAATCAGCATAGTTATAGAACTGACTTGTATTTTCTACCTCATATACATCATTGAAATACGTTCTAATAACTCCTACTAATAAATATTTATTCCATTTATACTCCAAGCTTGGAAGTAGCATATAACCATTAAATTTTCTTGTATCAACAATTTCAGATTTACTAAAAATCAAGCTAAACATTTCGCTAAATTCCTTAATGAAATTATCTGTTACACCAAGTAATTCTTTCTTCACCATTGTATCAACATTTACTTGTGTATAATCATCACTCATATCTTCCATAAATTCTAAATAAGAATACAATCCTCTTAAAGATAATTTTGCTTGATATGACTTGATTAGTTTCAAATTAAACTTATCAAGTTTTGAAACATATTCTCTAACAACAGACTCTTGACTAGAAATTCCATCTTTATCCAATGAAACTAATGGCCTACTAAAGTAATATTTATCACCATATAAATATTTTAATAATGAAAACATTGAAAATTGATCATCTATTATTTTCAAATCGTCCAACAAAGGCTTATTTGTAAGCATCATTCTACTGAATACTTTTCTTGAACTCATTACTTTTGTATTTAATGTTTCAAATAAATTAACCAAATATTTATCTAATTTTTGAATAGTAACTTCACTTATATTCGCTTTACTAAAATATATAAATTTCTTTGTTGATAACCAAATTAGTCCATTATCAATTTCTGAATATAAATAATTTGTAATTATATAATCTTTTATACCTTCAAAACGAGTTTTAATTTCATCAAATGTAAATATTCTATTAAATGATTTAATAAAGCTAACAATGGCCTCGCCACTAGTTAATTTTGTTTCACCAATTTGAATATAATTTCTTTTAGTACTAAATTCAGGTGGTAATTCATTATCAATTATTCCTTTTAAATAATAATAGTTATCAATTCCAAGTTCATTTAGTTCTGATTTAAAATGCTTATATATTGACTCGTAAAAAACGGTTGGTTGATTTTCAAGAATGTAATTTATAATTCTATCTTTTAAAAATTGATTGATTGAAGCAACATATTTCCTATTTTTATATGTACCTTTATCAATTTGACAGTAGTTTTCTCTTTCGGTATATGTTGAAATTAATCTAGAATTAAGTCCTTCATCCCAACAGCCATAGCGTTTCTTATATTCTTCTTGAATTTTTATAAAAGTTATGTCATCGCTAATATGATAACCCTCAGGGAACAAATCATCTATAACATTTGTAATAAGTTTTCTTTCAAAAACACCTTTACGTAAATAGATATTTCCATTTACTATTCTATAATTATTTTGAACTATCTTCTTTTCAAAATCATCTAATGAATTGAAATCAGAAACAAGAAGATAATCACCATATACATCAATAATTTCATTTTCAATTTCTTCTATTGAAGCAACCTTTTTGTTATAAATAATTTCCAACTTAGTATCGTAAGTTATATAAGATTCACTTTCTGACATTAGTAAAGTAATAAAATCCGCTAAAGCATCGTCATTTACAAAGGCTTTAAATTTCTCTTTTGTAATATATTTTTCATTCGACAAAATTAAATTAAAATAGATACTTGCAAAAATTGTATTTGTCAAATGAAGGTTGGAACTTATTTTTTTCATTCCTTTAGCTTCAAATTGTCTAATTCTTTCTCTAGTAAGACCATAAGATTCACCAATTTCTTCAAGGGTTTTCTTCTTATGACCATTGAATCCATTTCTTAAGGAAATTATATCTTTTTCTTTATCAGTTAATTGCTCTATTATTTCAGATATTTTATGCTTGTAATTTTGTAAAAAATCATCATGCAAAGTTGATAAAATAGAAATATAGTAATTAATATCATGAGAAAAAATAACTAATAGAGAATCTACAGATAACTCAGTTAAATCCTTAAGTGTTGTAATTTCGTTTGCAAATAACATATCAACGACAATCTTATCTGTAAAAACGAAATCAATTGTTAGTTTTTTATAGCCCTCATCAATTAAAGTTATACAATGGTCAAGTTTTAAATAATTATCATCATAATTAATAAGATTAGTAAAAAAAAGACTCGAATAATATTCCTGAGATTTACCTTCTGATATTTTAAAAAGAGCTAGTGAATATGGTAAAACTTTTTCTATGTTAAAATTTAGACAGCCAATATTAGAGCACAATCCCTTATAAATCTTTTCTTGTGTTTCCCAAGAAAGAATCAAAAAATCAGAATCAAATCGATTCACCTTTTTTAATACTTCTATGTAACTTGGCTTTAAATAATATAGAGAATCATTTTCAGTAAAGTGAGATAAAAATTTTGTAAATTGAGATAAATTAATATTAGATGTAGAGGTTTTATCCATTATCCATTTTTTTATTTCATCTCCTGAAGATGGGCCACTCTTAAGAAGTTTTTTACTAACAAAATAAAGCAAAAAGTCATTATCGTACAAGTAAGAATTAATATTATGCTTTATTTCTTTTTCGTATAACATTTTGCTTATCATAATTCAAACCTCTTTTTCTTTCCGTCATGCTTTGGCATCAAATTTTTCTTTTGCTTATCTAATTCAGTTTGAATCGCATCAAAGATGGCTGTTATTTGTTCTTCAGTATATTCATAATAGGATGTATTTGATAAATTGTTTAATGATGAAATCATATCAATTATTTTATTTGTTCTGTTTTCAGCTATTCGCTTAAAGTTGTCTTGCTTATTATTAGGCATTATTAACACCTCTCTTCAATTATATTGTAGCACTTTTTCTACATTTTACAATAAGATTTCTAAAATATTTTGGTAATATTTTTCATATATTGCCGAATTTAGCATTTTTAAGTAAAAAAAAGAACCCTAAGGTTCTTTCAAAATTCGTTATTCTTTCACTAAAAAATTAATTAGATATGATTCAAAACTTGTAGTTTCTGTAATTTGATCATGTGGAATAAATAAATACTTCCATGGCTTATGATGATTTGCAATGCACCATTGTGTTGCCTTTTTGCAATAATCTAAGCCTCTTTGCTTTTTTGCCAAAACTTGAGGATCGTTCATTTTGCTTCTTCTCTTAACTTCAACTAAATAACATGTATCATCAGTTTCAACAACAAAATCTGGTTCATATTCATGTACTATTCCTTCAAATTTATATTGCAAATCAAATTGATCTTTAGTTGGCCTTAACCAATGAATTACTTTTCTATCATTTTCTAATGAAACGGCAAAATCCTTCTCTGATCCACTATCAAATTTATAGAATTCAGTTAACCATTTTTTTCCGCCTCTAAATACAATGCTTTTTATATCCATACCTGTTGGAACATCATCGTATAAATCAAAAGCATTCATAATTTGTTCAGAATTAAATAATGGTCTTTTTATATCGTAACTAATAGATGAAACTACTTCGACTAAGCCACTTACTTTTGTTTTATAGTGACGCATCATTTGTTTATAAATTTCATCACTTATTCTATATTTATTAGAATCGACAATATTACGAATTTGGTTGTCAGTATATCTTTCCTTTAGCGAATCAAAATATTGATTAATTAATTTTATAACAAGTTCTCCACATTCCTCATAATCTATTTCAGCTTTATCTCTTAAAATAGTTACAATTACTCTTGCTGGATTAATTTTTGAAAAATCAATTTCATATGTCGATTCAAAAGACCTATCTCGTGGATCAATTAAATTTGCTCTAATTAAATCTGTGGAAACTGGTACAAAAGTAAACTGACTTAAATCTAAATCAAAGTCTTCAAAGAAATATGTAACATCTCCATCAAATTTTTCAACTAATTTTGGAATTGCAATCGTATTATTTTCTACGACTTTAACGTACTGATCAATAGATGTTGTAAAAATTCTAGTTATAAAATCTGAATCAAGTTGACCTTCTTGAGCTTTCTCAGCTATATCAGTATCAGTAATTATTCGATTACTTACCTTTCCTTCAATTTCTTTTTGATTTTCAATTAAACCATTGCCCTTATTTGCCTTTACTACTTCTTCCACGTGTGAAGTAACTTTTCTGACAATATTTTCTACTACATCATTTCTTTCAACATCAGGTCTTTCTTCAAGAACTTTGTTGATTGTTGTTTCAATATGATTATCATTACCAAATTCAAGATCTAATTTTGTTTGAGAATATGTTTCTTTTGGTTTATCAATATCTTCAACATAAATAATATGCTCTTTTTTAAAAATACTATCTCCACGTTTTGCATCATTAATAACATTTGTAAAATTAGCGTGAGCAGTCATTGTTACAGAATCAATTTCTTTTTCACCAGTTCTTTTACCATAAGGTAAACGTAAACCACGACCTATTGTTTGTTCAACAAGAGTTCTTGAATAAGCACTTCTTAATGGAACAATAGTATAAAGGTTATTTACATCCCAACCTTCTTTTAACATATTAACATGCACAATGATTTCAACTGGATTATCAGCTCTTTCTACATTTAATAGTAATTGAACGTTCTCATCTTTTTCAACCGCTCCCTTACCACTATCAATTTCAATAACCTGACTTTTATATTTACCACCTAAACATTCATCTGATTTAATAAAACTTAAAACAGAATTTGCATGGTCGATATTTTGACAAACAACTAACATAAATGGTTTAACATAATGATTGCCTGTTCTATCAGCATAATCTTTAAGAACTTTCTTCATATGTTCATGCCAATGCAAGCCATCATTTATCATAATTTTATCTAGTTGTTCATCTCCCCATTTATATTGTTCGATATTATTTCTCGTCAAAGCATAAGGAGTTCTTGTGTAACCATCTTTTATAGATAAAGCCAAAGGATAATCTATTACAACATTTTTAAAAGGAATTACTTTTTTACCACTTATAACTTGTGGAGTTGCTGTTAGTTCTAATCCTAATACTGGTTTAATTTTATCTAACGCTTCACTGGTTGAGTTATTCCTATAATGGTGTGCTTCATCCATTAAAACGACTAAATCATCTAATTCAGATAAATAATCAAAAAAACTTTTTCCTAAAACTTCATTTAAAGAATTGAAACGTCTATTTTCATCGTTTGAATTAAATTTTTGAGCATTATATACAAATATTTTAACATCAGAAAAATTACCAAAGTTAACCTTACGATATTCATCACCACTAATAACATGTGGGCCAAAATCAAAACAACCTACACCATTAAACACATATTTTGAACTACTGCTATTTGCAAAATCATTAATTAATTTATTATAAATCGTTAAAGATGGAGCCACGACTAAAAAATTTTTAATATTTTTTCTAGTATATAAATATGTAATAAATGCTCCCATTAATCTTGTTTTACCAACACCTGTTGCAAGAGCAAAAGTAAATGATGGAAATGCTCTATCATAGTCAGTAAAGATTGGATAATTGTTATGTGCCTTATCTTTTAATGCGTCTTTATCCAATGATTTATTTAAGTCAATATCACCAACTAAATCATCTAATATTTCTAGACTTTTTCTTTGTGGCTTTCTTAAACTCATTACACCGCTTATATAATTTGCTGTGTACTCAGAGAACTTATAATTATTCATCACAATCTTCCTCCTCATATTCATATACAGGTGGATTAACAATATTTAAGGAATAATCATCTTTACCAAATTCACATTTACCTAAAAGCATTTGAGGAATTTTCTTTATCTTTATTTTATCAGAAATATTAATTGCACTCTTGTCAAAAGATTTACAAGCAATTAATAAAAATTCGTCATCTGCCATTTGTTTTTCAATCTCTTTTATTATCAAATCACTTAAATGCTTAGTGGTTACAAACAAATATGCATTTTCATTAGACTTGCTTTGTTTCCAAAAAATATTTGGATCAGGATTATAAATAAAACCTTCATGCAGAGCAACAGCAGCCGCCAACATATCTGGATTATAATCCTTGTTAATTATAGGTTCACCAAACATATCTGAATTAATCAAGGTAGGTGCTAATTCATAAAAATCATATGAACCTCCGCCTTGCCATTTCACTTCTTTAGAAATACCTGTTTTGTCTTTTCCATCAATAATCAAATCCATTCTTGGCTTCACAAGTGTGTATGCATGTTCTCACATTTCAATACCTATCCATCTTCGGTTCATTTTATGAGCAACAGCAATTGTTGATCCAGATCCTAAAAAAGAATCTAGAACAAGATCACCTTCTTTAGTGTAGAATTCTAATAATTTTTTCAAAAAGATTTCAGGCTTTTTACCACCTTTAAATCCAACACCACCCTCTAATCTACAGTTTCCAAATGCTCCTGCAAAATCATAAAAATTAGGCACAGGAACAGATTTCATGCTTTTTCCACTCTTCAATTCATCAAGTCTTTTTAAAGGAATACCAGAATAGAATTTTCCTTTGTTTGCAGTTTCTTTTTTAGGACCAGATATGTATCTATAGCCTAATCCATCCTCGCCAATACCATATACTTTATATAAACAGCCTAATCCATCAATTGCTTTTCTTTCACCTAAATATAGCTCAAAAAATTCACCTGCACTTGCTTTTACTCTACTTAGAGACCCTGTTGCCCAAGTTTCTTTTAATCCAGTTAAGCAAGGTTCGATTTCTTGAATATCATATTCATCAGGTTTAAAAATTACGACTTTTTTATGACCAAGTTCAATTTCTTGACCTGGGCCTTTTTCAATTATTCTATATTTAAATTTATCAATTGAATATTCTTCAGTAGGACGATTTAAATTCACTTTTTTCTTATCAACTGCATAAGTTAAAACTTGTTCAATTACTTTTTGATAGTCACTATCTTCTGCTAAAGTTTTTCCAGGATACCTTACCTGAATATAAAAAGAATTTAAATAATTAGCTCTTCCAAAAACTTCATCCATTACTACTTTCAAATAATGAGACTCAGAATCATCAATATGACAGCAAATAACTCCTGTTTCTTTTAACAACTTTTTCAACAAAATCATTCTTCTATACATTAAATTAAGCCATATAGAATGTTCTAAATTATCATCGTATTCATCAAATGCTTTTCCAGTATTATATGGCGGATCAATATATATAAAATCAACCATTCCACTATGGGTTTTACTTAACGCCTCTAATGCTAATAAATTATCACCATGTATAATCATATTTCCTTCAGTACCTGATGATAATAAATTAGTTATATTTGAATGTCCTAACTTATCATTTTTAATCAATAATCTAGTTTCAATAGGTTGATTCTTATCTTTATTAACCCATGTTAATTCTAATTTTTGTGTTGCCATTTTATTCATCCACATCAATATTATACTTTTCAAAATATGGTTGTAATTTTCTTCTAGCTTTAATAGTTGGAATATATTTACCTGTTTCCCATCTATTTATAGTTGCAAAAGAAACATCTAGAAGCTTTGCAAACTCCTCTTGAGTCATCAACATTTTAAGTCTTAATTTTTTGACCGCTTCTTTATAAGTCATAAATACTCCTCATCCACATTTTCTATAATCTTGTAAAAATTATAACATTTTTTCGACTTTTTATCTATATAGAGGTTGGATTTTTCTCAAAATTGTCTCAAAATTCAAATCGTGTTAAATCGTGTAAATTTTTAGCACCCCTAGTCAAATCGTGTAGAATTTTAGCACCCTTAAGGTTAAATCGTGTAAAAGCAAAATAAAAAGCTGCTAATAGAACCTCTAAATGAAACCTACCAACAGCCTATGAAACTAATAAAATTCTATTTTTAAAGTAAAAAATCGCATTTTAAGCATAAATTCTACTATTTATGCAACAAAAAAGCCTGATACCAAGTATCAGACTATTATTACTTATTGGTGGAGATGACGAGAATTGAACTCGTGTCCAAATAAGGCACCATCAAGAAGACTACAGCTTAGTTTGCATAAATTAAGATCTATTAGCTGCAAACGACTGCCAGATCTTGGTGCTGACTAATTCTTATTCTTTATATGTCAGCCTATAAAGAAGCAATCATTCTTAGTTTGCCGTAACCTCTCCGAATGATAGCGAGAAGAGACGACTATGCTGGGCTAAGCCCTGAGCTGCGGAGTTTTAAAAAACTAGCAAGCAGCTGCTGCCATCATGGCAGGAGCATTATTTACATGATAAAGTTTTTTGGCATTTATCTTTTTTTTGGTGATAACGTCACCACTCGGCTGCCTTGTTGACTCATCCTTACCTGTCGAAACCAAAACATCCCCAAGTAGCACTTTCGTGCTCATTAATATTATCACGCAATTTTTTAAAAATCAAACAAAAAATGCCTTTCGGCATTTTCTTTAGTTAAGCTACTTGTGGTATAACAAGATTCCAACCTGGTCTTGCTTTATTTACTACGGCAAGTGATTTATTGAATAACTCTTGTTCTTTTAAAAATCTAGCGTTCTTTAAATCTTTATGAGAAGCTAAATATGCTGCGTATTTATTTACTACTGTTTCGGTATCTTCTTTCATGTTGTTGATAATACCTTCGATGAGAACTGCTGTTCTATACATTGATAATTCACCACAAGAAACAATACTATTTTGGAAATCTTTCTTTTGTAAAGAATAATAATTTTCAGCTTCGTCAAAACTTTCTGAAGAAAGTAAGATAAATAACTTTTCTGCAATCATTTTAGTTTTTAAATCATCGGTATACCAATCAATATACTTGAAGGTATCTTCTAAAATATTGATGGCTTTATCGATATCATCTTTTAATAAAGCATCCATATATTGATAATATCTGACATGTGATTTGTAATAGCTATCATAATTATCAAATTCAATGATTTCAAGATCTTCACCAAGCAATGAATGGCGAATATTTTTCAATTCATTTTCATAGGCTAATAAATCTTCTTTATGAGTTGTTTTAATCAAAATAAAGCAGTCATTAACATAATCTAATCGACATGGGAATAATTCATATAAAGCAACGATGAAACCATAACCAATGCCAAATAAAATAGAATAACTAATGATCTTATCGCCGGAAAATACTAATAAAGCTAATAGTAAAGCTACAACATTGATCAAAATATATCCGACCATACCGCCTAATAAATAACCATAATGGCAAGTCTTTTCTTTTTTCGGAGTCATAACAAGGTGGAAATCTAAAATGTTATTAACTTTAAAAGAAACATCATTATCTTTTCCATCATGTTTAAATATTATTGTCATTCCTAAAAACACTACTTTAGTAACTTGGTAACCACCGATTAAACCACCGATTAATTTACCTAATGTATAAAATAAGAAATTAGCAATTAAAGAAACACCGACAACAATAACAATATATAATGTGCTTTGCATTGTCAAAGAGTGTTGTTGCATAACATTGAGATTCAAAGTTCCAAGTCCGAAGATTAATGCTAAATCGATGACAAGCATTATCCAAGAAAAATTAAAATCTAAGAAACTCTTTTTTATTTGCCCGGATTCATTTGTATTTTTTTCCATATTTGTATTGTCTTCTTTCATAAAACCTCACTTTCAGTTCAATAATTATTATAAACTAATTAACAAATTAAATATACTATTTTATCAATAAGGAAGAAGATACTTTCTTGTAAGTTTGAGTGCTCTTTGTTTAGCCTCATCAAGTTTTTCTTCATCATCAGAGTTAGTTAAACATAAATCGATGATGTTTGCAACTTCTACCATATCTTCTTCAACAAAACCTCTTGTCGTACAAGCTGGTGTTCCAAGCCTGATACCCGAAGTAATAAAAGGCTTTTCTGTATCATTTGGAACAGAATTCTTATTCACTGTAATATTGCATTTCCCTAAAACATCCTGAGCCTTTTTACCAGTGATATTAGCATGAGATTTCACATCTACTAACATCAGATGGTTATCGGTACCACCGGAGACTAAATGATAACCTTTTGATACTAATGTCTTAGCTAAAACATCAGCATTTTTTACAATTTGTTTTTGATAATCTTTAAAATCTGGCTTTAAAGCTTCTTCAAAGGCCACAGCTTTAGCCGCAATAACATGCATTAAAGGACCGCCTTGAACTCCAGGAAAAACATTTTTATCAATACTTTTTCCAAGCTCAATATCATTTGCTAAAATTAATCCACCACGAGGACCGCGCAAAGTTTTATGCGTTGTTGAAGAAACAACATGAGCATAAGGAATTGGGCTAGGATGAAGACCAGCAGCAATAAGACCAGCAATATGAGCCATATCAACAAATAAATATGCGCCAACTTCATCAGCGATATGTCTAAATTCTTTAAAATCAATAATTCGCGGATATGCTGAAGCCCCAGCAATTATCATCTTCGGTTGCACTTCTTTAGCATATTTTAAAATTTCATCATAATTAAGTCTTTCAGTTTTTGGATCTAGACCATAAGAAAAGACTTGATAATCTTGACCGCTGAAAGATAAAGCACTGCCATGAGATAAATGGCCACCATCATCTAGTTTCATACCTAAAACCCTGTCACCATGATTTAATAAAGTACGAAATACCGCCATATTAGCCTGAGAACCAGAATGGGGTTGAACATTAGCATATTCGCAGTTGAAAAGTCTTTTTATTCTATCACGTGCTAGATTTTCCACAATATCAACATATTCACATCCGCCATAATATCGATGCCCAGGATAACCTTCAGCATATTTATTTGTCATTATAGAACCTTGAGCTTCTAAAACTGCTTTTGAAACATAATTCTCACTAGCGATCAATTCTATATGATCATCCTGACGAATTCTTTCTTTTTTAATAGCGTCAAAAACTAAAAAATCTTCTTCTTTTAAATCTTTATCCGATATCATAATATTCTCCTTTTATAGAGCTGGTTTCAATAAAGAAAGATAATACTCTTTTTCTGTACTAGTAATACCGAAATCTTCCATTGTTTTATTAAATGGTAAAGAATTGATGTATTCATCAAATTTATCCAAAGCAACTTTAGGATCATCTTCATCGAAGACAAAATGACCAAATTTCTTTATCTTATCTTTTAATACTTCATAATTTCTTCTCATGAAAGGTCCTAAAAGCCAACTAAGACCTAAACCATGAGCGATTTCAGGATATTTCCCTGAAATTAAATGTTCTACAAAATGACAAGGCATGGAAGTTAATTTACCAAAAGAAGTAAATCCATTATGGGAAACCGAACCCGTTTCCATCATCGCTTTTCTCAAATTTTCATCATTTAAATTATTTAATAATTTCGGCGTTAAATCAACAATATTTCTTATGACGCCAAGAGCAAAAAGATCACAGACCTGATACTCTTCAGATTTACAAAAATATCTTTCAAAGCTATGCGAAATTATATCAACAAGACCACAGCAAGTTTGAAACTCGGAAACACTTTTTGTTAAACTAGCATCTAAAATAGAAAACAATGGATAATTGGTCGGAGAATTAAAGCCACCTTTGAAATTAGTCTTCCGATCTGAAATAACACAGGAAGAAGACATTTCACTACCGCTAGCAGCAATGGTAATAATTGTTGCTAATGGTAAAGCCTTAGTGGGCATAGTTTTCTTTTTATTGAAATCAAGTATATCGCCATCATAATAAAAATTATTAGCAACGCTTTTTGCTAAATCCAAAACACTGCCACCGCCAACAGCTAATAATAAATCAGGTTTGACTTCTTTTGTTAGATTTAAAGCTTCTTCTGCATTTTTTAAATCCGGATTAGCAGTTATCCCCGAATAAACATAAGTTAGAATATTAGCTTCTTTTAATTTTTTTAAAATATTATCAAGAATACCAGAAGATTTCAAATAAGAACTTCCACATAGTAAAACAACTTTACTAAAGCCATATTTTCTTATCAATATACCTATATTTTCATAACTAGTAAAATAGATATGCGTAGGATTATAAAAATCTATCATAATTTTTCCCCATTATTATTCATATTCGCTGTGCCAATATATTTTGAATAGACAGAATGATCAGGTAAAGCTTTCCTCTTATTAAAGGCAATAAATCTTCTTACCCACTCTTTAACCATACCATCAGTTACCAAGATAAAATGAACTATTTCATAATCTGGAGTGGTAGAAAATCCTTTTTTCATCCAAAGTGAAATAGAAGAGATAAAATTAGCAAAATAGAAACTTAAAATATAATCCATATCATCGGCACTCAAATATTCAACATCAGGAATCCATTTAGTAATTTCTGAACGGAGAATATCTTTTCCAAGCTTTTGAATTTTTTCATACAAAACACCAGCTTGGCTACTGGTAGCAATATTAGTAAAAACAACTCTATTAGCATAGATGTAATTATATAAATCCATCAACAATTCACGGATATTATTATAAGAACCATTTTTTCTAACATTGACACCTTCAGCTATAATTATGGACATTAAACAATCATTTAAATCAGCAAAATAATAATAGAAACTCTGTCTTGAAACACCAGCTGTACGGCATAATGTAGCAACACTGATTTCATCATATGGGGTAGTTTTCAACATATTGAGTAAAGTTGAAACTATAATTTTTGAATAATTTCTATTCATAACATCACCGCCATTATTGTACTAAATATTTTTACAATAGTCAAAAAGAGCATCTTAACTGGATGCTCTTTGAATACTTATATAAATTTAATTAAATAGCGAAATCGCCATCTTTGAAAATGACAATTTCTTTACCGTTTTTATCAGTGCCAATAATCGAAAGATCTTCAGTACCGATCATGAAATCAACATGCTCACGGCTTTGATTTAAACCAGCTTCTTCAAGTTCTTCAACGCTCATTGCTTCACCATTAGAAACACATTCAGCAAAAGAAGCACCCAATGCCAAATGACAAGCCGCATTTTCATCAAATAAAGTATTATAGAAAAGAATATTCATCTCTGAAATTGGAGAATGGAAAGGAACCAAAGCACATTCTCCTAAACGGCAAGAGCCTTCATCAAAATCAATGATGCTTTTCAAAGTATCGTAACCGACTTCAGCACCATAATCAACAACCTTACCATTTTCAAATTTGAGGAAGAACTTATCAATTATATTGCCATTATAAGATAAAGCCTTTGAGGAATAGACAATACCATCAACCTTATCTTTATGAGGAGAAGCAAAGACTTCCTCAGTTGGCAAATTAGGAACAAATTCTGAATTATAACGGCTTTGAACAGCATTAGCAGCAGCAAAACGATAACTATTTGGTAAGCCGATGACTAAATCAGTACCATTCTTACTTTGATAGTGTAAGCTCTTTAATTTCATCTTATTCAAAGCATTAGCATTGCGATTTAAAGTAGCGATATGCTTTTTCCAACTTTCAATTGGAGTATTATCAGCATCGATTCGACAAGCTTTATAGATAGCTTCCCACAAACTTATTTGAGCTTGAGTTGGAGTAGCTTTTGGGAATACTCTTTCCGCCCACTTTTTAGTAGGAACAGCAGCGATACACCAAGCTAATTCATTGTTCATATAAATTTGACGATAAGGAAAAGTAGCCTTATTAAGAGCACTATTATAAGCGGTAACCTTTTCAACACCGACAGAACTATAGATATTAGGATCATTACCTACCAACATAATTCTAGCCATTCCTCTATCAGTATAAGATTTCATAGCCTCAACATCTAAAGGATTAACCTTGGATAATCTTTTGATAGGAGTATGTAACATCTTTTGTTTGATCAATAAAGGATCAGAATAACTAACTTCAATATTTTTAACCTTATGAGCATATAGAGACAAGGTTAAATAATGGACAAATTGTGCCATTTCTACCGATGCAAAAATAACTATGTCTTGATTACTGTTTGCACCTATGCCAACTTCTGCTATCAAGTCAGCATACTTTTTCATCATTTTTACTTTTTTCATTTATTACCTCTTTTTCATTATATAAGATTTTTTTTGTATTTTTAATATTAATATAATCAATTGTAACCACTTTCATAAAATATTTTACTATTTTTTATAAAAAATTTTAATTTTTTTGAAAAAATAATAAAAAAACATAATAAACTAATTTTAAGATAAGTTTTTAACAAAAATAAGTATTAACATTATATTTTTATATTAAAAATAAATCAACCATTTAAATAAAGAAATATGCATTTACCGATAATAAATATTTATTTGGTATATTATATATTTTATTAAAACTACATTATAAAAACATAACCATATAATGAGGAATAGTTAATTTGTTTTCGTTTACACCAACATTTCCATCTACAATTTTATAAGCTACTGTTGGTTTATATTTTTCAATAAATCTATTCAAAGACTTTGTTGCCGTATTTCCTGCCTTCACTTCCACAGGAATAACTTCTCCATTTTTTTCTATCAAAAATTCTAATTCATTAGAATCATCTGGCCTGTAATAATATAATTCATATCCATTTTTAACCAAAATTTCTGCAATTATATTCTCATAAATGCCACCCTTAGCATTCCCTTTTATAACATTTTCTAGAACAGCTTTTTTAGTTTCAAATCCATACATAGCACACAATAAGCCAGTATCATTAATATATAATTTGAACTGATTTTCATCAGCATTTGCCATAAGTGGCAAATAGGGTTCATGAATATTATAACAAGGATTGACAATATTGGAATCTTTCAACCATTGAATACTTCCACCATATTTTTTACTTGTCTGTCCTTTCTCAACCGTAGAATATTGAAACTTTGTAATTTCTTTTGCTAATTGTCTAGGAATTGCTTCATAGCATCTACGAACTTTAATTTTTTCAGCACCTTTTGCATGCTTTGAAATATCAAAACGATAATTTTCAAGTATTTTTTCTTGTATTGCAGCTACTTTAGTAAAGTCATGATTTTCAACATAGTCAGCCACAACTTCAGGCATGCCACCAACAACCATATATTCGCGAAATAAAGTTTCATATTTTTCATTTAAAGCAAACGGTACTTTTTCTTTATTATCAAAAAGTTCTCTTAAATAAGAAATACCATTTTCATATCCTTCTGCCCATAAAAATTCTTCAAAATCCAATGAATACATTGTTAAAAACATTTCATAACCAGTAGGAACGGACTCTGGTTCTTCAGTATTTTCATCAGCATCTTCTCCATAAGTTAACCCTAATAAACTTCCTGAAGTAATGACATCAAATCTTCCATCTTCTGCTAAAAATTTTAATGCAGTTCTTGCATTTCCACATGCTTGAATTTCATCTAAAAAAATTAAAGTATTTTCTTTAACAAAATTAACGCCATTTATCATAGCTGACATTCTTTTATAAATGGAATCAGCATCTAAAGATCCGTTAAAAATTTGTTTCAATTCTTGATTTTTAATAAAGTTAATCTCAATAAAACTTTCGTATTCTTTTTTTCCAAACTCACGAATAATATATGTCTTTCCAACTTGCCTTGCACCTTCTACCATAAGACAATTATTTTTATGTGTTCTTTTCCAATCAACAAGTTTTTGATATATTTTTCTTTTTAACATAAGTATCTCCTTTACGTTTAATCAATTACATAATATTTCATTTATTAATGCTTGTCAAACAAAAAAGGAATAAAAACGGATACTATTTTGTCGAAAAAAGGAATAAAATCCGATATCTGAATACTATAAAAAGGAATAAAAACGGATACACTAAAAATAATAAGTCTATCATTTTCAATTTTCCATATTTATTAAGTGTTTAAGAACATACAATTTCCATTCACTATTATAAATATAAGCTTTTTTATTGTTTTCACGTATATCATCATCACATTTTGATATTTTTTTTACATTCTTCATAAAAATATCCAATAAGATACGAAGATTTTCAAACTGAAAAAAAATATTCTTTTATAAATAATTTTTTACCATAACAAGATAAATTCTTTAAAAGTTTATCTTCATCTAAAAAAATTAATCCATAGAAAAAATTTTTAATTCTAAAATTAAAAAAAGTAATAATTTTATCCATTTCAACATAAAACACTGAAAAATTTAGTTGCTTTGTGTAATTTTGGTTAAAACTATTACTTTCTGAAGGGTTACTATTTCTGAAAGGGTTACTATTTTTTAGTATCGAAAAGTCAAAAAAACAGCCATTCTTTTTCAAGAATGACTGTATTTTTATTAATATTGACTTTTTCTAGCTTTATCAAATACTTCAAATCCGAAATTATTTTCTAGGATTCTTAATATTTGCTTGAGCAGCAGCTAAACGAGCAACTGGGACACGGAATGGAGAGCAAGAGACATAATCGAGTCCAGCATTGTGGAAGAATTCGATAGAATCAGGATCGCCACCATGTTCACCACAGACACCAACGTGTAAATCTGGGTTAGTTGCACGGCCTTCGGAAACAGCCATCTTAATGAGTTTGCCGACACCTTTGGTATCAACAGTTTGGAATGGATCTGTATCGAAGATCTTATTATCGTAATAATCAGGTAAGAACTTACCAGCATCATCACGGGAGAAACCGAAAGTCATTTGTGTTAAATCGTTTGTACCGAAGGAGAAGTAAGCAGCTTCAGAAGCGATTTCACCAGCAAGAAGTGCAGCTCTCGGAATTTCAATCATAGTACCAACCTTATAGGTGATATCAGAATGATTTTCAGCGATGACAGCATCAGCTGTTGTTGTGATGATCTTCTTGACGAAACGGAATTCCTTTAAGTCAAGTGTTAATGGAATCATGATTTCTGGGTGGACAACAACATCTTCACCAGCAGCTCTTAAATCCTTTTGAGCTTGGATAGCAGCTTCGATGATAGCTCTAGCTTGCATACGTCCAATTTCTGGATAAGAGACATCAAGACGGCAACCACGGTGACCCATCATTGGGTTGAATTCGTGTAATGCATTGATCTTTGTCTTAATGTGTTCAACGGATTTACCAGTAGCTTCTGCTAATTCAGCAATTGCAGATTCTTCTTGTGGTAAGAATTCGTGAAGTGGTGGATCGAGTAAACGAATATTAACATTCTTGTCCTTCATAGCCATGAATAAGCCATAGAAGTCTTTTCTTTGAATTGGGAGTAAGCAAGCGAGTGCCTTTTCTCTTTCTTCAACAGTGTCAGCAAGAATCATCTGACGCATATGGAAAATACGATCTTTTTCAAAGAACATATGTTCTGTACGGCATAAACCGATACCTTGAGCACCAAACTTGAAAGCTTGTAATGCATCACGTGGAGTATCAGCATTAGCTCTGACTGCTAAAGCTCTATATTTATCAGCCCAAGCCATTAAACGGCCGAAGTTACCGGAGAGTTCAGCTTCCTTAGTCTTGACAGCGCCGAAATAGACATTACCTGTGGAACCATCGATAGAAATAACATCTTTTGTTCCATAGACTTTGCCATCGATTTCCATTGTCTTGGAGTGTTCATCGATATGAGCAGCACCGCAACCTGCGACACAGCATTTACCCATACCACGAGCAACGACAGCAGCGTGAGAAGTCATACCACCACGCATTGTTAAGATACCTTGAGCAGAAACCATACCTTCGATATCTTCTGGAGATGTTTCAGCACGGACTAAAACAACTTTTTCACCAGCAGCAGCTCTTTCTTTAGCTTCTTCAGCAGAGAAAGCTAAAGCACCAGTTGCAGCACCTGGAGAGGCAGGAAGACCAACAGCGATTGGAGTGAGTTTCTTAATTTCAGCTTGGTCAAATGTTGGGTGTAATAAAGCATCTAAGGCTTTAGGTTCAACACGTAAGCAAGCTTCTTTTTCATCGATGAGACCTTCATCGACTAAATCGCAAGCAATCTTTAAAGCTGCAGCAGCAGTTCTTTTACCATTACGAGTTTGTAAGAAATAGAGTTTACCATCTTCGACAGTGAATTCCATATCTTGCATATCTTTATAGTGATTTTCAAGTGTGTGAACAATGTTGATTAATTGTTCATAAATTTCTGGTTGATGTTCTTTTAAAGCTTCAATTGGTTCAGGTGTACGAATACCAGCAACAACGTCTTCACCTTGAGCGTTTGTTAAGTATTCAGCAAAGATTTTGTGTTCACCAGTAGATGGAGAACGGGAGAAACCAACACCAGTACCAGAGTTTTCACCCTTATTACCGAAGACCATTGATTGAACGTTAACAGCAGTACCCCAGCTATATGGAATATTGTTCATATGACGATATGTGTTAGCACGTGGATTGTCCCATGAACGGAAAATAGCTTTAACAGCTTCCATCAATTGATCAAATGGGTTATTTGGGAATTCTTCGCCAACATGATCCTTATACCAAGCTTTGTATTTAACAACTAAGCCTTTGAGATCTTCAGCTGGAACTTCCCAGTCGAATTTATATCCTTTTTCTTTCTTGATATCATCGAGCATCTTATCCATTTCATCTCTCTTGTAACCTTTAGCAATATTGGTAAACATGAGAATAAAACGACGATAAGAGTCATAAGCGAAACGTTCATTTCCAGTTTCTTTGACCATAGCAGCAACTGTAGTATCATTTAAACCAAGGTTCAAGATTGTATCCATCATACCTGGCATAGAAACACGAGCACCGGAACGGACAGAAACTAAAAGTGGGTTATGATCGCCACCGAAATTCTTTCCGGTAGTTTTTTCAAGATCTTTAATAGCACCTTTGATTTGTTCAACGACGAAATCAGGGATTTTTTTGTCGCTATCGTAATAAAGAGTACAAGCTTCAGTTGTAACGGTAAAACCTTGTGGAATTGGAATTCCAATGTAAGTCATTTCAGCAAGGCCAGCACCTTTACCACCGAGGAGTTCTTTACCTAAGCCATGAGCATCTTTAAATGCATAAACATACTTTTTTTCAGCCATATTTCCTCCTAAATTGTGTATAAACAAGCTGTGGGATTTATTTCCCTTTGGTATTGTAACACAATTTTTTATTTACATTAAAGATTTTTGTATCTTTTTATCAATAAATTTTGTATTTTTGCGAATATAAATTAGCAAAAACTCTTCTCTTATATGAAATAAAGGACCTTTTCTTAATATAATTCCTTTATTTATTAATTGAATAGTTGTAAAATTATTACTCATGGAGGAAAAATGAAAAGAAATATTACAAATAAACTATCGTTTTTAATATCAATTTCTTTTTTCCTTTTCGGTTGTAACAATAATTCTTTCTCTTCATCTTCTACTATTGTTTCAACAAATAATAGCTCCAGCACTTCAACTTCCACTTTAAATTCGACAACTAAAACCAGCTCTTCTTCAACGATAGAAAACGAATTCACCGGATTATTGAAAAACTACAATGTTATTTCCATCATGATTGAAACAGGCAGTCAATATATGGTCAATCCTACCTTGACCCCAACTTTATACAAAATGCAAGAAGAAGGTTTAAACTTCAATTGCAATTACTCTAAAAATAAAACCAATATTTCTGAACTTATCGGAATTATCGGTAGTAAACCTACTTCTTTTGATCCTTGGTCTTCTTTAGCTATCAATAATTCTTATCCTTATTCCTCAGCTAATATTTTAAAACAAAATGACTACAATACCTTCTTCATCCATGATACCGGTGGTGATAAAGACATCTATGACAGAAAGAATTTCAATGCCAAATTAGGTTTTGATACCTTGTATTTCCATGAAGATCTTTATCCTGATACTCCAATATGGAACTGGGGCGGAAACTATCCTGCTGATTTAGATACCGAACAAAATATCGAAAGGCTTTTAAATGTCGATGCCTTAAAAGAAAAACCATTCTATTTATTCTGGACAACTTTATCGATGCACGGTCCTTATTCTGGTTCTGAAACAAATAAACACATGAAAAAACTTTATTATGATGAATTAAAAGACGCCGAAGAAAAAGGATTTTGGACAAATCCATTAAAAGATGATACCAGCGAAATAAGAAAACGGGGAATGGAATACTATCAGATGGCATCGATGAATTTCGATAGATCGGTTGAGCATTTGCTATCTTACTTAAAAGAAAACAATTTATTTGAAAACACTTTGATAGTGATGTATGGAGACCATGAAGTATATTATAGCTGCGATGGAAAAGATCTAAATCTAGCTTTAAGCGGACATGAAGAAAGAGACTATCCAGATATCTATAAAACATTTATGAACTTCTATAATCCAACATTAAACGAAAAAATAATAGAAGTATATAACAAAAATACAGTAGATAAATTCACTTCGCCATATAATCTAGTACCGACGATGTTAGATATTCTCGGAGTAGATTACAATAGTTCAATGTATCCAGCAAAATCAGTATTTTCTAGACGTTTCCAAGAAAACGGATATATCTTCTATTCTTATGAACTAAATAGTTTTTTCACCGATTTAATTTGGATAGATAACGATGGAAATATTGTTCGAAATTTTGCTGATGACAAAAAAATAACGCAAAACATTTTTATTCTCATTGAAGATTTCAAAAACACTCAACAAGAAATTGATTCATTATATGAAGGTAGTATACAATGAAAAAATTATTAGCACAAAAAGGATTAGAAGCAACATCTTTTATTACTTTTTCAATTTTAGTTGAAATATGGATGTATGTTTCAATGTATCAAAAAGTTCCATTATTCTTTTTCTTAGAATTAATTATTCTGATTATTTTTGCTTCCATAATTTTCTTATTTAAATCTATTATCTTCGATACTATATATCTATCAATTCTTTTTGTTCCTTTAACAGTTTTAGCTGTTTTGCAGATAAATTACTATCGGATGTTTTCTGATATTCTCTCCACAACCTATATTTATTTATTAAAAACCGGTATCGGCGGATTGATGAGTGAATATCCGTTTGAATTAAAATCAATTATTATTGGAATAGTTTTTATCGTACTTTTCGAAGCTTCTTTATTAACTATTAATTTCTTAAAAAAATGGAGACACCCAGAAATAACATATTCGACCTACTATAAAAGAATCTTCGCTCCATCTTTCAGTTTATTTACTTTGGTACTTTTGACCTATTCAATGAATATAACCTATTTTACCAATGTTGATATTACCAAAAACAATAATATAACTGCTAACAATGTCGTCGTTTCAAAGTCATTTAATTTTTCAAGATATGGAATGTTATCCTACTACTATAAGGAATTATTCGATGATTTTAGAATTGATGATGTCACATTAGCTCAATATATTGAATCAGGAAAAAATAATAGTTCCGATAAAAACGATTTCACCGGTTTATTGAAAAACTATAATGTCATTTCAATTATGATCGAAACAGGCAGCCAATATATGGTCAATCCTGTCTTGACCCCTACTTTATACAAAATGCAAGAAGAAGGTTTAAACTTCAATTGCAATTACTCTAAAAATAAAACCAATATTTCTGAACTTATCGGAATTATCGGTAGTAAACCTACTTCTTTTGATCCTTGGTCTTCTTTAGCTATCAATAATTCTTATCCTTATTCCTCAGCTAATATTTTAAAACAAAATGACTACAATACCTTCTTCATCCATGATACCGGTGGTGATAAAGACATCTATGACAGAAAGAATTTCAATGCCAAATTAGGTTTTGATACCTTGTATTTCCATGAAGATCTTTATCCTGATACTCCAATATGGAACTGGGGCGGAAACTATCCTGCTGATTTAGATACCGAACAAAATATCGAAAGGCTTTTAAATGTCGATGCCTTAAAAGAAAAACCATTCTATTTATTCTGGACAACTTTATCGATGCACGGTCCTTATTCTGGTTCTGAAACAAATAAACACATGAAAAAACTTTATTATGATGAATTAAAAGACGCCGAAGAAAAAGGATTTTGGACAAATCCATTAAAAGATGATACCAGCGAAATAAGAAAACGGGGAATGGAATACTATCAGATGGCATCGATGAATTTCGATAGATCGGTTGAGCATTTGCTATCTTACTTAAAAGAAAACAATTTATTTGAAAACACTTTGATAGTGATGTATGGAGACCATGAAGTATATTATAGCTGCGATGGAAAAGATCTAAATCTAGCTTTAAGCGGACATGAAGAAAGAGACTATCCAGATATCTATAAAACATTTATGAACTTCTATAATCCAACATTAAACGAAAAAATAATAGAAGTATATAACAAAAATACAGTAGATAAATTCACTTCACCATATAATCTAGTACCGACGATGTTAGATATTCTCGGAGTAGATTACAACAGTTCAATGTATCCAGCAAAATCAGTATTTTCTAGACGTTTCCAAGAAAACGGAGATATCTTCTATTCTTATGAACTAAGTTGTTCATTCGATGAAAAATACTGGAGCAAAGATAATATCTCTATCAATAAAACCTTGATAGAAAGCACCCAAGAAAACAAAACAAAATTCAATGAGAATCTATCGCAAAGAATGATGTTCCAATCAATAATAGATACAATCTACGAAAGCAATTATTTCTCTTCGCATTCTTTATTTTGACAAGATGAACAAAAACCATAAATAGTGATATTATGCTCCTGTACTTTAAAACCTGTTTTTGAATAAATATCTTTATTTACTTCATGATAAGGACAAAAGTCTAAAAGTATTCTCTTATGGCATTTTATACATTCCAAAATATGACAATGCTCATCTTTTTTTAAAAGATAAGCTGATTTTCCTTCGCTATTTATTTCCTTTTCAACTAAATTTTCTTCATGAAATCTTGCTAAAGTACGATAGATAGTTGAAAGATTAATCGAAGAAGAAAAACATTCTTGATAAATTTCTTCTGCCGTAACCGGTGTAGTTTTTCCTTTTAGTACTTCCAATATTTTTTCACGAGCTTTAGTATTTTTCATATTAAAAATTCTTTCTTTTTCTTGACATACTAATTATAGTAGTTTATCTTATAAAATGCAATTGCGAATAATTTGCATTTGCACAGGAGGTTGTTATGAAAAAAACTATGTTTTTAATTCCAATAATCACATTGCTTGCTTCATGTACTAATAATACTATAAAAAGCAAACCGATAATTGTTTCATCCTTTTTTGTGATCACAGATTTTGTAAAAAAGATTGTAGGCGAAAAATATGACATTATAACTCTTACTGAAGATGGTGTTGAACCCCACGAATATGAGCCGACGCCTGGTCAAGTTAAAAAAATGTATGATGCTGATATCATCTTTTGCAATGGATTAGATATTGAACATTGGTCGCATGATCTTCCAAAAGAATTAAATGACAAAATCAAATTCATCGGAGAAGATGAAAAAATAGATTATTTAATAATTGATAACGCAAAAGATCCCCATGTTTGGTTAAATCCACTATACGCTTTAATCGAACTGGATAATATCAAAGAAGCGATGATTTCTATCGATTCACAGAATAAAACCTATTACGAAGAAAGATATAACATTTATTCTTCTTATATTTCCAATCTTGATTCTCTATTAGAAAATTTGTTTTCACCATATGAAAATTATAAATTTGTAACCAGCCACGAAGCCTTTGGATATTTTGCAAACCGCTATAATCTCCAAGAGATATCAATAAATGGATTAAGTCCTGAAGATGAACCTACACCAAACAAGTTGGCAGAACTAGTAAAAGAGATAAATGAACTTAATATAAATACAATTTTCTATGAATCTTTCTCTTCCAGCAGTATCAGCGAGACTATCAGCAAAGAAACCAATACTGCTATTTCCACTTTATCAACATTAGAAAATGTTAGCAAAGATGAATTGTTTAACGATTATAATTCTTTGATTTTAGAAAATTCACTTAAATTATTGGAGTCTTTTAAAAAATATGGAACCATTGATTAAAATTAATAACCTTACCTTCGGATATGATAAAAAACTACTTTTACATCACTTATACTTTACCTGTAATCAAGATGATTTCATCGGAATTACCGGGGAAAACGGAAGTGGAAAATCGACACTTTTAAAATTGATTACCGGAATAATAAAGTCACCAAAAGACACTATAATCCGGCAAAAAAACTTGAAAATTTCCTATGTTGACCAAGTAACTTTAAATAACGATAGTACTTTCCCGGCAACTGTCAAAGAAATTTTAGAAATGAGTATTCCACATAATTTTTGGGGAATAGTAACTTTCAAAAGAGATGAAAAAATAAAAAAAGCTGTCGATTATTTAAACATTTCTGATCTGTTGAATAAAAAAATGCAAGAATTATCCGGTGGACAACAGCAAAAAGTAAGACTGGCAAAAGCCTTATTAAATCAACCAAATCTATTAATTTTAGATGAACCTACCACTGGTATAGATGTAAAAAGTCAAGAAGAATTTCTAAAAAAAATACAAGAAATCCATTCTGCAGGCACAGCAATTATTATTATTTCTCATCGCAAAGAAGATTTATCCGCTTGCAAAAAAGTTTATGTTTTAAACGATGAGCACTTGGAGGAGAAAAATGTTTGATTATCAATTTATGGTTATCGCCTTTATAGTTGGCATTTTACTTTCTATAATCATTCCTCTTTTAGGAACAAACATGGTTCTTAAAAATCTATCAATGACTGGAGACACATTGAGTCATACTTCTCTTTGCGGAATCGCCATCGGTCTTTGCGCTGGTTTTAATCCACTTCTCGGTGCAATTTTAATCTCTATTATCTCAGCGTTTTTCATCGAATTAATACGTAAAAAGATGAAAAAATATGCTGATATCGCTTTAGCAATAGTCTTTGCAACCGCCGTAGGAATAACAGGAATACTTTCTGGGTATTCATCTTCTAGCAACTTCTCTTCATATTTATTCGGATCGATTGTTTTGATCAACAATGTGGAACTGATCTCCGTCATCATTATATTTTTACTTGTTATTTTATTCTATAGTATTTTCTATAAACAAATCTTCTTCATTTCCTATAATGAAAATCAAGCTAAATTATCAGGAATAAATGCAAATTTAATCAACTTCATTTCAACAATTTTATTATCAGTTACAATTGCAATATCAAGTAAAACAATCGGTGCTTTAATAATATCTTCCCTTCTTGTAGTTCCAGTGGCAAGTAGTTTATTAATATCAAAAAGCTATCGTTTAACCCACTTAATAAGTATTATCTTTTCAATTATCAGCATGATACTCGGACTTATTCTTTCGTTTTACTTGGATCTAAAACCAGGCGCAACTATAGTTTTATTCTCAGTATTCTTCTTCACTATAACTTATATAATTACTTCTATTATTAAAATATATCGAAGGAAGAAAATATTGACACTTCAATGCACCCACCACGATAAATAATACTTCAATTAAATTTCTATTTATTTTAAGAAAAGCGAAAAAAGCTTTTCTTTTTTAATCCAAAAATTATAAATAGACTTTTGCTAATACTTATTTCAGTAATTTTATTTCTAGTTCTAACAAGCAATTATATTGCAAATAAACATCTTTTTGAATTCTCAAAATCAATTTATATATATCTTCAGGCTTACATCCATCTTCAACTTCAAAAAAATTAAAATGCTTTTCACTTATGAAGCATTTATTTTCAAAATACTTTTCACCTAATGATTCAATATATTTAAAAGCTGGCATTTTACCATTTTTAAATATTGAACCCAGTGTATTTTTGAAAGGTTGTTTCTTCCTATAATTACAGATATAGTCGATATAATTTTTATAATTTTCATCAATTTTTATCGGTGCATAAAACGCCAATAAAACTATCCCTTCTATATTTGTTTTTCTATATCCTTTAACTATTTCATCGGCTCTTAAATATTTAGTTTTACCATTTGAAATTACTAATACGCCTTGTAAATTTGAAAAAGATGAATAATTTAAAAATGTGGCATTATTTTTTATTGCTGCACCAATTGTTCCAGGAATAGTATTAATCCCAATAAAATTGCTGAAATTATTTTCCCTGGCCTTTTGAAAAGCTTCGCCTATCGCCATATTTCCTGAAACTATTATCTGTTTTTCATTAATTAAAATTTCACTGTTTTTCCAAATTACTAAAGGAGTATTTACTCTGCTAACTATCGGTAAAGTATTAGTTCCTTTTCCTAAAAAATAATATTCTTTTTCTTCTTTTAAAAATTCTATCACTTCTTTTAAAGATTCAAGATAAATTACTTCAGAAAAAATACCATCAAGCGGTAATGGAGAAAGTTTTTTTATCGGAACATCATATTTAATTTTCATTATCGATACTCTCCAAAAGATTATTTAAAACAAAGTTATGTTGAAATTTTTTATAGTTTTCAATCAATGTTATTCTTCTATCGTATTGGAGTTCTTTTCTTAACAATTTATATAAATCCTTTGTATTAATTTCCGCATCAAAATGCTCTATTCCAACATTATCATAAAGATATTCTGCATTAGCATATTGATGATCATCTTTAACATGTCTTGATGGACATAACACTAAAGGAATATTTTGTCTTAAGACATCCGCAATTGATCCAGCTCCCGCTCTAGAAATAATTAAATCATAATTGCTATAGAAATTCGAATTAATAAAAGGCATTCTTGTTATTTTTGATTTAAACTTATAGCTTTTAAAAGGCTCAGAAATAGTAATATCTAGTTCATCATGCTCTAATTTTAATTTATCAAAAAGTTCATATAATTCTTTAGTACCATTGGACCCAGTCAAAACTAAAATTTTAATTCCTCTTTCTTTAATATAATTCAGTCTTTTTCTATCTTCTTGAGGATGGCCGATTACTTTAACATTTTTAGCAGTACTTAAAGGAAAATAACTAAAAACCTTTTTGCAAAATGGTTTAGCAATTTTATTTGATTTTCCCATAATCCTATTCAATTCATAAATATATAAATTTCTATATCCTAAAATATATAGCATTGGGAACACAGTGCTTAGTCTTCCACCAAATGATAGAAAAACACATTCTTTATCATATTGTTTCAAAATTTTTAAAAAAGATATATACGATTTATACTTTTTTAATTCATCGATAAAAACTACATTTTCCTTATCTTTTAATAGCATTAAAGGTATCTTTTTCTTTTCTGATATGATTACAAATTGTCGTCGATGTTTTTTTAAAAAATCAGCGGTTTCTAAACAAGGACAAATGTGTCCTGCTGTGCTGCTTGCTAATAGTATATATTTCATCATAATCTCCTTTTTGCGCAATTATTCCTAAAGAAAACAAAGTGATAACTAAAGAACTACCGCCATAAGAAATAAGAGGTAAAGTAATTCCTGTTACTGGTAATAAACCGACAACAACACATAAATTTATTAAAGTCTGCATCATAATAACATTGAGCAATCCAACTTTTAAAAAACAAGAAAACGTATTAAAACTCAAAGCATATTTATAACCATAATAAAATAATAAACCATAGCAGATCAAAATAATTATTCCGCCAATAAGTCCAAATTCTTCAACAATTATAGCAAAGATAAAATCAGTTTGTGGTTCAGGAAGATAGAAATTTTTTTGGATAGAATTTCCAAAACCAATGCCTGCTATTCCTGATGGTCCAATCGAATATAAACTTTGAATCATCTGGAATCCACTTCCCAAAGGATCTTTAAAAGGATCTAAGAAAGATATTATTCTCGTAAAACGATAAGGAGCACTTAATATCAATAAAGAAAAGCCAAAAACAAGAGCTGACCCCATAATAACAAAATATCTCATCTTCATCTTAGTTATGAAAACCATCATTATAAAAGCCATCAATGTTACTAAAGCTGTTCCAAAATCAGGTTCCAACATGATGAGAAAAAATCCGATACCAACAACTATTAATGGTAAAACAAGTGTCATCAATTTATCAGTTTTTTGATAATTTTTATAAAAATATTTGGCCGTCCAAATCAGCGAACTAATTTTAAAAATTTCTGAAGGTTGGATTCCAAATCCCCCTACACCAAACCATGATCGAGAACCATTTCTAACAATTCCCACACCTGGAATCAAAACTAAACCCAAAAGCAAAATCGATATCAGCAAAAAAATATTTGAAAATTTATATAAGAAAAATGGGCTGATATAATAACCTATCAAAAAAGCAACTACACCAAGAGAGACAAATATCAATTGTCTTTTAAAAAAATAATTTTTATCCTGGTAAATATATTCAGCCCAAATACCGGAAGCTTCTTTTACCATAATAATTCCAAAAATAGCTAATAAAAAAGTGAAAGCAATTAAAATATATTTAAAATTTTTTACTTTGTGATCCATATTTTTCTTTCACCATAATTTCAAAATGTTGTCCTCTTTCAATATAATTTTTATATTCTAAAGAAGACCCACCTGGAGAGAACAAAATTCTCAAATCTTTTGAAAAATCAAAATTTAGATTATCGATCAATTCTTTTAAAGAATTATATAATTCATATTTAGAAACAAAGGGGATAAATCTTGATGCTTCCTTTCCGTAAATCATAATTTTATCCGCTATTAATTTATGATCTAAGCTTGATTTTAAATGACCACCTAAAATTAATATTGTTTTTTCTTCAGATAAATTCAAAGCGAATTCAGTTGCAGAAAGTGAAGTAGATTTCGAATCGTTAATAAAAGAAACCTTTCCTAGTTCATAAAATTTCTGATATCTATATTTTGGAAAAAATTCTTCGATATTATCAAAAGTCAATTTTTCATTTAAAAATCCAATGTCCAACAAAAGCGATCTAGCCAAACAGAAATTTTTGCTATAGCCTTTTTCATTTGTTGTCGAAATGACATGCGCATCTTTTAAATTCAATATTTTTTGACTTTCTTCATCTAAATAAACGCTATGCGAAAAATAGCAGATTCTCTTTTTCACAGCTAGATATTCACTATAAGAATAATAAGCATCTAAATGATTGGGAGAAATAGAAGTCACTATCAATTCATCAAGACATTTCTCATCAAAAAATTCTCCTTGGAAAGAAGAAATCTCAACCAAAAGATAATCATAATTAGATAAATTTTTTATTTTATCAAATAAACTATTTCCAATATTCCCCACAACTAATACTTTGCATCCATTTTTCTTCAATAAATATTCTAAAAATTTAATGGTTGAAGTTTTGCCATTGCTACCGGTAACTCCAATTATATGCACTTTGCCTTTTGCTTGTTTCAACGCCATATTTAATTCTGAATCAATTGATGTAGCAACTTTTTTTATCAAGCTCAAGTTTTTTCTATTTTGACATAGACCTGGAGCAATAAACGCCTTATCAAAAAAAGGTAATTCTTTTTCTAATCTTGCAAAATTATAATCCGCTTGCTCTTTATCATCATAAGTATATATTTCATTTTTCTCACCATTTATGCTTTTTAAAATAGCATTATTCGATTTTCCTAATCCGCAAATAAGATATTTCATAAATTAATCTCCATTATCAATACAATTAGACTTATAACGCTTTGAATAAAATAGTATGAGAAAACTATTTTATATTCTGGTATTCCTTTTAGTTCAAAATGATGATGAAGGGGTGCCATCAAGAATATTCTTTTGCGAGTTCTTTTATAATGAAACACTTGAATTATGACACTCAAAGTTTCAAAAATATAAATTAAAGCGATAAACGGCAACAATATTAATTTGTCTAAATATATTAGACTATAAGCAAGAACAGCACCCAAAAATAGACTTCCAGAATCTCCCATAAAAATTTTTGAAGGACAAGAATTCAAAAGCAAAAAGCCAATTACTGCTCCAATAATTAAAAGCAATAAAAGACCTAAATCACTTTCTCCTTGTTGAAAAGCTAATACTAATACAGGTAATAAAGCTAAAATAAAAACTCCTCCATCTAGCCCATCAAGACCATCTAATAAATTGCTGCTATTAGCACTGGCAATTACGCCAAACATCGCAATTAATAAAAATAAGATATTATTTCCTAAATTATGATTGAATGGATATAAATTTAAATACCATGTGGAACTATCATCGTATCCGGCAATTATAAAGGTGATTATGATCACTTCTATTTCTAAAAATATACGTAACCAAGCCGATAATCCCTTTTCATTCTTTTTAATAACTTTTAAAAGATCATCAATTATTCCAATAATTGAAAAAGAAAGAATTCCAATTACCATAGCTAAAAGACGATAATTTTTTAAAGATTTCCAATCGAGTAAAATATAAATTAAAAATATACTAAATATTATTCCAATACCACCCATTGTCGGAGTACCAGTTTTTAAAAAATGGGATTTTACTCCTAATTTATGAATCGGCTGTTCTATCTTTTTTCTCTTTTGAAGTTGAATTAACCCCCAGCAAAAAAATAATGATAGACATAAACTAGCTAAAAAAGAAGCAATTAAAAACAATACTCTTTCTATTTCAACAGACATTCTTTCACCACCATTTTGTCATGGAAAGGATATTTAATTCCATTTTTTTCAATAGTTCTTTCATCGCCTTTCCCTAATATCAATACTGTTTTTTCAGCAAAATATAAGTTGACAGCAAAATCTATTGCTTTATATCTTGAAGAAATAATAAAAAATTTATTTTTACCTTTTATTTCATTTAAAATATCTAAAGTTTTTTCATTTCGTGGATTATCTTCAGTCAAGATTACTATATCAGCATATTTTTTTAATGCTTTTCCATATTTTTTTCTCTTTCCTTTATCACGGTTTCCACCAGCTCCAATAACAACAATCAAAGGCTTATTAAAATATTTTTTACACTGTTTTAAAACTTTTTTTACCGATTCATAAGTATGAGCATAATCAACAAAAACATTATCCGATACTTTTTCCATTCTTCCAGAAAGAGGTAAAACATAAAATAAAGCCTCTTTTATCGCTTTGTTTTGAAAACCTTGCCTTTTAAAATACCCCAAGACTAAATTTAAATTTTCCATGTTAAACGGCAACAATAAATGTGTTTGATATTTTTCACCATCAAATATAAATACAGTTTTATTGAAATAATAACGGCATTTTTTTATTTTTTCTTTTATACATATAGTTTTGCTTTTTGGAAATTTATTTTTCTTCTTATTACCATTAAGTATATAAATCTTTTCAGCTTTATTCTTAGCAAAATTAATTTTTGTCATTTGATAATTTTTTCGTGTCTTATGATAATCCAAATGATCCTCATCAATTCTGGTAATTAAAATTTCATCCAAATGAAAATTATCTAATCTTTTTCCAGCTATTCCAATCGAAGAACATTCAAAAACAACTTGACGATATTCATTTTTTTTAGCATAGCTAATCGCTTGAGATAAAGTTAAAGAGTCCGGTGTGGTCAAGGGAGAATAATAAGAATTTTTTATATCTTTAGTCGTTGTGATCAACAAAGTTTTAATATTCAAATTATTGTAAAGTCTAGATACCAAATAACTTGTTGTCGATTTACCTTCAGTACCAGTTACCCCTATCAACTTTATATTTTTCGTATCATAAAACTTATTTGCCAGATAATTTATCTTGTTTTTTAAATCACAGCAACATATTCCTTTATTGCTATCAGAAATAATAGCGATTGCCCCATTTCTTTTTGCTAATTCAATATAATTATTACCATCATAATCTTTGCCTTTATATGCTAAAAATATAGAATTTTTTATGCATTTTTCAGCATTGATAAAAAGATCAGAAACATATCTATCATCTTCGCTATTTATATTTAACCAACTTAAAACATCTTTTACTCTCCAAGCATTATCCATATCGTTTTTCCTTCTTCTATTTTTTCTCCAACTTTCGGCAGTTGATCAATAACTTTATTTCCTTCACCATTAAAAACAAATTTAAAATGCGTTGATTTCACCTTACTTTTTTCAAGGCCGATAAAATTAGGAACTTTATATGTCTTTACATCCATCCAAGTATTTTCTTTTTCAATTCCTGAATAATCTTTTTTCACATTTAATAATGGTAAGATTTCAGATAGTATTTCTTGAATTATCGGCCCAACCGTCGTTCCACCATATTGAATGCAATTTTTTGGTTTTTTCATTGCAAAATAAACAACAACTTTTGGATCGTTCATCGGTGCAGCGGCGATAAAACTTAAAATATATTGTCCATCCAGGTAAACACCATTTTCAGAAATCTGGGCGGTCCCTGTCTTCCCACCAACACGATATCCTTCAAGAAAAGCTCTGCGCCCTGAACCTTTGCTTACAACAGATTCCAGAGCTCTTCTCATCGTTTTTGAAGCTTCTTTACTGATTACTGTATTTTTTATAGTCAAAGGATAGCTATATATTTCTTCTCCAGTATTTGTGTTTAAAATAGCATCCAAAATATGAGGGCGTAATAAATTACCACCATTTATCGTAGCGCTAAAAGCCGTAACCAATTGAATAGGAGTTAATGCTATTCCTTGGCCAAATGCGGAAACCGCAGCATTTAATTCATCAAAATTGCTTTTAGAAAAAATAATACCCTTATTTTCACCAGCTATATCTACTCCAGTTTTATTTCCAACTCCAAAATTAACTAGATACTGATATAATCTTTCACTGCCTAATCTCCGACTTATTTCTACAAATCCCGGATTAGAAGAATTTTGTAAAACTTCCAAAAAAGTCTGAAGGCCATGGCCTCCTTTTTTCCAAGACTTTATGGTTCTGCCTTTAACTATTTCATATCCTTTATCATAATAAGTATCTTTATCTATATCGATTACTTTTTCATTGATTGCCGATGCAAAAGTGATAGCTTTAAAAGTTGATCCCGGTTCAAATGATGAAAAAACAGGCAAAACACGATTATATATATCACTAGAATAATTTTGATAATTATTATTATCATAAGTAGGTCTATTCCCTATTCCTAATATTTTTCCATTATTAGGATCCATTGCTACCATATAGATCTCTTCCGGACTATATTTTTTCATTGCAATATCGGCTGCATTTTCTAAAACATCCTGAATTCTACTATCCAAAGTCAATCTTAAACTGAAGCCAGTGCTCGGAAGAACAATACGTGTTTCAATCCCCTGAAAAAAGCCACCTTTCGCATCAGAAACATAATTTAATGTTCCATTTTTTCCTTTTAAATAAGAATTATAATAATTTTCAATACCAGCAAGACCATCCCCATCAATGCCAGTAAATCCTAATAATGAAGCCAAACGCTCTTTATACGGATAAATTCTTTTATAATCTTGAACTAGATAAACTCCTTTTAACTCTTCTTTTTTTATTTTTTCCGCATCTTGATAAGAAATCTTTTTGCCTTCTGGATGAAGCAAAACAATCGAAGAAATTTTATTGATTTTCTCGAATATTCTTTTCTCTTCAACATTTAATATCGCACTCAATTTTTTACTGACTACAGATTTATCTTTTATTTGATATGGTATAACCGCAACACTCATAGTCGGTTCATTATAGACTAAATCATTTCCGTTGCAATCTAAAATTGAGCCCCTTTTACTAGCGATAGGAAAAGATCTTTCCCACATCTCCATCGCTTTATCGCTGATATAAGCATGAGCAAAAATTGTTGTATAAACCAATTTTCCACCTATACAAAATAAAACAATTGTTGCAATAATAAATAAAATCTTAATTCTTTTATGAACAAATAATGATGGAGTTTTCATAATTAAACATATGCAAAAATAATAAAAAAAGAATTAACTATAAAAAGTAATTTACCAATAAAAAAATTTTTTTGCCTTATGTAATATCGAAAATAAAATATAAACAAAAAAAACACCCGATTTTAATCGGGGTTATATTAAACTATTTCGATGTAATTTGTAATTTAGTAATTCCAAAATTTGTCGCTCTACCAGTTTCTTTTAATCCTATCTTAATAGCTCCTATTTTCCCGCTAGGATTAGCTAATAAGAAAGATATTTCTGTCGGGTTTTCTATAGTTCCAGTAATCTTAGAAGCATTAATTGTTTCTTCAGTGATAACTTTTCCAGTTTTATCAATGCCTTGAACTGAAACAGTTAATTTATTATCTGCGGTAGTTCCTTTTTCAAGGAATCCAGTAATTTTAACAGATAATGATTTTGTAGTAACAAAAGGCGGTGTCATAATAAAGTCAGTCTTTTTCTTTAGAACAATTGCTTTATCATAGGTATATGTAAATTCCGTAGTCCAATTCTCTCCAATATTTGGAAGTGGAAGACCACGTTCAACCTCAGAGAAATCAACACCTAAATCGACAAGTCCGACATCAGTATTACTTTTTGTACTAGAAGAAACTACCGGAACACTAATAGAAGAACTTGATGGTTTACTAGAAGAAGACGATGACGAAGACACATTTTGCTTACACCCGACAAGAATAAGCCCAGCCACAACAGGAATTAAAAATTTAACCTTTCTTTTCATAAATCCTCCATCAACATTATGATGAGTGGATTTATTAATTTTATTCAAACAATTTACTTTATAGCTTCTTCAACCATAAAATCAATGTTCAAAGAATTTTTAAAGAAAGTATTTTTATTGAAATAACCAAGAAGAATAATATCTCCTTCTCCTTCAACTTCTTTCTTTCCATTGAAGAAACAAATTTTTAAGTTTTTATTCACTTGATAAAATAAATGCGTAGGATTTTTTAAAGAAGGTTTCAAGCATTTTTTATCAACATTAATTTCAAATAAAGGTCTATCATGTTCAACTCCAAACGGTTCAAAACTTTCAATTAAGTTATAATCTTCCATATTAAAAGTATTAATATCTATTTTGATAGTTTTAGCTTTTTCTTCTTCAGAAGAACAAATTAAAACATCTGGAATTTTACTTAAAAAAGCATCGAGATATTTTTCAGTTATTGTAAAACCTGCGGCTTTAGAATGACCGCCAAAATCAACGAAGTAATCTTCAAAATTTTCTAGACATGTAACTAAATTATATCCTTTAGGACAACGCATACTAGCAGTATAATTCTTTGTTATTGGATCTTGAGAATAAACAATGACTGGTTTATCAAATAAAGATAAAAGCCTGCTAGCCAAAAGACCACTAATACCTGTTGGTAGAGATGATTGATAGATAATTATTCTTTTATCCTGATCAATAGAAGCTAAATCAAAGCCATTAGCTACCAAATCTTTTCTTTCTTGATTATATTCTTTAAACTTCTCTGAATATATTTTAATTAAAATATCATCTTCAGTTAAAAGTAGTTTAACAGCATCATTGACTTCTAAGCCTTGTTTAATTCTACCAGCTGAATTTAAAATTGGAATAATTTCAAAGCTAAGATTATGAAGATCAACATTATTCTTATCATTTACAAGTGACATTATACTTTTATAATGATACTTATTGATATTTTTTAAAGCCATTCTAACAAGAGCAACATTAGCATTTTTTAAAGGCATTAAATCACTTATAGCAGCAATACCAGCTAATGTAACAATATATTCATCATAATATCCAAGTAATCCAAAGCTGACAAGCATGCACAAAAAAGCTGCGGAAATGTTATAGTCAACATAATTTGATAAGAATTGTTGGAAAATAAATTTAGCATCAGGAAGTTTTGATTGCGCTTCATGATGATCAATTATAATAGTTTCCATCCCTAATTCTTTAGCTTTTTCAACTTCCGAAACCTTAGTTATTCCATTATCAACAGCGATGATAATATCATAATTTTTCTTGGCAAACTCTTCAATTCTAGAACTATTTAGACCATATCCTTCTTTGTAACGAGAAGGAATAAAGTATCCTACCTTAGCTCCTAATTTCTTTAATGTTTTAACCATGATAGTTGTTGAAGTAATACCATCAACATCATAGTCACCATAGATTACAAATTTCTTTTTTTCAGCAATAGCTTTTTTAATATAATCTATTAAATTTACAAAAGAAGCGGCCCTTTCAAAGGGGTTAGGTATATCATTAATACTACCTAACTTTTGAAAAGCCGCATAATCATCTTCAGTAAAATTATAATAGTTTAATAGATCCGATAATAATTGATTATTCATATTAACGGAAATCATTTAATCCCATAACAATTGTTTCATGAGGTTCATTTTCATTGACAACAACTGCCTTTTTCTTTCTCTTAAATTTCTTGAATAACTTAGAGAAATCAATAGATTTATATTTGATGTGTGCACGAACAAATAAATAGAATGATGGAGCGAAAGCAATGATATAAGCTGTTCCTAAAACAACACCAATAGTCAAAATGAGATAAGAACTCATCAAGCTAGAAATGCTTGTGCATAAAATAACTAAGATAGAACCAACTAAGGTATTTCCAGCAAGAGCAATTGAATTTGGAAGAGCGAAAGCTAAAGATTCTTCCATTGAAGAAACACGTCCTTCAAAAGTAATCTTCTTTCCTAATAACTTATTATTTTCTCTATTGCGATCAAATAACGCAACAAAGATAATGCTTGTAATGGCGGTAATAGCAAGTAATCCAAAGACAACAAATGGTGTCATAGGCAACATCAACGCAGAGAATAAACCAATTGAAGTTGCACCGATAATTGTGCCAGAAAGCAAATATGTTAAGAAAACATAAATACCATATCTAAGTAAGAAGAATGCAGAAGCAAAGGCAACACTCAAACCAACAACAAGCAATAAATATCTTACATCATGTTCAGAATTAACTACTTTTGCTGGAGCAATTAATATAGAAGCTTCGCTATCTTCAAGTGTAATAGCTTCATTAACTCTTTCAAAAGAATTAATGAAATCTTCATCTTGAGCTAAAGAAGAATCAATTTTGAAAGATGCATAAATTTGATAATATTCTATTCCATCATCATCTTTAAGAGTATCTCTTTCAAAGAAGAAATCATCATATTCAAAGTCAGCATATGTACTATTTACTTCACCAACTGAAGCGACAACAAATTTAAGGAAATCTTCTTCCTCTTGATAATAATCAGCTTCATAAGAGGAAACCTTAATAGCAACACGGCCAGAATCTTCATATCCATCTGCTAATTTAAACATTCCTGTTGTGAAATTAGTAGTAACTAATAAAGCGCAGGATGCAACAGCTAATGCACCGCCAATAATTCCATAAATTTTGTTATTTTTCTTTCTCTTTTCAACTGGAAGGGCATATTTCTTTTCAGAATAATTCTTAATTTTTAATCCTAAATTATTCTTTTGTGCCAATGAAGAAGTAGATAAGAAATACATCAATGTACGATAGACAAAATAATTGATTAAGAAACTGACAAGGGAACCAATAAGTAAAACACCACCGAAGGTTTTAATTGAACTCTTGCCAATAATAAATGTAAATAAAGCAATGACAAATGTTACTAAGCTTGTATCTAAAGTGAAGAACAAAGATTTTCTTAAACCTTCAGAAGTAGCTTTAGCAATAGAACGTCCTTTTTTCAATTCACCTTTAATCTTTTCTTGAGCAATTTGAGAATTAAAGGTAAAGAGCAATATAGAAACAATAAGAGCCATAATTGAAGCTGGAGCATATTCAAATCCTAAGAAAGTAGCAAGCATTAATGTTAAAGCGGATGAGAAAATCATTGCTAATGATCCGGCAAAACCACTAAGTCCGTAGAAACTGATCCAACAAACAACTATAAGGAGCATTAAAACACCTATAGCAATAAATGTAAAATCTTTGACATTTGTTCCTAAGGAAGCACTTGTACTATCTTGATATAAATATTGAATATCAACACCATAATCGGATGAATTATAAGCATTAACATAAGCATTAGCAGAAGCAATAGTAAAAGCAGAGCCATTTTCATCAGCAGTAGTATATAAAACATTACTGCTTTCCATATAATTGCCTTCCCAAGCTATAGAAGCTATAACTTTATCTTTAACTGCTTTCTGTACGTTTTCACCAAATGCCGCATCATAGGAATCAGTATCAGGATTAAAATCTTGGAAAATATATACAGTTGTAGAACTAGATTCGCTATCACTAGAAGAAGAATTATCTGGGAAATGACGAGCAAAACTATCAGCAACAGCCTTAGATTTTATCTTAAAACCAGGATAAGCATTACTGCCGACATAAGTTAAAGTGAGTGGAGAATCAGAATCGAAGAATTCTGTACCAGTCAAATAATAATCACCTTCATTAGTTGGAACTAAAATTGTTAATTCACCAGTAGCTTTAATTTGCTTTTTAACTAATTCAATTTCATTTAAGTTACGATGAGTGAAATTAACTCTTAATTCAGCATTGTCTCCTTCACCAACAACCTCGACATGTGCATTTTTTATATCAGCTTTGTCAAGTCTTTCCATAACTTTATCGCCAATTGTTGAAGGGTTGATTTCACGTCCACCTTCTCTTCTTGAAAGACTATAGACTAATTCAACACCATTAGCGAATTCAGATGAATAAGTTAAATGTTCGGCTATCGGTTGACCGCAAAATAACACGCCCAATACCAAAGATGCAACCATTACAATAAACGCCCAAATACGTCGCATATTATTACCTCCGATTTTTTAAAATTGATTAACATTTATACACCATAAATGAGATCACGCTTATATACGCCTATATAATTTACCATTAATGATGGTACTTTTTCAAGAAAAACAAGGAATTTATTAAGTTTTGTAAATTGACAAACTAAATTCCACTTTCAAAACATAATAATGTAATTATATCCAAATTCAATTTTAATTTATTCATATATATCATTCATTGAATTAATAGTCATTAAATTAATAATTTTCTGAATTTGAGAATTTGTATAATTTCCAACATAGACATATTTAGTAGAACCTGATATTAAGTTAATTTTTAAATATTTATTAAACCAATGTTTATAAAAGACTTTCGTCCGCTTTTCTTCTTTTGTGAGCTTAACTATTTCAATATCTTTTATTTCTGAAAGAATTATCTTTTGATTCCAATTAGCATCAATATTGTGGCTCACCTTATACCAACTTGTTGTAAAAGGAAAATAATAAAACTCAGCTGTGTTATAATCAACTTTGAAATGTCTAACAAATAAGAACAAAACTATTATACTTGCAATCGGATTAGCATTTCGTAGCGTTGCACGAAAATTAGGATTGAATATCCAAGACCAATCAATGATAGACTTAACAGATAGTATTACAATAGTAACTATTATTGAAGCCAAAAAAATTCCATATAACAATAAATCATAAAAAGATATTATTATTTTCTTTCTCATTTTCTTCATCTTATTTTGCAATCCTATCAATTAAATTATTTAATATTTCACCTAAAATTATATGTACTGTAAAAGCAATAACTACGCCAACGAAAATTTCCTTATAGGTTATATTGCTATTTAAGACTTTGTACTTCTTCTATCAATTTCACCTATTATACAACCAAATGTTAAAAAAATGCTACTACAATTCCTAATAAGATATATGCTATTTTAACATCTTTATATAATGAAATGACAAACATAATTACTGAAAAAATAAATAAACAATAACATATTACTTCAGTTATAAATGTTTTTTTAGAAATAATATGTTTTTCCTTAGAATACATAATTATAAAAAATGGTTTATGCTTGAATTCAAAGAAACTTTTTTGTTTATTATTCAAATATTCATACTTATCAATGTAATAAATAATACAAAATAATACAAATAGAAATAATAATAAAAAGAAATACTCGTTAATAAAAATGCGTAATAGATCAGAATCCTACAAAATTTCCGCTTGAGTTAAGACTTGAGCTAAATCTAGCATAAATTCCTCCTATACCTCAAAGAAAAAAACTGGAAGTGTCATTTTAAACAAACTTTTCATCCCAATCATACCAGCAACATGTTTTAGTGCATTTTCACCTGTAAATGCACTAAATGCAGATGTTGTTTGTCCTTGCATCCAACCACTTTGTCCAATCCATCCACATATTGCTCCAACGCCAGCATTAAAAATTAGTTCACCTAATGTAATATTGTCGCCACTGAACAATTGTGTACCAACATAATTAACAGCTCCAAGAGCAGAATTAATACCAATTTGAACGCCAACTCCTAAAGGACTAGCAGCCACCGCTCCGCTAATACCACCTGTAGTGACTTCAATAGTGGCTCCTGCCAATACTACAGATAAAGTACCACCAGTAAAAATTGAACCAACTACGCAACCAGAAATAATAGCAACGCCACCAACAATTTTTAATGTTATAGATAACCATTCAGGCATATGTCCTGTAGGATCAACCATATTTATAGGATCATTTCCACAATAGGCATATAGATTTAATCCATTGATACTTTCTGGACTTTGATAATCTATTGAATCTGGACTTATAAATCTTCCGATTTCTGGATCATAGTATCTTGTTTTTAAATAATATAATCTTGTCTCTTCATCATAGATATATCCTTTATATCTTAGATGGTCTTTCGCACTGATTTCTATTTCACTATTATCGTGTATATTCTCTACTTCGCCATAGCTGCTACTTCTATAATATTTTTAAAATTAGGAAAACAATTTAACAAGTATAAAAATAATTAAAGATATACTATTAATTAATAAAAATAAATACAGAAATCTTTTATTATGATAGTAACTGATTTTAGCATGTTTACATCTTTTTTTAATCAAATGTACCATAATGATTGAGGGATTATTAATAGATAATAAGCATTTATAATTTTTGTCAAAAAGAACCAATTGTGAAGGTGTCGTATTAAATTTAATTATATTTCCAAAATCATATATAATTTCTCCTATTTCATCATAATTTATTGTCTTATTTTCTGTTTTAATTTTGATAACTAAACATTCATATTTTACATAATATTTTGTTTTTATAAATATTTGAGCAATTAAAGAAATTATAATTAAAATGATATTTATTATTAATATAAAATATGGAATAACCAGTAAAGCAGAAAATATTCTTTTATCTTATCCATCATAAAAAATAAATACACCATAAAAATTATCGGTATTGTGCTTATTAAGCTTTCTGTAATAATGCAAGTCAAAGTTATGGTAATGTTTCTTTTAAAGCCAAAATTTAACTCTTTTCTTTTCATTTATTAATCCCAAAATATTAACCAATCCACAAAATTATTTAAGTGACCTTCTATTGTATTTCCCGCAATTACTAATTTAGTAAACAAATGATTAATTGCAATGCCTACACATACTGAAATAATAGCACCACTAAGAATAATTATACCGTCAGGAATAGCTAATGATGAAGCAGCTAAAGCTCCCATTGCGGCAGTCGCAATAGTTGTTGAAGCATACATTGCACCTATATTAATTCCAATATTAATTATTCCTCCTCCAACATCACTATTAACACTTGCCACAGAAGCATATTTTTCGCATCCTGCAATTATACCACTAGCTATAGAAAGACCCAAACAAATTCCAGTTGCAACTTTAGATAAAGTACCATGCAACTCTGTAATTTCATCCAGTCTTATTAAATTCCATAAGTCTGTAAATTTTAAGCAAGCTACTGCACTCGAATAGGATTTATCATTGTAAAACCATGATCTAATCCTGTCGCCAAAATTTCTAACCATTCAGGTACATAAGGTAATTTTCTAAACACGGAAGTAGTACCAGATTTAGCTGACATACCAATTGTTCCTAAATTTATAATCGATGAATTATGTTTAGCATTAATAAATTTATTATTTGTATAATCATATAAATTAAATCCATTAATATTAGATTGATTTAAACTAAAAACATCAGCTGGTTGAATAAATCTTCCGATTTCTAGATCATAGTATCTTGTTTTTAAATAATATAATCTTGTCTCTTCATCATAGATATATCCTTTATATCTTAGATGGTCTTTCGCACTGATTTCTATTTTGCTATTATCGTGTATATTCTCTACTTCGCCATAGCTGCTACTTCTATATTCTACTACTCTTTTTCCTTCTTCATCTACTATTTTCAAATTTAAGTTATATTACTAACTATATTTGTTTTTTTCAATATGAATTGTAAATTTATATAATTGTCTAATTTTTATAACACACCAGTTTTTCTCCATTTTATAAAAGATTGTGCATCCTTTAAAATAAGAATGTCTTGATGATTATTAATGATTAATTTTTCTAACTTTATCCAAGTCTTTTTAGAATACTTTTCTAAAAAAATCCTTTTAATTGTTCCATCTTTCATAATCAGTTTTAGATATGGTGGCATTCCTGTATATCTTATAGTAAGTTTAGCACCATTACTTGTACATTCTTCCTCTAAAAATTCAATTGCACCTATATCATCAATATTTATTATTTCTTTATGCTGCATTCTTAATTTTTTAAAAGTTAAATCATTCGATACATAAATCTTATTTTTATTAATTTTTAAATAGCCAAACACTGGATTAAACAAAAATATAAAACTTACAATAAAAATAATTATCATAATCAATAACATAGACCAATAATCAGGTTTTATTAATAAAATAATAATTAAAAATGATACTATACTTAAAAAAACACATTTAAGAAAAACAGCAATAAAACTATTAGATAAAAAGATTTTCATTATCATTCTCCTTAATTTTTAATTAAAATGCATAATGGAAAGAATCTGCTGGACTTAATCCTTGTTTATTCAATCTGTAAACTCTATCAAAATATTCTGGAATTCCAGATAAAGGTGCTCCAACAAATCCTGAAAGAGTTTCTCTAATTGCAATTTGTCCCGCTGCTTGCAATATAATTGTTGATTTTAAGGTAATACCACCATAATCTGTTGCAAACTTTGTAAAATTATCTAAAATATAATTTGAATCTTTAAAAAATGACAATTGATTACTAATTTTTCCAAAACCCCAAGCAGTTAACCCATTTAATAAAGCAGAGCCACCAGCCATAATTAGATAATCGAAAAAATCATAGTTTTCTCCAGAAACTGCCATTTGTCCAGCTGTTGTTAATCCTGAAGTCACCACTGCAGATATAATACTCCCTCCATATGGAAGTGCATAACACAAACCACCCAAAAAACCAGCACCAGCTGCAACTAAATAGTTTTCCCACTTAAATTCATTCCCACATGCTAAATCTGTTAATAGTTGCGAGCCAACATTAGCAATCATCCCAATTGTACCCAAAATCAATAAGGCACATATGAAAGGCATATGTCCATTAGGATCAACCATGTTTATAGGATCATTCCCACAATAGGCATATAGATTTAATCCATTGATACTTTCTGGACTTTGATAATCTATTGAATCTGGACTTATAAATCTTCCGATTTCTGGATCATAGTATCTTGTTTTTAAATAATATAATCTTGTCTCTTCATCATAGATATATCCTTTATATCTTAGATGGTCTTTCGCACTGATTTCTATTTTGCTATTATCGTGTATATTCTCTACTTCGCCATAGCTGCTACTTCTATATTCTACTACTCTTTTCCCTTCTTCATCTACATAAAATAGTTAAATAGTATACAAAATCTTCATATTAATTCATCAAATATTTTTTCAAATTTTACTTGAAAAATTTTATCTTCACAAGAATCTTTAATTAATTTACAAACTAATTCAGTAAATTCAAATTTCAAATTACTACCATTTATATAATTAATCACAATAATTTTAAAAGGACCATACTTTGTTAACAACTTTATTTTTATATTCACTGAAGAAACTTCAGACCATAAATATTGTTTTCCTTTCTTTGTTATTCCGTTTTTTGAAATAATTATTGGAATATTCCACCATTTAAAAAAAGAAAAGAATAAAACAATAAAATTAGAAAGACAAATTATTCCGAATAAAATATAAAGTAAATATTTAATCCACTCATCAACATAAAGTATAATAGGGATTATAGTTAGTGGAAAAAGACCGCTTATTAATACTTGAAAGAAACATATCGATGGATATGGAATAATTTTTTTCATATGTTCTTTTTTCTCCAATATACATTGATAATGCTATTAATTGAACTTATCAATGCATAATCATAAGATAAAACTAATTGCGTAATCTTGCTTAACGATTCTTTACTCCATGAAATAGTATTTCCAAACCATGATAATACAAATCCAATTCCAGCAGAAATACTTGCTTTTACTAAATCTATTTTTGAAAAATTATAATTAGAATCAATAAAATCAGTAAGTATTGAACCGACAAAAGCCCCCATAGCACTTCCTAAGTAAGGAATTAAAGATATAATACCACTAATTTGACCACCGGCCCAACCAGCATGATAACTTCCGCCATTAGTCATAGTTATTGTGCCATTTATAAATGAACCTATTCCTGTGCCAAGAAATCCAATTCCAAACATTCCACCAACACCAGTTACAATCATTGCTATTCCAGCTGCTATTTCACCTAAAGAAATTATAGTATCGCCAATATTAGTAAGGACTTCATTACCTGTTATTTTTCCGGTAATTATTAACCCTCCTCCAACTAAAAAAGTTGCACCTAAACCAATAAGAATTGCAATAGAAATTGCAATATGCCCATCAGGATCAACCATATTTATAGGATCATTTCCACAATAGGCATATAGATTTAATCCA
>ENA-OROK01000311-OROK01000311.1-human-gut-metagenome-genome-assembly--contig:-NODE-311-length-62757-cov-8.273691_pt1 | contig 62757 bp, 81 predicted proteins | sample MGYA00242127_ERZ509046 | MGnify/ENA primary metagenome ERZ509046 (study PRJEB26280, sample SAMEA2338728) | human gut metagenome | biome: human gut; feature: human-associated habitat; material: faeces... | reverse complement strand
CCCATGCGGGCACGATACCGCAGCGCACCGCCGCCAGCGGGAACACGCCGATCCCGTCAAACAGGCTCCCCAGCCGGATCTCGCTCATATCAGCGGCGGCCCTGACGCTTTACGGTCAGGATGCCGTCCAGCGTGGTTGCCGTGATCCCCAGCCGCTGGGCCACGGCCACATCGTTTTTCATGCTTTCCGTGGAGATACTGCCGCACACCACCAGCACATGAGAGCGGCGGAGCAGGTCACGGCCCATGTCGATGCCACTTTTATGCTCCTCGGGAACGGCGTCGTTCAGGAAAAGCGGCTGATAGAGCGTGGGGCAGATGGGCGAAAAGCCCGCCTCATAGACAGCGCGGCAATACTTGGCGGCCTGCTCCGTCGCCTCGCAGGGATCGCCGCTCCACGCGGCGGTGATATACGCAAGGGGTCGTTTCATTTTGAAAACCTCCATTTTTATAATGTAGTGGGTCAACCTTTTTCCCCCGCCCTTTTCCAATCTTGGAAAAGGGGGCGGCTCTGGAGGATATACCCCCGCCGCTTGCCGGAGAAAAAGCACAGCCGGGGCAGGCGGTCAAGGGCAAGGCCGCCGCACACGGCGGGGCGAAGCCCCCTTGACAGCCCACTCCCGCCTGTGCTCGATTACGGGCGGCGACGGGGGATATAACCCAAAGAGCCTGTCCTATCGGGGCAGCAAAAAGCCTCTGGTCATGGTGGCCAGAGGTCGTTACTTTTCCATATCCATTTTCTTGTCGGGCTTGGCAAGCTCGGGCGGCTGCCGCTCTTTCCAGTCCTCCAGCAGCGTCATGATCTGGTCTTTCATCTGCCGGGGCGTGGCCTCCTTGCCAAAAAACTTTTCCAGTTCAGCGCCAGTAATAATCACGTCACGATCCTCCTTTTTCTTTTCTTCACACAAAATACCGTCGATCACGTCCGGGGAGAGCTTGTTTTCCTTGTCCAGCTCACGGAGCCGCTTTGCCTGACCCTTGGAGGGCGAAGCCTGCTGGCCCTCAATGGACACGGCGATATACTTCTGGTGCTTGGGGCGCACACGGGAAATTTCCACAGCCGGAGTGAAAGACAGCTTTCCGTCATCCATCGTCTGCTTCAATTCCGGCACAAGATCATTGAGCCAGATATACCGCTGTACGGTTTTCACGCTCATGCCGTTGCGCTGGCCCACGCTTTCAAGAGAGAGCTTTCCAGCCTCGGCGCTGTCACCACGCGCTCCCTGATGCTTGATAGCCTCATACTGCATTTTCAGGGACATAGCCTTTTCGCTGGGCAAAATCGTTTCGCGCTGACGGAGGTTGTCATCCGTCATAGCGAGAATAGCCTCATCATCCGTCATATTGCGGACGATACAGGGCATATTGCGATACCCGGCAAGCTGGCTGGCCATCTGACGACGGTGGCCCGCGATGATCTCATAGCCGCCGCCCTCGCGGGGACGCACCAGCGCAGGCTGGTTGACACCGCCGTTGCGGACGCTCTCCACCAGAGATTTCATTTCCGCATCGTCACGGACGCCGAAAGGATGATCCTTGAATGGGTGCAGGTCGGAAAGGTCAAGATAGACGATTTCCTCTTTTTCGGCGCGGGTAGCGTCACGGGGCGTAGGCGGTACTTCCGGGGCCGGGGGCGCTGCCTTTTCCTCGGGGGCCGCATGGGTCTTGCCAGCTTTGGGCGGCTTGCCCTGCTCCGGGGCCACTTTTTCTGCCTTGGGTGGGCGGCCACGGCGGGGCTTTTCCGCCTGTGCCTCTTTCTTGGCCCCCGGCTCGGTAGGCGCAGCTTTTTCGGATTTTGCGGGGCGGCCCCGTTTGGGCTTGGTTTTCTCCGGCTCCGGCATGGGCTTTTTCCATTCCTGCTTGCTGTACTCGGTGACGGAAACAGGCTGGGCTTCCGGCTCCTTGGGGATGTCCGTCGGAGCATCCTTTTCCGGCGTGGAACGCACAGCGGAAAGGTCAATCACCTTTGCGGACGGAGCGGGGCCGCCGCCCACATCAGGGATTTCGGCCTGCTCCATTTTTGGGGCCTTTCCCGGCATTTCAGGCGGGGTCTGTTCCTCCGTGGTAGGGGGATGCTTGTTTTCTTCTGCCATGACACGAATAACCTCCTTGACAAGAATTTAGGCCACGCCGCACGGCTGGCCCATATCAGCACACAGAGAAAACGCTGTCTGCATACAAAAACACCGCCTATGTCCTGTTAGGCGGTGCATTGTGTAAGGCTTGGCAGCTCATTTTCAGTTGTTTTTCTCTGTGTGCCCTTGTCAAGCGATGTTTGCTTTACCATATTACGCGGAATATATCAACCACTTTTCCAAAATTGTTTTCTTGCGCCACACACCGCGCTTATCTCCCTTAGATGGGTCGAACCCTACTATCTGCAAGTTTGTTTGCTTGCCTACCGATGCTGTGCCTTTCATTCCATCCCACTGCACCATAAGCTCTCCACTGCCCCATACGTGCCCAACAACAGTTCCAACACGTACTCCACAATCTGTTGATACCACTCGCGTCCCACAGCGCATAGCGTTCCTCCTCAGTTAATATACACGGTATAGACCGCCAAACCTTTCCGCTATAACTACATCACCAAATTCCGAATCCTGCGGCGCATCTATGTTGTTCACAAAAGCGAACGCATAATAGCCTTCGTTCTCGCACTTATCCAGCGCGTCGGCACACTCAGATGTCGCCAGTAGATACGTATCCATGTTCAACTCGCTGCCATCGCACATTTTATATTTGCCGTGTATGACGTGCCAAATAACCGCATCGCTATGCAGTTTATTTTCAATTTCAGAAATGGTCTGCCGCATCTGTGGGGTTAGACTATATATAAACCCGTTGATAGAGAAAAACACAATATCGTCTGTCTCAAACGCTTTGATAGCATCATCAAATATCCCTAAATCCTTCATGTAGCCAATCGCCTTATCTTTGTTCGTCATCAAACTACTCCTCCCCTAACTCATCCCGTAATGCCTGTGCAAATGCCCAGTCATAGTCCTTTGCCGACAGGTTACATATCTCTTTGATTTCCTCTGCCTCGATACCTATGTAGCAAAGCGTTATGGCCTCGTTACTATGCCCCAATTCCTTACAGAGCATAGACAGCGCCCTATACCCACGTTCCTGACTAAGATGCTGTGCCTGCGTGTAGAAGCGATAAGCGTATGTCTTGCGCATGGTGTGGCTGCCATACAGCAGCGGATTCCACCCCAGCCGTTCTGCCGCCGGAACGATTATGTCGTCGTTGAGCGTTTTGCGGGTCAGGCATCCGCCCTTCTGCGAACTAAACAGGAAATCCTCGCTTGCCAGATGCATATCATCCGTGTACTGGGCGACCATCGCCGCCACCTCGTCGCTTATCTTCAGCTCCCTGCCCTTGCCGGTTTTCTGCTCGATGACGTACACCGTATCCTTGGGGCTGCCGTCCTTGCCAATGAACTGCCCGGCCTTGAGCTGCACCAAATCCCCGCCGCGCAATCCAACGTTGCACCCAAGCCGGAACAGAACCAAATTTCTGTACGCGAGCCGCCTACGCTTAGTGTCCTGCAAAGAGTGTTCCATGGCGGTTATCTCGGCCATTGTTTTGAGCGGAACCTTTGTGTGCTTAGTCAGCGGCGCGTACTGTTGCTTGGTGCTGCGCAACTGCGGCCTTAACGCTTTGCCGCAATGTGAGCAGAAATTCGCCGTGCCTTCGTTTTCCTCTCCACACTTAGTGCAGATGAGTATGTACGGCGTTTCCACCACTCGCGGCTTGAATTGTAGTAAGTTACTTGGCATTCTTTAACACCCCTTGCCGTCTTAATGAGTGGTCTACCTCAGTCCAAAAGTCGAATCCCGAATCCAAAGTAGATTCACATGCTTTAATGACATCCTCGTCAATTTGCTCCATTATGCCGTACAGTTGGTCTTCCTCATCTATCTCTATGCGGCCAGTACCTTCAAGGAAACCAAGATAATTTGCCACGCTTATGAGCGAACAAGTATCCATATGATATTTCATTTATGCCCTCCATGCTACCGCTAATTCTCTTGCTTGTTCTCGCTTGTTTGCCGCCAACAGCGACACCATTATGCTCATCATCTGCTCAGGCGTTAGTTCGTACAACTCCTGCTTGTCCTCCACCCTCCTGCGGATGTACTCTTCGGAGCTGAAGTCATATTCTCTTGGCGCGGCGTTGCGCATCATAAAGAAGCTTTCGCGCAGGGTGTTTTCATCATATATGCTGCCTGTGGCAGAGCTGACGTACAGTTTCATATGCCCTCCTTAATCGCCTATGGCATAAAACCCATCAATGTGCTTCCTACCATCCCATACACCATCTATTTCCCGAACAGCTTCATCTAAGTACCTATCGATAAGCGTGTCTACATCATATATGTCATGAGAATCATCCTCACTTTGAATCCATGCTTCGTATTCTTCCTGAACCCTACGCATGGCCGTTCTGAATGCCTCAACGGTTTTATCTTCGCTAACGCTATCTGGTGTTGCTATCCGGACAATATTGTCTTTCTTTATACTACAGTTACAGTAGTGTATCTCAAATATATATTCCTTCATATCTCCTCCAATGTGCCGTTCTTGCTTGTGCAGTTCTGGACGTATTGCTCAAATGTGTACGCATATTCTTCCGGCTGCTCCCGCTTGAGCTGCTCAAACTCCTGCCGCAGTTCCTTTTCGGTCACAAACCGCATCACCTCTGTATCAATGAAAATATTCATCTGCTATCTCCTTGAACCCTGCCATAACAAAGTCATCGTATGTCAGCCCGAATCCGTTTTCATCCGTCAGCGTATCCATGATGTCGCTGTCATTCCAGAGCCAGTCTCTGCCTACGCTTATGTCGGAATCTATGAGCAGCTTTAAGGCGGATATGTATTCGTTGTCGGTCATTTAGTGCTCCTCCATCCATTTCTCAGCGATTTTAGCCGCCTCGTCGTAGGAATCGGCTTCGCCTATCGAACACCCGCTACTCCACATATTGTCTTCCAAATAACATTCGGCAATTATCCGTCCTGCATCATCGCCGTATATCTTTCTTATACTGTCTGTCATATAGCCATATGGTTCAAGGCAATTCTCGATGTCTTCTTCGCTCAAGTCGTCCATATTTGCTGAGACATGGCATATCACATACTCATGTTCTCCAGCCGCCCTGTCCTTCTCAGTAAGGTCTACCCATGTCATCTGCACCATTTCATATTCGTTATTACCGTTATCACGCATCCATTGGCCATCATCAGTTTCAATCCAGCCTTTACACTCTATGTTCATTAGTTATCCTCCACTATTTCAACTATATTCAGCAATTTGCCCGGTTCTATACTGAAGCACCGCGCTATCTGAGCTTTATAAGCTATGTTGTCATCATCCCCGTCCCATTCCTCCTCAATATCACTGGTATCCTCACCTATTCGTTTGAAGCTATATTCAGCCAGATTGCGATAAAAGGCGGTAATGAACTGTATCTCTTCGTAATCGTCGTACCACTTAACCCACTCCCAATAAAAGGTGACATATTCATCTTGGTCTACAACGTGCGCTATACACATAAATGGCCGCACCGCATTACTTTCTTTTGCCTGCTTTATTAGTTCCAGAGCATCCTCCTTGCGCAACGTCAGCGCCACATCACTGTAATAACCCATTATTCTTCCTCCTCCGCGAAGTATTCTTCAATCAGATAACCATAGCCAGCCTTTTCGATATCCTTGGGATCAAATTCCAGCACACCAATCAATGCCTCTGTTATGCGCCAGTCAGGCCACTCATAGCTTTGGCACCGTTCAACTATGCCCTTGATAAGTCGTACACAGTTCATTCATTGCCTTCCTCCCACCTATCGAGATTCTCAATCGGTATCTGCTCTGTTACTTCATCCTGCAAAGCGTCGCTGTACACATCCAGCATCACCCGGCCACTGCCTTCGTACACTTCGAGCTTTGCCACCGCCATACTGTTGCCGAACTCCGGCCTATCAATTTCCAACCAGATGCCGGGATAGTTCGGGTCATTACAGGGCGTTGCTATCAACGTACCCTGACCTGTCGCTACCCTAATCTGTGTATTATTCACATTGTTACCTCCCTATTGTTATTTCGTCAAAATCGTCATACAGCTCTCTCCTGTAAAACAGTTCGTAGGGCGAGACTATCACATCCTCTTGCCCATTATCATCCTCATCATCCCATATTTCCAACCAATCATACGGTTCACCATCTGTATCTCTCAAAGCATCACTACGCAACAAGCTTTGGCATAATATTGCCTCTGCTTTCATGGTCTGAAATGTGCCAGACGCCCGCTCATCGTATCTATCTTGGTCTTTGTTGTATGCCATTAAGTGAAACATTGCTTTCTTCCTCCTCAGTTCGATAACAGTGTAAGTATTACGATAACGATAATCCATGCAATCAGCCGTTTGGGATAAAATTCAAAATACATAGTTATACCTCCTCGGATGCCACCAGAGCCCCAAATAGCCCCTCTGCGGCGTTTTTATTATTTTGTAGATAGATTGGTTGTGTAAGATATAGAATTGCTCATAACGTGTATTTGGAGCCTATATAAGAATTGCTTATTTCTGTAGCTCCCACATGTGCAGCTCCTGCCATGTCATCACCAGCCAGCCGCCGCAAACCCTGACAATGGTTTCATCGCCGTGACAAGCTTCTTCCGCTTCCTTGCGGGTATCGTACTGTGTCATTCCGTTTCCTTCTTCTCAAGGTTACAAAAGAAATCATCTTCCGAAAACATCATACCGTCATAATACTCAAACAGTGCTTCATCAGGGATGTCATCTGGGTCTGGCAAAAGCACAGGGTACTCAGTATCATTCTCCAACACCATCAGATAACTCAGTTTCAGCTCATCCAGTTCATCGCGGGTCAGGTCTTGTATTACTCGATACATTCTTTTTCTCCTTCGCATAGCATATCTGTACTCATTAAATACATTCCGTTCCTCCTGTCGCTTTAATATTTGCCCTTTATGGGCGGGGAATTAGCGATTAGATATCAAACACAGAAACCCAGCGCCACGCCATACGAGTCCAAGACATAGCTATAGCTCGCGAATCCAGAAGTGTCGACCACACAAAAGAAGCGGGAGTCACCGAAATACGCGGAACGCAACCAAGCCGAACAAGCGGAGCCCTTCTCGCCAAAAGTAATTCTATAATTGCTCGTTGCAAATGCTATATACCGCTTACCGTCTTCGGCAGGCGCATAAATGGCACTACCGAACATTTCACTTTCGGAAAACAACCATAGTTTGCGATACATAACTTTAATACTACCATCATATGTTACATATTCTTTCAACACTGTACGCACATAAGGCAATACTGATTTAGGAATCCAACTTTGAGGCGATTCTACAAGAGATTTGTCCAGGTCCGAGGTGGCAAATCCATTAAGGCAAGAAGTGGGATTTATGGCACTCTTTTTTAGGTGGTCTACCTGCCTCAATGCAATAGTGTTACGGCGTCCAGTCGCAGCGTCTATATCATGCCCAATTCCCACAATCTCAAAGGTAATACCATCTACTACAATGGTGTCGTGTACATTATAGTAATCTGCCGCTTCTCCTGCTTTAGAAATGCGGGACATCTTTGCTATTTCACTTTCAACAGGCGTTATGCCAAGTTGCCGCATCTGCTCGTCAGTCAATTTCGTTTTCTTACCATTGATACAAAGATAATTTTCAAACATAGTTCGGTTCCTTTCTAATTTAATATTTGCCCGGCCAAAGCTCGCGTACCGTGGGATGCCACTGTACAAAGACATCCGCTTCCTGCCGATTATTCCTCTCCGTACCGTCCGGCATCACTATGGTGCGGCGTGTTGTAGTCAGCGTTTTTAACGCTTGGCGCAGAGTCTTATACAGTTGCGCTCTGTCCGTGTAATACTGGCCGTAGGTGTATGCCCATGAATCAATACATTGGATATGAAATTTGCCATCGGCCAATAGACTGATTTTATAGTGGTATCCGTCTTCTGTGACGTGGTTGCGTATCATTTGTCCTCCTCGTCAAGGCTGATGGTTGCCACGGGGAACACATCCCAGTTCATATAGGTAAGGTCCGGTATGCCGGCGTGTATCAGCAGTGACCGCTGTGCCTTCTCCGTCAGGTCTTCAAAGTAAATTGCAAATCCGTGGGTGTCAGTCATTGTTATTTTCCTCCTCTATCGCATCAAATCCTACAGACGTCAACTCATCGAAAGACATCATGCTGAGGTCTTGTATCATTGCTCTCAGGTTTCCGCATTTGTGCTCATCAACAACCCTGCCGTCAACCAATGTCGTAAACGTCATCGTTTTCAGATTCACATTAACCTGAATCTGTTCGTTGTTGTCGCCCGTTGTATATGCCAACGGAATAGAAGTGTAATTCTCAAACACGCTTTCGTCCGTAGCGCCAAATTCGCGCTGCTGGTAATCGAGAATAGTGTCTTTAGCGGCTATCATAATTCCCGAATAGAAGAGCTTCTTTTCTTTCTCATCTGTCTCGTTGAATGCCATAACCAATTCGTCTCCCCAGACATATGCCTGCGCTACACATCGGCTTGTGAAATCCCCGATAGCCCCACGAATGCTCTTAAACCAACGAATTTTAAACACCTTTGTCGGATAACCCTTATGACACTCAAAGGTCACACATTCACCCGTTTTCTTATCAGTCCCCATCATGACACCATGATTTCCTATATCGTGTCGCAGCATCACATTGTACCTATCATTGTTATTAATCATTTGTTATTTCCTCCTCTATTGTTATCTTGAATCTGTGAACTGAATCCCCTCCAATATCAACATACACCACATTATCATCCGTACTACTTGGGTAGGCATAGAATTTCTCGCAAGTTAGCTGTTCGCCATAATACTCATGGATTCCATCCACCAACAGGCTGTCCTCGCCCAAAAAGTCTTGGTACAACCCACTTTGAATTGCGTCTTTAATATAGCCTATCATTTTGATTCCTCCTGCGTTCTCAATGCGCACCATGCGAACCAATCCAACTTCGACACTAACGCTCGTGCTCTTTCTACAAATGTTGTTATAGCCTGTAGTTTTTCATCCGAATATGCGCCCCAATAAAATGATGGGACACCATTCTCATAATCATAATTCCACACCACAAACGGGGCAGGATCGTCTTTGATGCCAGACCGCACACCTATTGCAACCCCACCATTACCAATTTCATGGAAAAACTGAATTGTATAATCTGCGTTCACATAACCCATGTGTATCATTTACCGTTCCTCCTTCAAGAGAACTCTTGTAAACACGCCCTCCCTCTTTTGACGATTCCACGTCAGTCTCCAATACTGAATACCTTCGGGTTTACGTTCTACGGTATTATTTTCAATTTCGCAGTGAATTACTCCGCTCTCACAAAATGCTATTAGCTTGTCATAATCATAATTTCCACACACGGAGTAATAATATCCGGACAACGGATAGTAGATATCTCCTGCATAGTTCTCGCATAATCGCCCTGCAATCTGCACCATCCGTGACGTTATGCTTGACACATTATCGTTTACGCTTTTAGTTGTGTTCCCTTTGCCCGTATTGTAGGGGTGTATTGTATATATCATTTAAGCCTCCTTATCTCACACATATCTCACCGCTTCTTCGCGCGTGATAAAAAAATGTATACCTGCCGCACATTCGTTCCAACGGTTTTCGTCAAAGTCTGGGGTCTCTACGATTTCGCCAACATGATAAATAAATTCGTTGCTATAATTGCTTGCGACCTCGGCCAAACCGCTCTCTGACCCATCTGGATTAGTTATGCTCAGCACCTTTGCCTTACTGCATCGACATTTACGCGAAGTAGCGCTGCTACGCTTAGCATCGGCACATATCTCCAACATGACGATTTTGCCTATGGCTTTTTTATATCCAATGAACGAACCAGTCCCAGGACACTGTAATGGATAAAAGGCTGTGTGCCTATCCCATGCAACTTTGTCAACATTTCTGGCATCGCGCAGGTCGGCACCGTGCAGGTTGGCACCGCGCAGGTTGGCATTGTACAGGTTAGCACCGCGCAGGTCGGCATCGCGCAGGTCGGCACCGCGCAGGTTAGCACCGCGCAGGTCGGCATCGGGCAAGTTGGCACTGCGCAGGTCAGCACCGAGCAGGTCGGCATCGCGCAGGTCGGCACCGCGCAGGTTAGCACATTCCCCGCCATCCTCGCCTCTTAACCATTTTGCATGCTTATCAAGAACGAGTTTCAAATCCATTCCGCTTTCCTCCTTAAATCGCTTTATATTTCGGCACCTGCCGTATCCCATCGTATTCCCACAGCACCACGTCCTCTGGGTCAACACCCTCAGCTTCCGCTATTTCCTTGCGTGTATTGTCATAAACGTAGAAGCTATATCCCTGCACATCCTCGGCGCACTCCGGCACAGTATCTTCATCATGCACTATCCATTCCTCGCCGGTGTTGAAGAACTCCGTTTCGAGGCAGCGAACCGCTTCGTCATTGTACAGGTCGGTCGGATAGATGAAGTAAATCCAATCGCTTTGGCAAGAGCCGCGCAGGGTTTTATAGTCATATTCCTTGCTCAGCATCAATGTCAGGCCCATACAGATTCCCCACTGTGCATTGCGGCCATAGTTTGGGTTGTACATCTGAGATGCGAATTTCCACGTCTCGATTTCTTCATCGGTGTAGGAGTCCCTGCCTACAGGCGGCACATAATTCAGAAGCATTTCCTGTTCGGTGCTGTATGGGCAGGTAGCGCCAACATCTTCCCAATCCATTTCCTCAAGCGCTTTGACTACCTGCTCAAACTCATCAAAAACGTATCTTCCGTATGACTTATTGCCGTACAGCGCGGCCTTGTCTATCTTGAGCTGTTCGTCATCCCATGGGCTTTCCTGCCACTCCCACGGCACTTGGCGTGCGTACACTTTACGGTTTTCTTTCATATTCCCTCCTTATCCTTGAATACATCCAGATAATTTGATACTGCATCGGACAAGACTTCATAATCGTGCTGGTTGGGGTAATACACGTACCAATCTACCCTTCCGTTGCAATCCCAAATGTGTGGATCGATGCCGTTTCGGAAATTAGGATTAGATGTATGCTTTACCCCAAATAAATCTGAAAAGCGCAAGAGCAGAACATCTACTTGTCCTTCACTAAAATTCAGAATTGTTACCTGAATAGCATTATAATGATTGGCAACTATTCCCGTTACAAACTGAATCTTTGCTCGGTTAGTATCACTCAAACGCACATAGCAGGCTCTGCCCACATAGGTAGCATCTGGATACTTTCCCCCGATAATCTTACGAAGTTCACGTTCATAAAAAGTCATTCGTCTTTCTCCCTCCTTACTTCACAACATGTTCCAGTGTCTCCGCATCGAAATGATGGTACGCACGGCGCGGCCCCATTGGGTGTTTCTTTTGCAAGCTGCTGAGAACATAACAAGTGGGCTCTTCGCCCATACTATCCGTCACTTTCACAGTTCCTTTTAGCAACCGCATGGAGCTTACCGTTTCCCCAAAGAATTTGAGTGTATCTCTGTCAAAAAAGTGCCCGTTAGGATGCATACGCTGATACTCGCTAATAAGACCGTATACACTATATACTTTCACTGCCATTTATTATTCCTCCTTGCTTTTCTATATCTACACCAATGAGTTCACCCAACGCCTTTGCCGCCGTCTCAAAAGAGTCATATACATCGTTAGTGTCATATTCAGGCGCAAACGTTTCAAAGACTGCCTCTGCCAGCAAACCTGAAAATTCATCACTATGAATATCATCTTCACTCCATCCATAAAAGGAGATTAATATTTCGCGTTTACATTCATTTACATCCATATCAAGATAAACAAACCCATGAGCGACACGATACATGTCGCCATAAGCATTTACCTGCGCCAACTCAAAGACATTACTGCCCTTTTCGGGGGCTTCTCTGCGGAATTGAGCGCAGTCTATGTCTGTACAAATCCAATTACTCTTTTGCATAATCACACCTCATAAACCTGTGGGTCGTTTGTCCCCCCTACCCTACTTACAGATACACACGATAAGCCAAAATACTCCTGTGCCTTTTCTTCGGCTTCCGACGTTGTGCTGGCAATTATAACTATGATTTTATCTCCTCCATACCTCAAACGCGCCGTATAAATGTGCCTGCCAATGGTCTTATAAGCCTGCTCCATAGTCGTCATTTTGATGCCTCCCTCCCCTTCAATACACAAAGTCCGTCTCAACGTAGTCCCAGCCGATGCCCCAGTGCGTCACACCCAGCACGCACAGGTCAAGCATCTCACAGTAGAATATGATTTCGTCCGTGTGTTCCTTCAGCCGTTCTGCCGTGGCGCGGTCAATCAGATAATACTGGTAGATTTCTATTGGTTCCTCATTCTCCCAATCGTCATCCGCGTCCACCTCGTTGCCGTCGGCATCGTAGTAGCGGTACAGCTCACCGCTCTCAAGGTTGTCATACAGGTTCCCATCCACACTCGCAATATCGTTGCAGAGCAACATCTGACTGTCTGGATAGAATATCTGGCTGTACTCACAGCGCACAGTCTTGCCCTTACAAGTCGTGTACGGATCTGCCACCTTTTCAAATTTATATCTATCTTTGAGCCACTCGTTGTGTTCCAGCGCCAAGCCGGTATAGAAATCGTCGTTTTCGTTGCGGTATATCTCATCCACATAGAATGATCTGTTAGCCATATTATATCACCTCACCTGTATATCTTGACAATTTCCCAATCTGTTAGTGCCGCTGTGGTATCGAGCTCCCTTATGGGCAGCCTCTTAATTACAGCCTTATCGAAGTCGCATTCATAAACATAACGATAAATCTTGGTATCAATTATCCTCTCTTTTTGTATTCGTGTTTCAAATTCCTTGGTCATTGTTACCTTTCCAGCTCTGCCATGCAATCCTCGCACAGCATACCTATTTCCGTGTGTTCCAGCTTGTCCTTGCGCTTTATCTCGCCACACCAATAGCAGCGATCGTATTCATCCTCATAGTCCAGCAGTTCTTCAAAGCTGATATCCATGCAATACGGCATCAGCTCGGCCAGCTTTGAATCGTACTTGGCTCCGCCCTCCAACTCTGCCCGCTCGCTGGGATAGAGCATGTCATCCTCCCAGTTGTAGCCATACACATTTCCCTTTTTATCCACGTAAAACTCGCCGTAGTCGCTGTATTTGTTGCCGTCAAGGGTTACTGTGCCGCCAAGGTCAAAAATGTCGCACACGCTCTTGGTCGGAGTCCAGTATTTCGGTGTCTTGTAGGACGTATTGCTGAACATCAATCCGGTTTGCTCATCTGTCACGAAGTCCCCCACGGTGCTGATGTTACCTTCCATGTCGAGGAATGCAAGCCGTGAGCCGCCTATTTCGTTTTCTATCAGCTTGCAGAAATACTTGTCCTGAGGGAAGTGTTTGTTGATACATTTCATAGTGCTGAGCTGGGTCAGTATGTATTCCATTGTGTCGCTTATGCCGCTCCTCGGCTGCACGCTCAGTATGCCGTTATGCGCCACACCCAGACTGGTTTTGCACATGAGTTTCCGCAGCACACTCAGATTGTCCGTCACAGGGAACGGATGCGTGTTCTCAGGCGATGTGCCACCGTGTGTGGTTATGCGGAAGTGGAATATCATAGGCGTCTGCACAGTGTCTATTTTGCCCTCTACGCGCTTATATGCCTTATAGAAGTCTTTATATTCCATGAAACCTTTCTCGATGCACACGCCGCCGTTGGCCGTGTACATGAAGCCTGCGCCGTCCGGATTATGGTTCCACATATTCTCGAACATTTCATCACTGGGTGCTGCTATGCCGGCCTTCTTTACTACTATAATGCACATGATTATGCTGCCTCCTGTTGTCTATGGAATGTTGTTCTCTTGGTCAAATAGTCAATAAGGTCTGGGTAATCCACGTCGCGGAATATATCTTCCCATGTGGTTTTATTTATGTCGTTGATGTTTAGTCCCTTAGCGAATCGACAAAGGGTATCTACGAATTGAAGTGTTGCGTTGAATGTGCTTGCTTTTAGCGTTCCTCGGAACAGTCTGAACTCTATCGTGTTGGCGTTCCTTAGGTTAACGGCATAATATCGGCCTTTGTTGCGTAGGTCACGCGCTTTGCTGGCAAGTGTGGCATCGTTGTCATCATCCTCCAACGTGATTTCGTTCTTGCTTGCCCAATGGTTTAGCTGTTCTCCCGTGCGGCGGCTGAACGGTATCATATGTGATTCCCAGAACCGATTGACCAGCAGCACGGCCTTGGCGATGTTCAAGTCGATTTCAGTTTGGGTATTGCCGAAGAAATCTCTGTTGACGTGTACATGCAGGCCGCACGTTCCGGCATCGTGTGATGTGAACCCGTACTCACAGCATTTCTTCCGTATCCATTCCCAGTTAAGTTCGTTCATGTGGTAGGCAAGTGTGCAGGGATGGGACACGATTTCCACGCCATCCTCGAGGCTGCCGTCATGCTTGCAGTAGATTTCCGGCACATCAACCTGCAATTCCTCGGCCAATTTTCCCGGGTTTTCGCCTTTGTCCACTTCCAACTCCACGCCCATATACAGCGGTGTGCCGTGGGTGAAATCCTCTTGCGTGTGGTAGAAGTCGGGGTCTGGCTTGTACGAATAGTCGTAGATGGTTGTGGATTCCATTTCCTCCGCGCAGGTTTCGCAGCAATAGTAACCGTCGATTGTGTGAACATCTTCATCACGCACCAAGCATCCGCAGTTGTCGCAAGTATGCCAGCTTGCGACATAGCACCAGTCACACACCCATATTCCGTTATCATCGCAGTGCATATCCCAATCACGGCACCAGTCACCGCAATCCTCGCATTGATGATAGGGGCCATGCTCACGGCAGTATCTGCACACCATGCCCTTGTTCGGCACTTCCACGCAGTTAGGTTCCCAGTCACCGCAGTCCGCGCACTTGTAATAACCCGCTCCTTCGGCGCATTCCTCATTGCAAAAGCAGCGGTTATCGATTGTCTCTATCCAGTCGTCTGTCCAGTCACCGCAGTGCTCGCACTGCACATAGTCCTTCTCCTCAGCGCATTCCTCATTGCAAAACGTTTTGCCATCCTGCGCCGTTATCATTGCTTCTTCGTCTTCGATTACCGCACCGCAGTTCGCACAAATATACTTTTCCATATTCGCTTTTCCTTTCTGTTGTTACATAGCTGAGATGAGCACGAATATTATATACCATGTGACGATTAAAAAGACGATTCCTGCCGTTTGCACCGCGTACCACGCCACGCTGTACGGGCGGAGCTTATAGCGTTTCATATATCTCTCCTTAATGTGATTTCACTCAGTTCTTCCCAGTCATCGGGGTTTCCCTGCCGCCGCAGATACGTATGTCCTCCGTCCACGCCAACCGCGCCGCACTTACACATCTTGAAGTCGTGGGTGTATTTGCTTTCGATTACGTCCCCGCACTTCTTACATTTAATCTTATTGGTTATGATTTTCTGCATGGTTTTCCTCCTACGCCACGGCACAGCCCCGCAAGGCCGCGAACAGCTCATCCAGTTGCCGCCACAGTCTTTCCCAGTCGGCCACGGCAAGCGGGTTGCGTGTTCCGCCCGGCACGTCCGCCCAGTCTTGCGCAAACGTTTCGATTTCCTTGCGCGTATCTGCCACGCGCTGCATGATTTCCCATTTAGACATTGTTGTTTCCTCCTTTGCCCCAAAGAACCAATATGTTTCCTTGGGTTTTACGTTTACGATATCGCACACCGCTTCCGACACGCGATATTTCAGCACCAACTTTTCCCATTCCTTGACGGTATACAATTCGTTGCCGATAAGTATGCCGTCAAAGGTTCTTTTTGCCCGGTTCAGCAAGCGGGCATTGTCATACTCCGGCTTAATACGATAGTATTTCATATGCGTTTCCCCTTTTTGTGAGCATAAAAATAAGGCCACGCCGTTGCGTGACCCATAATTGAGTTCTGTGTTTATTTCCTTTTGGTCATTACGTTTAGGAATGTCAATCCTATCATGATTCTATCGTTCGTTGTTGGGACGATTTCAAAATTGTCTACAAGATTCATTACTTCCCTTATGGCATCCATGCTGTATACCCTTACGGTTAAATCCGTACAATATACAGTTATTTCGCCAATATCGGGGAAAATGTCGTTCATTTGACATTCGAATGTGGCATTCTCATCGTATTCGGTTACGATTTCCTTGAGTAAATCGTAAGCCTTATGCATATCATTATATCTTTCCTTATTCACAGCCCAGAGCGATTTCGCATTTGCTTTGGCCTTTGCTTCTAAGGCTTTTTCCATAGACGCCCAGAAGCGTTCTTCGTCGCTCATAGGCGTAATATCTATGATTTCCTTCATCCTCTCCTCCTTCTTGCGTTTATGTAAAAGCTTACCATACCGCGCCCGATAAGGCAAGGCTTTTCCAAATCATACAAGCAAACCCCGCACACCATTGCGCGAGGCTTAATCTATGATTTATGACGGGGTATGACGTTCCGTGTAACACAACCCCGATAGCCCACTACCACATAAACTATCGGTTAAAAAGCGAAAGGCCATACCCTTGCGCTAATCATATCACGCTTAGGAATAAAACGCAAGATTACTTATTGCGCTCGTACAGTGATTCATAGGACGTCCCGGTTATGACGCGGTTGATAACCTGCACAACAAGCTTGATAACCGTATTTCCCTTCGGCATAGTGACCGTCTTGGGCTGCTTGCCTGCCTTGCACGCCGTCAGCACCATAAAGGCGATATCCTGAGACGTTACCTTATAAATGTTCTTTCCTTCGCCATTGTCCTCGAATATGATAGCATCCACCAGACGCTGGAGCTCTTTCGTCAACGTTGTTTTGCTGATAGGGTTCTTTTCCTGAGTACGTTCCGTGTGCTTGTCCATGCGGTACACGTTAAGCAATTCCTTCCAGTCTCCGCCCAATTCCGCCGTTGCATAAGCGGACAGCAGACGCGCCATGTTATCCGCCCGGTATACCCAGCCGGATTCGTTACTGATTTTCTGAGGTTCACAGAAACGGTTGAACGCCGCCAAGTCGATAATCTTTTTCCCATCGACAAGCATATACTTGCCATTTTCCTTATCCTGCCCTAACGTTATCTTGCTTACTTCCAACGCCATAATTGCGTTGTACATAGGCTTATCAGACGCCCGCAGCACGGAGAATTCCTCATTCATAACCATGAGATTAAGCTTGCTTACGTTTTCGCTCACGCCGTGCAGCAGCTTTGCAATTTCGTCGTTGGGCTTGTTCTCAAGGATAAGGCCATTCAGGTTCTGAATATCGCTTTCAAGGTTCTTGCGCATTTCATTTGAATTCATTGTTGTATCTCCTTAATATCTTGTTATATTAAGGGCATAAGCCCTTTGATTAACAATCAGTACGTTAATCAAAAGTCTTACGAAAGCGGGCTACACTTGTTAAGGCATAGCCCGCCTGATAAACTACTTATGATTGCCCTCGCGTGTTCGCTTACATTTCAATACAATGCAGGTTCAAACGCTTACATGGCAGACGCGGAACGAATTCCATGTAATGGGTCGTTTTGTACGCAATGGCGCGGAACGCCTTGCACGGCCTGTTCTTGCCTGTACGCATATCAGTGTATGCTTGCACGTTGGCGGTAACTAACCCCGATACAGTCAAGCGTATTTGCTCAACGCTTTGCCGCGCGGTTTACCGTTCCGCGCGTAACGTTGCAAACGCTTGCTTTGCGGCTTGTGTTCGTGCCGCTTGCTTGCGCTTACAGTTATAGGGGAATGAGAATGGCGGCAGTACACACAAAAACATAAAATATTTTGAATAAAAAAAAAGCCGCCTTGCGGCGGCCTTATACAGGTTATTTACAGTTTGAACGCGCGCGTTTCGTCCGGCCATATGCGCGTTGCTATGCGCTGAATGTTACGGCGGATATTACTTATACGTTGCTTTGATACGCCCAGCCGTGCGGCTATCGCGTCCCCGCTCAGCCCTTGCATACGATAACTTAATACGGCACGTTCAGCGCGGGTGAGTAACGGCCTTATCTGCTCCAACATATCCATAGTAACGGCATAGTCTGCCCAATCGTGCACGTCATAATATCGCGTCACTTTGATATATTCGGGGTCAACTATCTCCGCGCCGTCATCAGTATGCGCCATATCTTCTATGTATGTATCACGCAAGGCAGGACGGACAGCCGCGGCATATATGGCCTTGTGTACAGCCTTATAGGCGGCTTTGCGCACGGCATCGGGCAGAATATAGGCCGCATCGGCGGCTATCGCGGCCGCTATGCAAGGCGCGCACGTCTCTATAATAGCAAGGCGCGGCAACCTGCACAAGGTCTGCCGCATCGGTAAGCGGCTGAACGCGCAGCGCGTCATATGCGTCCGTATCATCCATTGCGCGGCCATACATACGCATGACAGCCGCATCCCGTCCGCCTAATGCCGCGCGCATATTGTCTATCTTTTCAGCGCGTCCGGCTTTGGCGGCGCAAGTACGCAATGCCGTGCGGGCAATGATTGTTGCGTGTTCGGTGGTGGTGTGTGTGTAGTTGTTGTGTTTCATGGTTTTATCCTGCTTTCCGGCCCATTGTGTGGCCTGTTATTATGATACTGCTATTGTACCGCTTTGCGGTGGTGGTGGGTAGGTAGTTTGTCGTTATATTGGGGTCGCGATGCTATAAGCGCACATTATGGCTGTGTGGATAATGTGGATAAGTGTGTGGATGGGGTGTGGACGGAGTGTGGAGAATTATCGTTAAACGATAATTTTAACTAATGGTCATTAGTTTAATCCCGCCCTAATAGCACTAATTCCCCTAATATCCGCCTATCGTAGAAAATAGCGGATTTTTTTACACGGTATGCCGGGGGCGTTTTTGACCAGAAAAGCCCGCAAATAGGGACAAAACGGGCGTAGTACATCCACCCACACCTCACCCGCAAATCCTCCCTCCCATCCGTCTCAAAATTCACACATCCCAAACCCGAACTCAACGTCATACCCACCCCGTAGCAAAAAGCCCCTAATCGTCTATACTTTTTACCTATAATTTAAGGTTATATCGAATAGTCTTGCCGAGAGCACCGAAATCTTCTTACCCCTTATATAGCCTAGTATAATTGTGTAGCGTAAGCAATAGGCATATTACGTCCGTCTTTCACATCTATGATATAATCGTTCCATGCCATTAGTCTATCGGTCAGCCAGAGTTAATTTGTCTTTAACCTTTTATGTTGCGCTCAAACGCCGCGAGGCTTAACTCGGAAGCAAGCTTCCTCGTACAAATACATGTTGACAGATAAGTGATGCTTATGGTATTATAGCTAACACATAATTCCCAATTAGGTGCAACCGAATAGCGTTATGCCCTCGTGGTTTGCGGAGCAACCATACCTGCAGCTGTCCTGATATATTAGGAGAAGAGTCAAAAAAACCTGAAATTAAGCCTATTTCAAAAATTCTGTCACCAAAGTGGTGACAAAAATATTTTTGTATACCAAATTGATGTACAAAGGAGGATTTAATGAAAGTAAAAGTGTGTGATGCAATTATGGGGAGCGGCAAGACTCAGGCCGCCATTGTCGAGATGGACAGATGCGTTGACAGGCGCTATATGTTTATCACTCCCTACCTGAACGAATGTGAACGTGTGTGCGCGGCATGTGAGAAGCGCGGGTTCCAGCAACCGCAGACAGCTGAGAGCAGTAAGCTGGAGTCGCTGCACAGTCTGCTGAAATCCGGCATCAACATAGCAAGTACGCACGCCCTGTTCTATTATTATACAGAAGAGACCCGAGAGTTAATCAGGCAAGGGCATTATCACCTCATATTGGACGAGGTTGTAGATACAGTGAAACTGCTTGATATCAATAAGAATGATGTGAAATCACTGTTAGCTTCGGACTTTATTGAGATTGATCCCGAGACTACGCAGGTTACTTGGAAAGACAAACATTATAATGGGCAATGGCAAGAGCTGCGGCAGCAAATAGAGCGAGGCTATGTGACATACAGCCAAGACAAGCTCCTCTTGTGGATGATGCCTATCGAGGTATTTGAGGCTTTTGAGTCGGTGACTATTTTAACGTATATGTTTGAGGGGCAGTATCTGTACTGTTATTGTCAGCTTAACGATATAGACATTGACTACATAGGTGTGCGGCACGTCGATGGGTTAAATTATGAGTTTACTGATGAAATGGTTGCTCCGCGGATAACGCTGCCCACCATTCATTTATATAGCGGATATAAGTTGAATGCAATCGGCGACGACAGACTTGCCTTATCACATAGTTGGTTTAGTAAGTCCGATCCTAAGCTTATAAGGAAGTTAGCAAACAACACCGTCAACTTCTTCAGGCACAAATGTGATGCGCCCGCCATCTGCCGCTTCTGGTCGGCTCCGTCTGCTTTTAAAGATGCCCTGCGGAGGAAAAGCTTCCAAAGTCCGCAATCCTTTGTGCCGCACAATGCTCGCGCCGTCAATGCCTACCGTCACTGTTACGCTCTGGCCTACCTCATAAATATCTTCCCAAATCCCAAGATAGTATCTTACTTTAAGTCTTACGGTATTCAGTTTAATAATGATGCTCTTGCTACCTCAACTATGGTTCAATGGCTATGGCGCAGCAGGTTGCGCTGCGGACAGGAGATATGGCTGTATCTGCCAAGTAGTCGTATGCGTAAGCTGCTATATAAGTGGGTTAAAGAGGTGACCGGTAATGTGGAGTGTATTGATGAATGGGAATAAATAAAGATCCCCCCGCATAGCGGGGGGTATTTCAGTTTCGGGCATAGCCCTAATAATACTAGCGGCGCACAAGTGCGCATAAAACGCCTGCCAGCTTGCGCCCATTACTTGCTACCCGTAAACGGGTCCCGTGGGTCGAATATACTTAATTGGTCAGCTTCCTTGTCTCTTTTCAGCTGGTCGGCTATGTATTCTGTTATAGCTTTCGTGTTTTTCCCTACCGTATCCACATAATATCCTTTGCACCAAAACTCCCTATTCCTGTATGCAAATTTCATATTACCATACTTTTGGAATATCATTAAGCTGCTCTTGCCTTTCAAGTATCCCATAAACCCGGAAACACTAAATTTCGGCGGTATACTAAGCAGCAGGTGTATATGGTCGGGGCATACCTCTCCCTCTATTATTTCAACTCCTTTCCATTGGCATAGTGTCCGTATTATTTCTCGTATGTCTTCTCTTTTCTCAGCATAGAACACTTTCCGTCTGTATTTTGGTGCAAATACTATGTGGTACTTACAATTCCACTTTGTGTGTGCTAAACTGTTCGTGGTGTTATTTTGTTCTGTCATTTTAACATCCTCCTAATGTGTTAAACTTCTTTAGCTGGCAGGCTTTCTTTACAGTTTAGCACATTAGGCTGTTTTGTTCATCGCTTAAGCTATTTTCAACCCCGCCACTATGGCGGGGGTTTCGGTATACAAAAAGCCAGATAAGGCTCTCGAACCCTATCCGGCTTATTGCAAAGCCCCCCCGTCAAATATCAGCGCAGTTCATCTTGGTATTGCTTTACTTCCCTATCATTTGCAAGTATAAAATGTTTTTCTTCAATCTTCCTCCATGTGGGAGGATTAGTTTCATAGTCAAAATGGCACTCGTTAGGTTTATACACTATCAGCTTTTTACTCTTCTCTTTATCGGGATCAGCAAGAGGCAGTGCACTTAAGAGAGCCTTAGTGTATGGGTGTAACGGATGCTCAAACAGCTTTTCGCATTCGGCAAGTTCAACTATTACGCCCTTATGGATAACGGCTATCCTGTCGCATATAAACCGCATAACGCTTAAGTCATGAGCTATAAACAGATATGTAAGCCCCCGTTCACGCTGCAGTTTACTCATCAAGTTCAGCACCTGAGCTCTTATCGATACATCAAGCGCGCTTATCGGCTCATCTGCGATTATGAATTCAGGCTCCATTATAAGTGCCCTTGCTATACCTATGCGCTGCCTTTGTCCGCCGGAAAACTCATGCGGGAAGCGGCTTGCAAATTCAGGCAGCAAGCCAACATCCAGCAACGATTCATCGACCAGCTCTGTACGCTGCTTTCTGGTCAGGTTCTTTCGTGTGCTGTATGTACCCTCCGCAATAATGTAATCAACTTTAGCACGCTCGTTAAGGCTTGCCATAGGGTCCTGAAATATCATCTGAATTTCAGATATAACCTTCTTATCGAGTTCAGGAGAAATTTTACCGTTTATACGCTCGCCTTTATATGTTATTGTTCCGGCGCTGGTTGGATGGATTCTCATTATGGCGCGGCCTATCGTTGTTTTACCCGAACCTGATTCGCCAACCAAGCCAAATGTTTCTCCTTTATATATGTCGAAGTTTACTCCTTTTACAGCCTTAAAAGGATTACGTTTTGAGCCGAATGTAACTTCCAAGTCTCTTACACTCAAAAGAACTTCTTTGTTATTCTTTATGGCTTCCATGTGTATACTCCTTTCGGCTAAAGTTCTGCACGCATCTGCTTAAGATGTTCGGGAGGTTCAATCTTGGGAGCCCTCGGATCAAGCAGCCATGTTCGCGCCTTATGAGTAGGAGATACGTCAAAATACGGCGGTTGTTCTTCGAAATCTATAGCCAAAGCCCGCGGATTTCTCGGCGCAAAGGCGTCACCTTTTATTTCATTAAATAGGTTAGGTGGCGTGCCCTTTATTGAATACAGGTCTTGCCCCTTTACTCCTAACTGCGGCAGGCTTGACAGCAGCGCCCATGTATACGGATGTCTCGGGTCATAGAACACTTCCCTTACCATTCCTGTTTCAACTATGTCGCCGGCATACATTACGGCCACGCGATCAGCTATGTTAGCCACAACGCCCAAGTCATGCGTTATGAAGATGATCGTCAGATTATACCTTTCTTTCAGATCCTTCAGCAATTCAAGTATTTGCGCCTGTATCGTAACATCAAGCGCAGTCGTGGGTTCATCGCATATCAGTATCTTGGGGCGGCAGGCAATGGCAATAGCTATTACCACCCTCTGCCTCATTCCGCCGGAGAATTCATGTGGGTATTGCTTATATCTGCGCTCCGGCTCTTCAATGCCAACGTCCCGAAGTATTCCGTATACGGCTTCTTTTAAGGCCTTACCCTTCAAGCCCTGATGCAGTTCCAATGATTCGCCGATTTGCTTGCCTATTGTTTTAAGCGGGTTCAGACTTGTCATAGGATCCTGCATTATCATGCTTACTTCGCTGCCGCGTATCTTTAGCCATTCATTATCCTTTTTATAATTTGAAAGCACCTGCGGTTGGCCATCATCCATGCCATAATATATTATCTCGCCGGAAGATATAAAACCGTTGGGGTCAAGCAATCCTATAAAATTTTTATTCAGTACACTTTTGCCGCAGCCGGATTCTCCCACGATTGCGAGACTTTCGCCCTGATATACGTCCAAATTTATCCCACGTATTGCGTGCAGCACTTTTCCGCGCAGATTGAACTTAACATTAAGGTCCTTTACGGACAATATAACCTTTTGATTCTGTTCCATAAAAGTCCTCCTTAGTTAATATGGTTTTTAGGATCTGCAGCATCGCTGAATGCATTGCCTACCACATAGAACGACACCGTAACGATTGAAAGAATAATCGTAGGATATATCAGCTGATACCTCAGCGTCGGGCTCATCATAAGCTTTCTGCCAACGTTTATCAAGTTGCCAAGGCTTGGTACCTCCGCCGGCAAGCCAAGGCCTATATAAGTTATAAACACTTCGCTTGCTATTGCATCAGGTATAGATAATGCCATTCTGAGCATTATTACAGATACAAGGTACGGCAGCAGATTTCTGAATATTATTGTCAGCGTACCGGTGCCAAGGCAGCGTGAGGCAAGATTGTATTCTCTGTCGCGGATAATGATAATCTGGTTGCGTATGAAGCGCGCCATACCTATCCATCTGGTAAGGCTCATGGCCAGCAGCAATGTTCCCACGGATGGCTTCATCATATATGATACAAGTATCAGCACCAATGACGATGGCACGTTATCAAGGATATTGTAAAGTTCGGTAAATATAACATCGGTCTGCCGGACATAGCCCCACAGCACGCCTGCCGCTATGCCGATTATAGCTTCTATACATGCAACAGCTACACCAATAAGCAGCGAAGTTCTGGTCGCGCCCCATAGCCTTGACCACAGGTCTTGCCCAAGCTCGTTTGTGCCAAGAATGAACTTGAACAGCTTACCGTTTTCAAGTGTGACCTCAGTACCTGGTTCAAGGTTTCTGAATATCGCGCCTGATTTAGGGTCTATATTCGATTGGAAAGAATCAAGCTGATTAGGCAAATACGGCTGTATAAACGTGAATATAAGTATGCCAAGCACTATGCAAACCAACGCCATGGCCAGCGTATTCTTTCTGAACGCACGGAACGTGCTGCGCCAGTATGAATAGTTGGAATAGCCTGTTCGTTCTACCGCGTTTTCATCAAATGGAACCAGTTTGAACGCTTCTTCATCGCTAAGCTTAGTGCATATTGCTTCACTTACGCTGTTTTCCAGCTGACCGACACGAGGGTTCTTAAATCTCATTCCCATATGTTCACCTTGCTCCTTTTCTGCCTGCGAAGCTTATGCGCGGATCAAGCAGTGTCATCATTATGTCACCGACTATTAACCCGATTATACCAACCGAGGCGAACAGAATGACTATTGCCTGAACCATGCTGTTATCCTGCCTTTTTACCACGTCCACAAGCAATCCGCCCATGCCGGGCACGGAATAGAGCGATTCTATATAAATTGAGCCGACAACAGTGTTCAAAAACGTTGTGGGCAAATACTGTCCCAGAGGTACAAAGGCATTCCTGAACACATGCTTGAACATTATCTTTCTTTCGGAAAAGCCCTTTATCTTTGCAAGCTTAACATAGTCCTTTGTGCTCTCATCAACCATATAGCGCCTGAGCCACATTGCATAATACGATATATTCGGAAGTGCCAGCGAGAATACAGGCAGTATCCATGTCTTTGCGTCAGTTTCTTTGAACATAAGCGGCAGATTCAGCAGCTCTGTACCATAAATCTGTATGAACAGAAAATACACCGCTGCGGGCACAGCCTGTATAAGAACAATAAAGCCTGTGCCGATTTTATCAACGATTCTTCCCTTGTGCTGCGCCATTATCGTACCGAGCGGCAAGCCAATCATAAGCGCTACAAGCAGCGCCAGCACACCCAATTTAAGGCTCAATGGGATCTTCGGTGCAAGCACGTCCGTTACAGGCACCTGATTGCGATAAACATATGATATACCGAGACTGCCTTTTGTCACCACATTTTTCAGGAATATGAACAACTGCTCCGCTACGGGCTTATCCAAGCCCATTTGATGCAGACTGTTTTGTATCTGCTCAGGCGACATGTGGTCATAATTGGGGAAATAGCCCGTTATGGGCATCTTACGCATCAGCACGAACACTATCGACACTATGATTACAAGTGTTATGATGGAGCGCGCCAAGCGTTTACCGATGTATTTTACCATCTATCCTCCTGCATCCGCGTCCGGATGTCCGACTTTACACGGACACCCGGACGCAATTCTTCATCCGTCTTTATACCATCTTAGTAGAATAGAAAACTTCATTAAATCAATATTTGCCGTCGGTCCAATCCTTCAGGTTTGTCTCATACTCCTCCATGGAGATGAAATGATCCTGCAGATGCATCCCCTTATACATCAACTTAGTGTAACCGCAGGCCGCATATGCGCCTTCATAAATATTAAGCTTGGTCGCCTGATAGTTTGCAGGGCCAATATAGCACGGCACAATAAGCGCATTGTTTATAAGGAGAGCCTCCGCCTTAGCAAAGTTTTCAAAACGTTTAGTAAGGTCCACGCCTTCCTGTATGCCGACGTCAACCAGCGCATAGTATTCTTCTAGAATAGCACGCACTTCTTTGAAGTCGTCCGATGCTATAAATTCATCTGCGAAATTGCCTATGCTGTTGGTAGAAATAGCTGTAAAGTTATTATGGAACAGTTCATCGTCCAAAATGAGGTTCCACCTGTTATATGTGTTGCCGGCTTCCAAGCCAGTCTCGGCATTAGTGGAGCCGCCGAATGGGTCAGTCCATGTCTGCGGGTCAATATAGTCTGCGCCCCAGCGTACGCGCATGAAGCTGTACTTGCCGGCGCTTCTGGTTTCGGAAAGGAAGTTTTCGGAAGGACCTGCCCACAGTTCAAGCTTTACAAAGTCCGTACCGAGAGCCTTTTCAAGCTGCTGCTTAACTATTACGCACTCATTTTCATAGTTCTTGTCACCACTCTGGTAAGATATAAGCATCGTAACAGGGAATGTAACGCCCTTTGCGCTCAGTTCTTCCATTGCCTTTGCCTTGTATTCATTGGCCTTATCAGTGTTATAGAAGTTTGCGTCTATGCCGTCAAACGCTGGCATATCAGCAAAGTCTACGCCTTTATCGGTATAGCATGAACCCGCCGGAGTTATGCTGTGCTGAATAAGTGACTTATAGCTTTCCTGGTCAACAGCACTCTGTACAACAAATTCCCTGTCCAGCGCGCTCATTATCGCATGGCGGAAGTTGCTGTTCATAACGCAGCGCATCCAGTCTTCCGGTTTATACTCATCCGGATAAGTGGGGCGGAAATTGAACGCATAGAAGTAATGCCACATGGCGTCTTCCCTGCTCTTTGAAAGATAATTGATGTTGTTGGCCTTCCAATCATCCAGGATATCATTGCTTATCTTAGCAAAGTCTATTTCGTCACGCAGAACCATTGTCGGCGCAAGCGTTGCGGCTTCAGCGTTATATGTCTTTTCGATTCTGTCAAGATATACGCGATCTGCATCCCAGTTGTTGGTGTTCTTTACAAATGTTTGCTTGACCTGCGGTTCCCACTCGGTGAGTATAAACGCGCCGCAGCTATATATTTTATCTATAGACGTGCCAAAGTCATTGCCGGTTTCAGTTACAAGCGAATCCACCAAAGGCCCATATACAGGCAGCCAGCACGCATATGCCAAACCGCCAAGGAAGTAAGGCGTGGGCCTTTCCAGCGTGTATTCCAGCGTATATGCATCGATTGCTTTTACGCCAACATCATCAAAGTTTGCCTCATTGCCCGCAGCAAGAGCATTGAAGTACGCCTCCGCTCCCTTTATTACCTTCACCTGGTCATAAGTACCGGAGTCCGTCTTGGGATCGCATACGAGTTTCAACCCGCTTACCCAGTCATTTGCTGTCACATCCGCTATTTCTTTTCCGGTGTTATCGTACCATTTCTGGCCCTGCCTGATTTTGAACGTCCAAACCAGACCGTCATCGCTTGTGGTCCATGATTCCGCCATAGCAGGAACTATGTTTGAATGGTTATCGAACTCTACAAGCCCATCCACCATGTTGCACGCCACGGCATGTTCAAGCTCTTTGCCGCTGGCAAGGTAGTTAAGTGTTGTATTCTCTACATCGTATAGCATGCGGAACACAACGGGTTCATCATTACTGCCGTTGCTGGGTTGGTCTGTGTTCTGCGAACAGCCGCAAATAATTGCGGAAATCATCAGAACTGCGATCAGAAGCGAGAAATACTTCTTCATAAGCGACTCCTTTTTCCTCTATTTATTTTTCTGCCATCTGATATGGCAAATCATATATTATATAGTCACATACGCCCGACGATAGGCGCAAGTCGCGTTCTTCGGTTTGTCTTGTTCTGTTAACGCTCCTGTCTATACCTTTTAGGTATGCAGGTCTACTTTGGTTCGTTTCTCGTTTGTTTGATAATGTATAACGGTAGGTCAAATCAATTTTGATCTGCCGCACAATATACATGGCTCTAATAATCTGATATCGGCCAGCAGGGTATTTCTTTATATATACTTGGTTGTGCCGAAAAACAACCGCATACTCGTTTAGTTGTCAATAACTCTACCATTGTCGACATAAAAAGTCAACCATCTAAATTTTCTCTGTCCAGTTATTAAAATATAAATAAGAAAGTACTATCTATATTCATTCATATTTTGTGTATTAAGTACAAAAAAGCTGCCCGACGCCAATCGGACAGCTTTAGCGCAAACCTTATATGCTTTTTCTATGTCAGTCTATTATATCATACATCTTCATCAGCTCGATACGCTCCTTCGCGAGTTTAATTGACCCAGCAGCGCTGTTATCCATGCTTATCTGCTTCTCCCCAGCATAGTGTACAATGCGCTGTATCCATGCGACCGGCAGTAAATACGGATGCTTCTTTAAGTATGGGTACCTTCGCTCAAGGTATTCTTTTTTAGGGAAGATTGAACTCAGCACGCTGCTTTTCTCACCCGCACGGCTTGCCTTAACGGCGTTCAGCGTAACAGTAGAAGAATGCAGGCGTGTATAGTCATTTGAGCCATAGACTCCGCCGCAGAGTGTATCATGCAACAGAGGTTCCACATCGATGGAAGCTTCCCACGGCGCGGGCAAATCAAATTTGATACCGAGATAGCCGCGTGCAATTTTGAATGCTGCTGTCGCAAATGTTGCCGCGTGGACGCTGGCACACTGGTCGTACAGCCTCTGCCAGTCTATTTGCTCGTGATATGCTTGCGCCCATAGGCCGATATCACAGAACTGCCGCAAGCCAATGCCGCAACTTACAAAATGCTTATAGGCGTGCAATATCAAATAAAGCAAATGCTCGTATGGCGGCATGGCCAAGAATCCAGCCATCTCTATAGGCTGAATGTCCGCAAAAAAATGATTTAGTTCATCATGAGCATCTTCAGATGAGTCGAACAAGTGACGATGCAGCTCAATATAAAGCGGACTACCTTCCTTCAGGTAAGAAACCTCATCCGCCGTGGGCAACTCGTCTGCCGGGGTATCGGTGGTCAGCTCTTCCGCAAGCAATTGTTCATGGCAATCTAAGAACTCGCTATCCTGCACATATATATCATCATCCGCGCTGATGCGGTGATCTTTCAGCGGATACAAGCGACTGCATAGCGCGCCCTTCACCAAGACCGGATGTAATCCTGCCACGCGAAGTCTTTTGTATAAATCTGCAAATTCAGCCGACCGGACGACTTGGTTCAATACCTGACTTATGACCTGCTTCTTAACAGCGGCAAACAGGGCGGCATTCTCCCTGGCAGCATCAGTCTGTCTAACCGCTTCGAATATTATAGGCAGCAGCTTCTGCTGGTTGGACAGCGTGAATATGGCAGTCCAATCCACGGCATCAGTCGATATCTCTGTGCCTGATATGGCTGCTTTGGCTATGTTTAGGAATTGTGTTTCAGTTTTTGTTAGAGTCATGCTTTATAGTCTTTTCATTGTACTTTTCAATGCCGTGAGCAATAAGCAGCGAAGTTGACCCGATAAACGCGCCAATCGTGTTGCAGATCACATCATCGGTTTCAGCTACGCCCAATGCGAAGCGATACTGTGTATATTCAATGCCCGCGCTGAGCAATAAGCCTGTTATCACCGTAAGGCCTATCCTCTGCCATCTCCCCCAGCTTTGTGGTAACGCGTTGGATAGCGTCAAGCCAAATGGAAAGAAAAGAAAGATGTTCATCAGGAGCTCGCGGTAAGCTTCGCTTTGCGTTCTCGCAGCTGCCAGCGATGCAAATGGTTTCAAAATAAGAGTACGCTCTCCGGTCGTACGACCCATTATGGTTATGCAAAGTATCGCCATCACCATACCGCAAGCCAGTAGTGCATTAGCAATGTTCCATCTTTTACCATAAAGCTTCGTCCGTGCATATCCCCATATAGCAATGGCTATTGCCATTGCTATAGAAACCACATGAAGCGGACAACTGTATATGAATTGTAACATCAATGAGTGCAGTTCTTTCTTCTTTGGTATAAACTTTGAGCATACCATTTTATTTTCTTAAACTCATCAGTATGTCTAAATGCAATTACAAATATAATGTTAGGCATAATAGCACACACAATCATTTTTGCTATGAAGTTGATTATGCCACTCGTAATCTGAATTCTACTGCATATAAATAAGCATAGCAATCCTGTGCAAATAGATACCGCTGCATATATAACGTATGTTTTAAAATACTTACTTACACTGCGCGCAAATAAAGTTTTATGTATAATATATGGATCATACCAGAAATAAACACACAGCCTACTAATAATAGTGCCAAGCAGGATGCCGGAAATACCAAGCGGATACGCCAATATAATAGAAATCACTAAATTGATCACAGCCGCAATAAGCGGACGGTATTTCCCTATTTTAAATAAGCCGGTAACTTCTCGATATGTTGTGGAGGCGTACTGGACGCCGGCGGTGTAGTAATTAGCAATGATAATAAAAACAGTCCAGTTGGGGAGCAGATAATCTTTCTCTATCCACAACGAAATAAATGGGTTTAATAATACACCCAGACAAATACCGGTAAAACCATACAGCCAAAATGAGGCAAAGAAAAGGTTGTAAAACATCTTCTCATTAGCTTCTTTGCTCTCTGTAGCATTGTAGTTACCGATGCTGGCCGTCATCGAGTAGAATATATAGCTCAAAAACGTCCGAATTACATCTACAATATAAACGTAATTGGAGTATAGTCCAACAGATGCCAACCCTTGAAACTTAGAAATCAGGATATTATCCGTACTGCTGATGATCGTCCCACTTATCTTATAGAGGAAGAGCGATTTTACGTTTTCCTTCAACGCTTGTTTCTGCTCAAAGGAGATTTTCCCAGTGCTGGAATCCGTTAGGAATGGAAATTTTTTATCGGTTACCCTCGCAATCCACGCATTTTCGACGAATTGAAAAGCAATGATGCAGATGAGTGTTGGGATATAAGCATGGAAGAAAAAAAGAACGACCATTTCTCCCAGATTCCTCAACACCATAAAAATCGAGTGATACAGGGAGTTGATTCTATTCTGCTGGCTGGCCGTCAGGAGCGATTGCTTATATGAAAAAAAATAGGAGCTTGCGGACTGCGTCAGGAAAAGGAAATAAATGACGTATATGTTCTCGGGTATTGTAACCGTTCCTTTGACCAGATGTGGTAAAAACGGCATCAGGATACAGCCGAGCACAAATACAGTTGCTCCAACCGCTCTATATACGCGCTTATATACGCGCATATAGCCTTTAACAGCAACCATATCCCCTTCTGCAAGCGGTTTATATAAGCTATAGATGATAGCTGTATCAAATCCCAAGTTTGCGAGGGAAAGCAGTGAAAGCACATTTGTGAATAGTCCTGACACCCCAAGATACTCTTTCCCCAGCAATGCAATAAACATCCAACGGGTAAAAAAGCCCATTAAGATGCTGAGCATTTGGCTGCCTATACCAAATGCCATGTTTTTCAGCGAATTTGATGTGCGGGATGTATCCATGGTTATCCTCTTCTGATAATGCCCTTCAGCTTTCTTTTGACAATTGAGAAAAAGTTTCGGCGATAGTAACGCCAAAGGCCATGCTTTTTTTCTTTTTCAAAGTCGAAATTCTTCAGGTAATCGTAGACTTCTTTTTCAAAAAGCCCGTCATAGTTATCACTCATGCAAGTAATAATGCGGCCCCATTTATCAATGTTTTTATGCGTAAAGAATTGAATCTCTTTCCCTAAGTACGCTTTGGTCGTATCGAGTACAGAATGCTCATACGCAAAGCCGAAGTTACGCGGATCTCCACCTTCTGCATTGATTTGCAGCATCCTGCGCAAGCATTTTTCGCAGGCACAGCAGTTATGATCGTTCCAAGAACAGACTCTAAGCGGAAGTGGTGCATTAAATTTTTTTTGATAAGCGACAACCGCCCTTGCTTTATCCTGATCTGTCATTTCGTAACCATCATGGATGACAGCCGTTCCAGCAAAGCGAAATTCGTTATCCGTTGTTGGGTCCGAGGCGCAAGGGTATGTATTGCCGACCGAAAAAGAGCTTGCAATATATAACAACCGTATGTTCTCTAAGAAAGCAACCGGTGCCGCAGCGCCGAGGATCGCCATGGCGTGATGTAACCCATGCCAGAAATTGTCGCCCATTTGCTCTGCAAACCGCTTATCGATTGCCACACTGTTGATAAACGTTCCATAGTTGGCTCGTATAAATGCACAACTTGTGCCATGCACTTGTGCAAATTCCCTTGCTGCATTGCAATCCGAGGCAAAATTTCGTTCACTTTTTACATCTCTCGAATACGCGCCTTGCCCTACCAATGCATCCTGATAAAACCCATATTCCAAAATCAGCAAAGGTCTCTCTTCTGCATGTCGAATAAAGGTCGTAACCGCATCCATGCCGCCTGTATACATCTGTGCGCTTTTGGCAGAGGTTTGAGCCTTGTTATTTTCTTGCTCAGCCAACAGTGTGCCGCCCAGTGTGCAATTGGGGTACATCTTCTGATATGCATTCCGCAGGCGCTGCAAACTTCGATAGAATGTGGCATCTACTTTATTAGCAAATACTTCCGCATTCACAAGCCACGCAATTTGCATAACATTTCCCAAGAATGGAATGACCAAAATGCTTTCAGGAATATTCTCTATACAACGGTCATACTGAACGAACATGTGCATAGGCGTTCTGAAAAAGCACTTCAAGTCTTCTGTCGTCGAGAACCAATAGTCAACCCTATCCTTGGAAGTCACCAACTTTTCAAGTTTAATCTCACCCATCTGTCACCCCTCAAATTGCGCTTTCCAACGGGCAATTTCATTGAATGGAATATTCAGCCTCGTCTCAAATTCACTGTTTATCAACGATGGCAGTTCATCCAGCGCGTCCTTCTCAATGGTAATAAGCCCTGTATCCGCGCTGATGCCTTTGGCGCGCTCATCTATTGAAATGATAATCGCTCTTTTCTTGTGTTTCAGGGCGTAAATACCGCCGTGCAAGCGTGTGCCTACATACTCGATATTGTCCCGCAGGAGGACAGCCTCATAAGCCGATTTGTGCGGTGGAATGATTTCAATATTTTCTGTATTGGACAGTGCCTGAAAATACGCTTCATCCTTATCACCTTGTATCCAGAAGGAAACATGATCGTATTCCCGTTTAAGTGTATCGACCAACATCTGATCGCGTTGGTCTAACTGCGTTCTTGCGGTCAATGTAAAAACTACGTTATTCGCTTTTTTTGCCGGGATTTGCGCGCAAAAATCAGGTGTCAGTGCCCACATGGTAACGCAACCGGTGTTGATTGCTTTCAAACCAAGAACGTCCTCAACATAACGCTTGCTTCGCTCATCCCGAACACTGTGATAAAAAGAATGGCTGAGTATCTTGCGGTAAAGATGCGTAGTGTAAGCATCGGTATGTTCTCCGGCTCCTGCGCCTACTCCAACACAGATAGAACCTGACAATGGCTTGCAGTTGAAAATATTCACATTCCATTGCGGATAATGCGTTCGCATATCTTTCGCCAGAATATTGCTGCCGCCGATAAATTTATAATCACATGTTGCGTAGTTCTGAACCGCAAATGAGTTTCTCCAGACAGCATAGCTGTGAAAAGCGGGAACATGTGTAGGCAAATGAAAAACAAACGCATTTGCCAGAATTGGCGCAAGTTCCTGCTCAACACACTCCATGATGATATGGTCGCCTACATTGCTTGTGCCTATTGAGGTATCTAATAACATTGCTTTTTTCATACTATCTCCTGATCTTCTTCCATGCTCTCCGCCATAATCGACCAAATTTTGTTTTAATCTGCTTATACTTCGGCAGCCAACTCATGGAATACCAGTGGATAGAGTAGGTATTCTCCGTTTTTGTCAGCTTGCCCGTCACGCTGTCCAGCGGGTTGAAGTAATCCGCCGGATAGACGTGAATCCCGGCAACCATCTGTTCCCGCCCGTTGCGCACAAGGCCAAAGCGCTCCATCACATCCGTATTGAGATGCGGGCAGCCTACAGCGTTCAGGCTTCCGTCTGCGTTGGTGAAGTGCAGCTTTTTATATTCCTCGATCATTGCCTGTACGACAGGCTGATGCGGAACGGCCGCCATCACCTGTCCACTGTTGACAAATTGCTCGTTCTCAAAGCCGAGGAAGCCCTCGTCAATCAGCAGCGGCGAAATGTCCCGCAGCACCTCCACGTCGGTATCGAAATACACGCCGCCGTACTGCTCCAGCACGACAAGGCGCATGACGTCGGACACGAAGGCGTACTTTTTCGCGGCATACGCCTCCGCCATGAAGGGTATGGCGAGATAATCGCAGTTGTCCTCGTTCCACTCGCAGATCTCAAAATCCGGGCAGAACTTCTTCCAGCTGGCGATGCACTTCTTGGCAAGCTCCGGCTTTTCGCCACGGCCAAACCAGCAGTAGTGGATGATTTTGGGGATCATGGGTCAGTCCTCCATCAATGTGTAAATTTTCTCTACCTCCGCGCTGTTCGTATAATCTCTCTTTGCGCAGTTCTCCGACAGCTGCTGCATCCGAGCGGGGTCGCGCAGCAGCGCGGCAATTCCGGCGGCACAGCCCGCGTTGTCCATGGGAACGATTACGCCGTCCACGCCGTCCTCCAGTTGACTGCCGGAGGTCGCATAGCTGGTGATAACGACTGGCTTCCCCAACATCTGCGCCTCCCGCACGGTGACGGCCTTGCCCTCGTAGCGGGAGGGCTGCACATACAGGTCACAGGCGCGCATATAGGGGTAAGGGTTGTCCTTTTTGCCGAGGATAATGACGCGCTTCTGCATCCCGGCCTCGTCAATCTTCTGGCGAATCAGCGGTTCATCACCTCCATAGCCGATGAGATACCACTTCACGTCAAGGCCGTCCGCCACCAGACGGCAGCAGATGTCTGGCACGTTATCAAAGTTCTTGGCATCGCAGAACCGACCAACAGATAGGAGTGCAAGGCTTCCTTTTGATAGCATATCGTTCTGGGACTCTTCTGCCTGTTTACAGATTAACTCTTTCGGCAAGATATTTTCGACAGTCTGCACCTTTCCTTCCAGTTCTGGAAAGGCCGTTTGAAAGCTCTTGGACGCCCGCTCGGACACGCCGCAGATGGCATCATAACCCTCCCACATGGCAAGCTCCGCCGACCGATCAAAGGTCAGCGCCGTGTAGTCGGTATGTATCCAGGCGGCGTACTTCTTTGCCTTCACCCGTTCTCGTGCAAAGTAGTGCGGCGTCAGAAAGCTGATGGCAAGGTTATAGATCTTGTCCGAAATCTGCGGCATAGACCGCAGCGTATACTTGTGGCTGTAGGTCAGCGCGGTGACGGACGGCTTCTCGCCGGGATGCTTTCGGTCAAAGCGTCTCGCGGCAAGCTTGCCCCTCAGCCGCCCGCGCAGCACGCCCAGTTGTCCGCTCTTGACGAGCGACACCATGGGCACGGCCAGTGAGGCGTACTGCGGAATTTCCGGCAGAAGCTTCGCCTTGGGGTTCAGGTATGGCATCAGTTCGCCGCTGTGCCGCATCAGGAAAAGGTCAACGTCATGGCGGTCATAGTCGATGGCATCGAGTAGCCCCAGCAAGCTGCGCTCCACGCCGCCAAGTTCCATGGCCTGTGAGAAGATGAGAATGGATGGTTTCACAATATTATACCTCAGAATTATCTAACTAAATAGAATGATGACATATAGCCATATTTATTATAGGCATAAATCTGATAAACAAAAAACGCTGTATATAATAGTAGCGTAATTACCTTTACTACCTTGAAACTTCTAGATGTAAAGCAGCCTTTTAGTGTTGTTGGAAGTAAAAGGATAGTAGCATATCCCACATACATTGATAGTCTAGCATAATATAGCATATGCAGTCCCATAGCCGTAAATCCAAAGCTGACAAATTGCATGTTTATCAGCACATCCGTCAATCTTGATGTTGTTCTGTTGTTTTTATGCTGAATTCGGCAATACAGCAGAGAAACAGCAACCGGTACAGCTGCTACAGCCAACCTTACAATGCCCATTCTCTCTTGGTTATCAACGTATTCCTCATAAGTGCTATCTTTGAGTATCCATGATAGTACGCTGTCGAATGCGTTTGGGAATAAGAACATAGCTACAATCATTATACCGAATAGAAGAATGCCAATATTATTTCGTTTACCCGAAATGATGAAATATAGTGGAATGCACACTAGTGCGGATGTATGTAAAGTAGATACAAGTAAAACGAGTAAAATATACGGCAACGTTTTACGTTCAATCACCCAATCGAATGCCAAGAATAATATCGCCGCCGCCATGCATTGACGGATACCATTCATAGTTCCCATAAATGATAATAAGAAATAAATGGCAAGCGAAAAAACAGTATCGCTCGAATATTTGGATATTTGCCATATTTCAATTGATAAAATAATCAGCGATGTTATAAAAACAAAAAACTGTGAATCTGGCCATATCCTTTTTAAGAATATCATAAAAAGTTTAAATCCAGTTTCAAGCTCCATTTCATCCGTAAGCGCAAAAGAATAATTTGTCTCAATGCTATCATACAGCTGACGGTATGTTACTGTATCAACGAATCCTTTTCTAAATCCTGATACATACACAAGCGATGCCCAGAATAAGATTATTAAAACATATGAATAATGGTATTTTCGATTTGTTTGCTCTATTGGTATACTCAATTGGCGCTTTGTTAACTCCATCAACAATAGAATACCCATAACAACCAACGATAGTATCTTTATTAATTGCACGTCTTTATTTTATCCCCTATTCCAAAGTCTCCGTTGATGTAATGTTTTGTATATACTATTTGGCAGCATTCCAACCAATATAGGCCTAACCGCATACAAATATGCTTTAGCTGAGAGACCAAGAACCTTTGCTGCTTTCAATCGAACATGGAATTCATTTATACGATACTTGAACTTTCTGCGCGCAAATGCATTGCGATCATCACGCATAGCATAAAGCGGTTCCATTATGTTTTGACCATGGAAGCCTGCAGCATACATCTTTATCCATAAATCGTAATCCTCCACCCGCAGGTATCTTTTGTCTTCCGTATAGCCTCCAGCAGATAAATACGCTTCTCGTCTAACCATACACGGTGCATGACAAAACGGAGTTCCAGCAATGAAATCATTCTTTTGCGGGAATTCTATTGGACGACTTTGCCCCCACGTTCCGCTTTCATCAAAATATGTCATTGCTGTACTTACAATAGCAATTTCTGAGTTGGAATCCAGAATAGCTACTTCTTTTTCAAAACGCGTGGGCATCGACATATCATCGCCGTCCTGACGTGCTATATAATCCCCATCAGCAAATTCAAGGCAACGGTTAAGTGTATGGTTAAGCCCCATATTTCGCTTGTTTCTTATAAGCTTAACCTTATTAGGATATTTAGCTTGGTATTGCTCTGCAACCTCATATGTAGTGTCACTCGAGCCATCATCGCACATGACAATATTCCAATCCGTAAAGGTTTGAGATGACAAGGAATTCAACGCAGCACCCAGTGTATCTGCGCAGTTATAGATTCCCATAATAACGGTAACTTTTGCCATTCACCTACTCCTCGCCCAACAGGCGTTTGCGATCCTGTAAAATAGCCTGAAACAGTTTTTGCTGCTCAAATTTCTCTGTTGCAAACTTATGAGCAGCTATCCCGAAGGCCTGTCGTTTCTCCGTAGAATTGGCAAACTCACTCATCGCCGCCACCAGAGAATCCACGTCCGCCTTTTTTACAAGCAAACCTGTTTCGTCGGGGAGCATCGCATCGGTAGGGCCGGGAATATCTGTAACGATCACAGGCACACCCATAGCTTCCGCCTCTACTACAACCATTCCAAAACCTTCACGATAGCTGGGCAGGATATAGGCATCCATTGCCGACAGGTACTGCTCTACAACATTCGTACTTCCACAAAAGACAGAATGAGGATTCTCCTGCGCCCATTGATACAGCGACATATCCACAGCAGGGGTAATCTCCGTATTCCCGACGATCAGGAGATATGAATTCGGCAATTCTGCAAGGACGGTTTTGAACGCGCTCAAAAGCTCGTTGATTCCCTTATCCCGTGTAATGCGGCCAACAAATCCGAATACAACTGCATCGCTCGGAATAGCACATTTCCCTCGGATCTCCTCCCGCCAAAGAGTCTTTTGGGAAATGTCAAACTTCTTCAGATTTACGCCGCTGGCACTGCCATTCCAGATCACGGAGCCTTTATTTTCGGGATACAGTCCCTCGGAATGACTGAACTTCAAATTGCCGAAGCTGTCCGGCTCAACCCAAGTTGAAAGGCTACAGACCAGTTTCTCAATGCTTTTAAAAACAGCTCGCTTTATTCCGTGAAAACCTACATAGGCCATGCCCCATTGGCAATAAAGCCGCACAGGGACTCCCGCTAGTTTTGATGCCAATGCAGCATACAGAGATGCATTTGGCGTGGAATACTGTACCATGTCAAACTTTTCTCGGCGAAATACCTTTGCCATTTTCAGCATTGCTCCAATTCCCCCGAAACTGATCCCGCGCTTCATGGGAATCGGGATATAGTGAATGTACGGCGGCAGTGAATCGGCAAATGTCTCATCGCTGTCGCAAATAAAAGTAATATCGTAACCAGCCTCTAGATGAAGATAGTTGGAAAGATTTACAACAAAGGATTGCAGTGTTCCTGAGATTGTCGTTATAAAACAGATTTTTTTCATATTTGCACCATTTTTAACTCGTTGTACTTCATCATGACAACATCGCTTTGATATTCTCCGATAGCAGGCATATTTGTTTGCCCATTTAGATTGTTCACAATCATTTGTGGTGTTCTTACACCGCATTCATAGGCGTGCGGATAACCGCCTCCAAAACGCGGATTGACCTCGGAAATATAATACTCATCACCGATTTTGAAGATATCCATGTCGATTTGTGCACGATAGCCGCTTTCTTTTACAAAACGCGAAATCAGTGCAAAGAGTTTTTCATCCTTGAATGATATCGCTTTTCCATCCGCTCTCGTCCTCTGCGGCCCATTTCTGCTCGCCAGCTCTCCGGAAGCTCAACAAAGCGCTGCATCGCGTCATACAGCGCATCAGCATCCTTCGCAGGGCAAATATACCCGCTGACGCCGTCCTCTACCGCCTCGCGGCAGCCGGGGATATCGCTGGTTATAAGCGGTCTGCCCGTTGCAGCGGCCTCAAGCAGTACATTTGACATTCCCTCATGATAAGACGGAAGAACCACACAGCTTGCAGCGCCATAGAGCGACTTCATATCTGCTTGATAACCAAGGTACTCAATTATTCCATCGTTCACCAGTTCATCTATCTTCTGCTTGTATGCCTCTTCAAACATTCCGGCCATGCGGAATTCAACCCGTTTGCCATACTTCTTCTTCATGCGCTCCGCCGCCACAAAGAACTCATCCACACCTTTTTCCTTCATAATGCGTCCAACAAACAAAAAGCGCACCGTGCCATCATTTGGATATTCCTGATACGGATAATCGTTCAGGTTCACACCTGCGCCGTTTAGCACAACGTTTCTGCCTTGAGGCACAACGCCAGCGTTAACAAGCGCATCCCTATTAGCAGCGTTTTCAAAGAAAACGACCCTAGCGCCTTTTAGTGATACCTTATACAGCATCAGTATGAACTTTCTAAGCAAGCCGCCGTTTTCTATTGCGCTGCCAAGGCCCGTGATGTTCACGGCATAGGGAATATGCGCCATGCGGCAGGCAATCCCGCCATAAACATTTGGCTTTATGGTGTAGGTAATAACTAGCTTAGGCTTTATTTCACGAAGTATCTGCCTGTATTTGCAGAACAAGCTAAAGTCGTGTATCGGATTCATACCACGGCGATCAAGCGGCAATTCAATTGCCTTGTCTACAATTGAACATAGTTCTTGCCATTTGTCATTTTTCGGTACAACGGCAACAATCTCTCCCTGTTTTTGCAACGCGTAGATTAAGTCCTTACGAAAATCGTAAAGGCCGCCGCTGTGATTTGATATAAGTGTAATCATTTATTTGGTGTTTCAATATATGTTTTCACGTATTACTCTGCAGGGATTTCCGTATGCTATATAGCCATCAGGAATATTCTTTGTAACCACTGCTCCTGCCCCAATTATGCAATTGCTACCAATATGTTTTCCTAATGTTATTATCACACCATCGTCTATCAATGTGTTCTCGCCTATTGAAACTCCTCCAGATAGGATTACTCCAGAAGCAATGTATGTATGGCTTTCGACTATGTTATCATGATTAACTTGCGATCCAGTATTAACAACAACATTATCACCAATTATCGGGTTAGGTGTAACAAGACACCCGCACTCAATTAGTATTCCGTTCCCTAATTTTGAATGAGACGAAACCACTGCATCGGGATGAATAATGTTTACTGCCTGCCAGCCTTGTCTTTGCATATATAGAAATACATCTTTCCTATATTTCATCGCGCCAAATGCAATAAAAAACCTGTTAATTCTATATTCATCTTGTATGCGTTTAAGGTTCTGTTGACTATAATCGCCTAATACTTCGATTCCATGCGCATACGTCCCCTTTTTTTCAATAGCGCTATCTAGTACACCTATAGCTCGATACTTGCCTTGTTGTTCTATATTATATAAAACAACACCACAATGCTGTCCTCCGCCAATAAGAATAATATCTTCCATATTCTCCTCACCGTTTACTCTATATTTCTGCATCCCCAATGAAGTCTTCCATCGTCGCGCTGCCATCCGCATTGATTCCTTCTCTACCCAGCACGCAGCGAATTGTCATAATTATTATCTTCACATCCAACGCAAAGCTGATGTTATTTACATACTCAACATCATACTCGAACCTTTCCTCCCACGAAGTCAGGTTACGGCCATGCACCTGCGCCCAACCGGTCAAACCTGGGCGTACATCATGGCGGTGTCTCTGTTCTTCATTATAGAGCGGCAGATACTTGACAAGCAGCGGCCTTGGCCCTACTATGCTCATCTTGCCGCGGAATATATCCCATAGCTCAGGCAGTTCATCTATGCTCAACGAACGCAGCTTTGCTCCGAACCGCGTAAGGCGCTCTTTATCCGGCAGCAGATTGCCGCTTGCATCGCGTGCATCTGTCATACTGCGGAACTTATGCAGTTTGAACACCTTCTCATCCTTGCCCGGGCGCTCCTGCGTGAACATGACCGGACTGCCAAGCTTTATGCGCACCAATACAGCCGTTATGAGCAGCACCGGCGACAGTATCACCAATGCCGCACCGCTCAGCACTATATCCAGCAGTCGCTTTATGTATTTTTCATAGAATCCGGCCCTGTGCTGCATCAGAACATCTCCCGTATGGCAGCGCACACGCGGTCAACATCGTCCATGCTCATCTTCGTGTCGCTCGGCAAGCATACGCCGCGCGCAAACAAATCATCGCACACCACTTCTTCATTAACCTTAACAAACGGCGCGGATGCAAACACGGGCTGCAGGTTCATCGGCTTCCAGAGATGCCTACCCTCCATGTCGTGCTCCGCAAGGTGCTTCATCATATCCGTCGGTGTGATTCCGCAGTCCTTGTCCATAAGCAAAGTCGAAAGCCAGCGGTTCGGCTTTGCACAGTCAAGCTCAGGCTGCATTGTTATAGGCAAACCTTTCAGCCCTTCACAGTACCGCTCGTATATGGCGCGCTTCTGCTCCACACGCAGCGGCAGTACCTTCATCTGTCCGCGGCCAATGCCTGCGGAAATGTTGCTCATGCGGTAGTTGTAGCCTATTTCCTCATGCTGATACCACGGCGCATTCTCGCGCGCCTGCGTGGCAAGCTTCAGCGCATGCTTAGCCTCGTTCTCGCGTTCGCACAGCAGCATGCCGCCGCCTGATGTGGTTATTATCTTGTTTCCGTTAAACGACAGTGCGCCAAACCGGCCGAACGTGCCGCACTTCTGCCCATTGTATTCTGAACCGAGTGCCTCCGCTGCATCTTCAATAAGCGGCACGTCATGCTCGGCGCATATGGCGGCTATCTCATCAAGCTTTGCCGGATTACCGTAAAGATGCACTATCACGACAGCTTTTGGCTTGCCGTAAAGTTCAAACGCCTTCTTCAGCGCAAGCGGATCCATGTTCCATGTTTCGCGCTCGGAATCGATAAACACAGGCTTTGCGCCAAGGTATGCTATGGGGTTAGCCGAAGCTGAAAACGTAAGGCTTTGACAAAACACGGTATCACCTGCGCCGATGCCAAGCATTATCATTGCCAGATGTATTGCCGCCGTACCCGCCGACAGCGCAACTGTATGCTCCGCACCAAAATATTGCGCCATATCGGCTTCAAAGCCGTTCACGTTTTCCCCCAGCGGCGCTATCCAGTTCTTATTGAATGCATCGTGAACGTATTCAAGCTCAAATCCTTCGTCCGACATATGCGGGCTGGCAAGCAAAAGTCGTCTACCCATTTCTTTCTCCTTCCCTGAAATGGCTTTCGTCTTTCTCATTAGCATTTACGTTATTCACCCTCACCCCCGCCTTCACGACCGCGCCTTTGCGGATTATCGTTCCGGCTTCAACGTGGCTGTAATCGCCAATCACCGCGCCATGCTCAACTATCGATGCGCTGGCGAGTATAACGCCCTTGCCTATCTTCACTGCGGGGCTGACTATGGTTTTCGCTTCAAAAATCGTTCCTGCGCCGGCCTCAACGGCTGGGCTGATTGTCGCCGTGGGGTGCTTCAGCACGGGCACGATAAAGCCTGCCGCCTGTAACTGCTCCGTCAACTTGCGGCGCAGCGCATTGTTGCCTATCGCCACGAACGCCATCGGATATTCATTAAGATGCTTTTTGCAGTTGCCAAGCGTGTCCAGCACGCCCGGAAGATCCGTGTTATCATCAAGGAACGCTATCTTCTCAAACACGCCTATTGCTTCAGCGGTTTCGCGTACCACCTGCCCCTGTCCGCCTGCGCCGAGTATCAGCAGGTTCATATGCTTCGGCGCATTCTGCGGCTGTTCCACGCTCTCTGTTTTTGAGCACACAACGGATACTAAATCAGCGCGGCAGTACTGTGCAAATCGCTTTACTATCACGTCCGGACGCTTGTTCTGCCCGAGATATGTACAAAGGCTGTACATATCCACGCCCGCTTCAAGCTTTTGCCGTATGAACGCATAGCGAAGCTCCATAGATGAAAGCTTGTCCGCAATATGATACCTTTCGTTCATGGTGCTGAGCAGCACCTGCATAAGCCTGAACGGCGGCAACGTTTCTTCACCGCTCATAATGAAACTATCATCGCTATGATACAGGCCAATATTCTCCGCAATGAACTGCTTAACGCTCTGCGGCATGGGCAAATCGCGCGGCGCGTCCGATGGGATAAGCTCCACCGGGTCAGACGCCGTTCCGCCTTCCCCGCGCCCTGCAACGTTGCGTATATGCAACACTCCCGCATCAATGTCTATATCCTGACGGCGCAGCGCGGTAACCTCGCCAAGCAGCAGACCCATATTCAGGCAGAGATACGCCGCTACCTTGCGCGGCTCAACGTTCTCCGCCAAGTGCCTGTTAATTATACTGCATTGTTTGTCCGTCAGCATTAAAAACTCCTATAAGCACTGCAAAAGCCCGCGACATTTATTCCGCAGGTCAATGGAAGTTCTGTTTGTTCTGTGTGTTCAATTCGTGAAGGCTTGTTTAGATATGCCTTCGGCAACCGTAGTCATGAACTACAGCTGCTCGCTTTCTATTTTCCGGCGGCTTACTGCCCGCGTGCAATGGCGCGTCGAGCCAAGCGGTCGGTCTATGCGCCGAATGCTCTCATATGGCAAAGTATGTTCGTTTGTGCATTTTGCACAATAGTTCATTCGGCGTTAAAGGCATATATCATGCCTTTTGCTGTCTTATTTTATCATACTTTATAAAATGTCTCAACCTTTTAAGCAAAGAAAATAAACATACTTATTCTTATCGTAGTCCGATATTCTTATTTTCGACTCAATTAAGTTCATTCGAACATTTATACTTCGTTAAATATATAATTACCGTTTGTTTATAGGCCAAATTTCGCCCATTTTTCGGCACTTTCGGCCTTGTTCCATCCGGCATCTACCAGTGATACCATAGATTGGAAAGAAGAACGCAGCGCAAAGACGATACTCGATACCGTGATACCCAAGCTGCATCCGGGCTGCATAATACTTTGCCACAACAATGGCTACAAGATAAAGGAGTACCTGCCTACGCTCCTTAAAACCGCACAGGAACAGGGCTATGAGTTCGTAACGGTAAGCGAACTGCTCCTTACAGGAGACACCATGATAGATGTAAACGGCGTACAGAAGTTGAAGTAGCAAACAAGCGCAGAAGGGATCAAATACTCATATTTGACCCTTCGCGCCTTTTGATGGGTCGCTTTCATTTCACTTTAGTTGCATGCTCACTCAAAGCACCTAAACGTTATCTTTGCCTTGTTAATCACCTCACCGATAGTTTTATCTTCTATCGGATATGAGCATACTTCTTCCGCCGATGCATATTCTTTGCTCGATTCATCATTGTGTTGCTCACATGCAGTCCATTTATTTTCGCCTATCATTCCGGCAAAGTAGAGTTTTCCATTGTATTCAAGCTCTATCTCCCCGCCTCTGCTGATATTGTCTACAAACTCATCTATGGTATCAAACGACTTTTCGTATGTCATCTATCCCCCCGACAAAACACAGCGCCGCATCAGCCATTTGATCGATTCGGCGCTGCAATCATTATTTCACAACTTCCTCTGCCCACTTTTTCAGTTCATCTGCGCAGGCATTGCGGCGGAAAACCATACCTTCAACAAGCTTTGCACCCTTGCAGCTGTTCGCAAGGTACGCATTGGTTTCGCCCATGCCGCTGCCGCCGGATGTGGCAAACGGAATTATTGTCTTGCCCGCAAGGTCGTAACCTTCAAGGAAGGTATTCACTATAGTGGGTGCGATGTACCACCATATGGGGAATCCCACGAATACTTCATCGTATTCACTCATGTTGCCAAGCTTTTTTGCCACAGCGGGGCGGGACGACTTATCGTTCATTTCAACCGAACTTCTGGACTTTTTGTTCGTCCAGTCAAGATCTGCCTTGGCATATCTGATCACGGGCTCTATTTCAAAAAGATCCGCGTCTATCGCCGCCGCCAAATTCTTGGCAAGGGCTGCGGTAACTCCGCTGGCTGAAAAATATGCAACTAACTTTTTGCTCATATTACGCCTCCATCATTTTGTATTCACGATGAATATAGCCCAAGCAGACAATTTAGTCAAGCCGTGTTTTGCGAAGAATCGACGTTATTATTGCGCAAAAAGCCGCCAAGAGATCGGCGGCTTCTGCGCATTGTTTAAGGAGAGGGTTTATTCTACGCTTTTTGCTATTGTCAGGAATTCTTCGTCTATGGGTCCGCTGTATTCGCTTATCTCATAGGTTTCAACGTTGCGGATCTTTGCGGCCGATTCAACACCGTAAAGCTCGGTAAGCTTGCCGCGCAGGCGGTCAGCCTCGGCCTGACTGCCTGCATGGTAACGTTCGCTCAGCATTGCCACCTGCTTTTCGCGCGGCCATTCTATGCGCTCGGTATAGTGCGGCCAATACATCCAGTCAAAATACTGGCATTCGTGGCAGCTTGCAAGCTTAACCTTCAGATCCATTCTTTCATCCGCCAGCGGCACAATAATGTCCGGCTGATGCGGATAGGGCTTCATGAAATCATCGCCCCAGAATAGTATGGCCGGGGTATCCTCAAGATACGGCGTATCCGGACAAATTTTGGGCACCGTAAGCAGGAAAGACGCATCCTGCACCAGCAGGGAGACGTTCCTATGGTCCGCATGGTAGTCATTGGTGCGGTTGGTCAGTATAACGTCCGGCGCAAACGTGCGAATATAGCGGATAAGGTGCTCGCGCGCTTCAAGGGTAACCTGAAGCTGCCCGTCCGGGTAATCCAGCACGTCGTAACGGCCGCTAAGCAGCCTTCCGCTCGCGGCAGCCTCGCTGCGGCGCTGAAGTTTGAGTTCTTCCCTTGTTACTTCGGCGTGATATGTGCCCGCACTTCCGTCCGTAACGGAAAGCAAACGCACCTGCCAGCCCTTGTCGCGCAGTTTGGAAAGCAGGCCGCCGCAATAGGTATCCGCATCGTCCGGATGGGCGCCTATGCTCAATATGCGCTTCTCTTTTTTCATATGATTACTCCTTTTTATTTGTCAATGCAAAATCGCAAATTATCGTAACGTCCGGATGCAGCTGCAAAAAACTTGCAGGGACATGCGGGTCAACTTCGCCAAACACGGTTTTTTCTATCGCGTCCCGCTTTGCCGGACCCGATGCCAGCAGCACTATCTTCTTCGCCTTCATTATTCCGGCCATGCCAAGCGTTATCGCCTTATACGGTACGGCGTCAAGCGATGTGAAATTTCGGCTGTTTGCTTGGCGTGTACTGTCGCTTAGCTTAACTATGTGCGTTGGCGCGCTGAGCGAAGTGCCGGGTTCATTGAAGCCAATGTGCCCGTTCAGGCCAATGCCAAGCACCTGTATATCAACAGGGCCTATCTGGTCATACAGCGCATCATAGCGCGCACATTCTTCGTCAAGATCTCCTGCCAAGCCGTTTGGCACATGCGTATTCGTCTTGTCTATATCCACATGGTCAAACAGATGCTCATTCATAAAATATCTGTAGCTTTCCGTGTTCGACCAGCTTATGCCAACGTATTCGTCAAGGTTTATGCTCTTTACTTTGGCAAAGGATACTTCGTTGGACTTATATGCTTCAATAAGCTTATCATAAGTGCCTATGGGCGTGCTGCCTGTTGCCAGGCCCAGCACGCAGTCCGGCTTTGCCTTTATTTCGCTTATCAGCATATCGGCAGCCACACGGCTAAGTTCATCGTAATTCTTTGTCTCAATCAGTTTCATATGTTAAAATCCCGTATCGTTGCTCAAAAGGCGCTTTATCGTTTCTTCTACTGCCAAGCAGCTCATGCCGTACAGGCTTGCATTCGTGCCCATTTTGGATAAGCATACCTGCAAATTGGGCTGCACGGAGCGCGTAAGCCGCCTTTCAACATAGCGCAGCACATTCTGATAGCAATCGGCAAGGTTGGTTATTATGTTGCCGCTAAGTATTATCCTGTCCGAGTTATATGCGCAGGAAATATCGCTCACGGCGATGGCTATATATTCACATATGTCGTTCATCAGCTTAATTATCCGCTCATCTCCGTTTGCGATGGCTTCATTTACGCCCGCAAGTGATGCGCATGCCTGATTTATTGACCGCGCATGCTCTATTACGGCGGATTCGCTTATCGTATGTTCAAAGCAGCCTTTGAATTCGCACTTATCCCCCGAAAGGCCTTCAAGCTGCGAATTAAAATGGCCGATTTCGCCCGCGGCGTTACGGCTGCCGCGTAGCAGCATACCGTCCACCATTGCCGCGCTGCCAACGCCTGCCCAGCCAAACTTAACATACGCCATATTTGCCGTGCTTTCGCCCGCACAGGAAAGCAGATATTGTTCGCCAAGCAATGCCGCCTTGCAGTCGTTCTCAACTATTGCCGGCATGTCCAGCGCCCTTTCAAGTATTCCTACGCCGTCTATGTCCGCCCACTGCATCTGGCTCGATGCTGCTATGTAGCCATTCCTTAAAACGTGGCCAGATATGCTCATGCCGCAGCACGCTATCCTGTCCCTCGTTATGCCTGCATCGCGGCACATTTCGCCAAGCATTGCATTCAACTCATCCGCAACGGTTTCAAATGATGTGCCACTGACGGTTACCAGTTCACGATATACTGCTTGCTTGGTCGCCATATCAACAAGCGTTACCTTGCTTACGTTCGGCATGGCGTCAACGCACAGGCAATACGCCGCATCTGCGCATATTTCGAGCAGTGTGCTAGGCCTTCCCGCAACGCCCGCCTGCGCAACGGAATGTTCGGATATAAGCCCTATGCGCTTTAATACGTTAACTATGCGCGTCATGCTGGTCGGGCTCAGTCCCGTGCGCTTTGCAAGCGATGCACGCGAAGTAGGTCCTTCCCGCTTGACCAGATCGAACACCAGCTTTAAATTATGAAATTTCAGGTCGGCTTGCGACTTTGGCGACGTCTGATACATTTCCTATTCCTCCGTTATATTACCGCTTCTCAAGCTTTTCCCTGTAAGCGGTCAGTTCCCTTTCGCTGCCGCGGACAAAATGCCCCGGGGCGATCTCCGTCCATATAGGCCGTTCGTTTGCCGAATAGTTATGGCATGACGGATCGTATACAAGCACCTTTTTCTTCTGCTCAACATGCGGATTTGGTACCGGCACAGCGGAAAGCAAAACGCGCGTATACGGATGCAGCGGATGCTTGAACAGTTCCTCCGTCTCAGCAAGTTCAACTATAACGCCCTTGTGTATAACGGCTATTCTGTTGCATATGAAGCGCATAACGCTAAGGTCGTGCGCTATGAACAGATACGTCAGCCCGCGTTCCTGCTGCAGCTTGCTCATAAGGTTCAGCACCTGCGCGCGTATGGATACATCCAGCGCGCTTATGGGCTCGTCCGCTATTATAAACTCCGGGTCCATAACAAGGCAGCGCGCTATGCCTATGCGCTGGCGCTGTCCGCCGGAAAACTCATGCGGAAAACGGCTTGCAAATTCAGGCAGTAGGCCAACATCCAGCAGCGCCTTCGCCACGCGTTCCTCTATCTCCTCGTGGCTCAGGTCATGCCTTATGTTAGTAAGCCCTTCGCTCACAATATAGTCAACCTTTGCGCGTTCGTTAAGGCTGGCCATAGGATCCTGGAATATCATTTGGATATTCTTTATCACCTCTCGGTCAGTCTCGTGATCTATCTGGCCTGATATACGCTTGCCATCGTATATCACTTCGCCCGCGGAAAGCTTGTTTATGCGTATTATGGCGCGGCCTATCGTGGTTTTGCCGGAGCCTGATTCACCAACCAGGCCAAACGTTTCGCCGCGATATACATCAAAGCTTACGTCGTTTGCGGCCTTGAACGCATTCTTGCCCTTGCCGAAGGTGACATCCATATTCCTCACGCTGAGAAGCGGCGTTTTTATCACCACGTTTTCGTTACTCATCCATATCACCGCTTTCTATATTTTCAAGCTCCTTCAGCCGCTTCAGGCATTCGGGAGGGTCGATCTTTGGTGCGCGCGGATCAAGCAGCCAGGTGCGTGCCTTATGCGTGGATGAAACCTCAAAATACGGCGGACGCACCATGTAGTCTATCTTCAGCGCCTGCGGATTACGCGGGGCGAATGCATCGCCGCGTATCACGCCGAAAAGTTTGGGCGGCGTACCCTTGATGGAGTAAAGCTCATGACCCTTTTCGCCAAGCTGCGGAAGGCTTGACATAAGCGCCCATGTATACGGATGCTTGGGATCGAAGAACACTTCTTCGCTCGTACCCACTTCAACTATGTCGCCGGCATACATAACGGCTATCCTGTCCGCCACGTTGGCTACCACGCCAAGGTCATGCGTGATGTATATCGTGGTCATGCCGTATTTGCGGCACAGATCCTTTATAAGCGAAAGTATCTGCGCCTGTATCGTAACGTCAAGCGCGGTCGTGGGTTCATCGCATATCAGTATTTCCGGCGAACATGCAACAGCTATTGCTATTACCACCCTTTGCCTCATGCCGCCCGAAAACTCATGCGGATACTGCTTGTAACGCCTTTCAGGCTCCGATATGCCAACGTCCTTCAGTATGTTCAGCGTTTCCGCCTTGGCCTGAACGTGGTTCATGCCGCGATTCAATATAAGTGCTTCGCTTATCTGCCAACCTATCGTTTTCAGCGGGTTAAGGCTGGTCATGGGGTCCTGCATTACCATGGCAATTTTCTTGCCGCGTATTTTCGCCCATTCCCGTTCCGTTTTGAACTTGGCCAGATCCATTCCTTCAAAAAGTATCTCGCCCTTATCTATGGTGCCGTTTTTGTCAAGTAGGCCTATGAAATTCTTGGTCAGTACCGACTTGCCTGAGCCGGACTCGCCAACTATGGCAAGGCTTTCGCCCTTATATACGTCCAAACTCACGCCGCGTATCGCGTGCAGGCTTTTTCCTCTCAGGCTGAAGCGCACACTAAGGTCTTTTACGGAAAGAATAACTTCTTTGTTCTGCAAATAGTTTTCCATGCTGCGCCTCCTTAAACGTGATTCTTAGGATCGGCCGCATCGCTGAACGCATTGCCGATGATATAGAACGCAATAGTTATAAACGCCACAACGGCTGCCGGGAACACAAGCTGATATCTCAACGTGCTGTCCATCATCAGTACGCGGCCGGCTTCAACCAGATTGCCCAGCGAAGCTTGGGATGTGGGTATACCAAGACCAATATAGGTAAGGAATACCTCGTCGCCTATGGCGCCGGGAATTGCAAGCGAAGTTTGCAGCATAATTACCGAAACCATCTGCGGCAGCAGGTTCTTTATAACTATCCTCAGCGTGCTGCTGCCAAGGCAGCGAGATGCCAGATTATAGTCCCTGTCGCGGAATATAACGACCTGATTGCGGATAAAGCGAGCCATGGCCATCCAACCAACCATGCACATGGATATGATTATGGTGGTCATGCTCGGGCGCAGTATGTAGCTTACAAGGATCAATATAAGCGTTTGCGGGATATTACTTATTACATTATATATCTCCGTCAGCGCTTTATCAAGACTCCTTACGTAACCCCATGCCATGCCTATTATAACGCCAAATATAAGATCGCTCAGCGCGACCACAAGGCCGATTATTATGGACGTGCGCGTGCCGGCCCATACCCTTGCCCAAAGGTCCTGGCCTATTGCGTTTGTTCCGAACCAGTATTCGCTACACGGCGCAAGGTTGCGAAGGTGCATGCCGGTCTCGGGGTCATTGTTTATTGTAACGGGGTCATGCTGATTGGGCAGCAGCGGCTGAATGAAAGCGAAGGCAATTATCGCTATCAGCGTAACTATCAGTATGCGTGCAGCCCTATTGCGCCAAAAGTTTTTGAACGTACTTGCCCAGTATGAATAGTTTGAATATGCCGTGCGCTCGGCATCCTGCTCGTTAAAGCCATGCAGTTCAAACCATTTGGGGTCTATTGCGGCTATCTGCTCTGCGGTATAATCCGCCGCATCATACATAGGCAGCTCTTTATCCGCCTGCTCCAGCGCAAGGCCTTCCTGTATGTGCTGATCCAGTTCGTCTATGCGGCGCATCTGCCTGTTGAAAAGGAGTTTTTTCTTCTTATCTGCCATTTTAACGGTCGTCTCCTTTCTTTACGAAGCTTATGCGCGGATCAATGAGCGCCATCAGCACGTCACCAAGGAACATTCCGGCAATGCCTATCGCGGCATATATAAGCACCAGCGCCTGAACCATTGTGTTGTCCTGAAGCTGTATAACGTCTATCAGCAGGCTGCCGGTTCCGGGTATGGAATAAAGGTGCTCAATATATATTGAACCGATTATTGTTGAAAGCACCGAACCAGGCAGGAATTGCGCCATAGGCACGAATGCGTTTTTAAATACATGGCGGAACATTATTCTGCTCCCGCTCACGCCCTTTGCGCGCGCAAGCTTTACATAGTCCATGTTTATATTATCTATCATATAGCGGCGCATCCACATCGCGTATGAGCATATGCTCAGCAGCGATATGGAGAATATCGGCAGCACCCATGTGGCATAGTTGTTTTTGTCAAACAACAGCGATAGATTGAACCAGCTTGAAAAAAACAGCTGCAAAAACAGCATCAACACAGCCGTAGGGAGCGCCTCGACAATGGCAATGAACGCCGTGCCGAGCTTATCCGCAAATTTTCCTTTGAAACGCGCCATCACGGCGCCGAGAGGTATGCCTACTATAAGCGAGAATATCATTGATATAACACCTATTTTAAGCGAATAAGGTATTTTCTTTTCTAGTATTTTTACTATGGGGTAATTCGGGCGATATATCCAGGATTTACCAAGGTCGCCCTGAAACAGGCTTTTATAGAAATTGAACAGCTGGACATATATCGGCTGATCCAGCCCTTTTTCTGCCAGCATACTTGCACGAACTTCTTCGCTAAGCTTATCGTACTCCGCGCCGAAGTAGCCTTCCATCGGCATAAGGCGCAGCAATACGAATATCAGCGTTATTACGACGAACAGCGATATTATCGCGCCCGCCGTACGCTTGAGGATATATTCCAACATGGGGCATCATCCGCGTGCCGCTAAGGTGAGCAAGCAGCGGCTCCTTTCTAAGAATGGCGTAAAGCAACGGGAGGCATGAGGCGAAAACACCCCACGCCCCCGCGATATGGTTTATGATTCGGTCTTATTCTGCCGCGGCAAGAGCAGCCTCGCGGTCAAGCTTCCACTGTGCAAACTGTTCCTGATAATCGGTCAGGCTCATGGCATCCTTGAGGACATGCTTGCCCTTGTAGCGCCAGATGGACACGCCGAAGGAGGAATATTCGCCATCAAACACGGTCAGCTTGCTGGCAACGTAGCCGTTGGAGAATACACGGAACGGTATAACGATACCTTCGTTTATCAGCCACGCTTCGGCCTTGGCAAACAGTTCATAACGCTTGGCCAGGTCTACCTTCTCGGCGGTAGCATCCTGAACCATCTTGTCGTATATCTGCTGCTGTGCGCCAACATAGTCGGCATCGTCTATAACGCCGTTGTCATAGTCTTCCTGAGTGTAAACATAACCGGTCAGGTACTCTTCCTGAGTGCACATGGAACGGTTGTTGTAGCTCCAGCTGAGACCCCAAGGATCGGCATAGGTCACAGGATCCGCAAAGTCAGGACCCCAACCTTCTTCCATAAGGCCATACTTGCCGGCGTTACGGACTTCGGAGTTGTAGTTGTTGGCAGGGCCGGCAACGGGAACGATGTCGATATAGTCCTTACCAAGGAGCTCTTCGAGCTGCTGCTCGATTACCTGGGCAACCAGATCCTGGTTAGCCTGGTCTACGCGATAGTAATACGGGAACACGAGCGGGAAGGTCACGCCCTGCGCGCTCAGTTCGGCCATGGCCTGTTCTTTGTACTGGAGAGCGGTTTCGGGCTGGAACCAGTTCTGTTCGGTAACGGCCTCAAGTTCGCCGGTCATGGTGTAATCCTTACCGTCTACTGCAACGAAGTTCGGAGGAGTGATGGTGTTCATCAGGTATTCTTCCGGGCTGTAAGGATCGTAGCAGCTCATGGCCTTAACGCGGTCTATACCATAAACAATGGAAAGACGGAAGGCGCGGTTGTTAACGGCGGTCTTAAACGCATCGTTGTCATAGGTTTCGTCCATATGGGGGTCGAAATCGAAGAACCACCACATTGCATCGTAAGTAGGACGGTTCGGGCGGACGATGTTCTGCTTTTCAGGATCGTTCATCCAGCTGTCCAGTATTTCTACGGGGATAGTGGCTTCGTCGATCTCGCCGCGCAGATACATTTCAGGCGCAAGTGCTTCGGCTTCGGCATTGTACTTGCCGTAAACGGTCTTTATAGATACGTTCTCGGCATCCCAATAATTGTCGTTGCGCTCCATCACCAGTTCGTTCTGGGGTTCCCAGCTGGTGCAGTAGTATGCGCCGTTGTAAAGCAGGGTGTCGTTGGAAGTGCCGTAGTATTCGCCGCTCTCTTCAACGAACTGCCTGTTGGCGGGCATGAAGGCAACATAGGTCATCATGGACAGGAAGTACGGGCAAGTGTCCTTCAGTGTGTACTGGAGGGTATGCTCGTCAATGGCCTTTACGCCAACCTCTGCAAAGTCGGTCACGGTGCCGTCAAAGTATTCCTTGGCGTTCACTATAACGTTTGCAAGGGTATCCACGTTGTCGGATTCGTTGGCGGGGGACAGTATCCACTCGGCGCCGAAAACGAAGTCGTCGGCGGTAACGTCGGCATATTCGTTCAGTTCGCAGTCATACCACTTCACGCCTTCGCGCAGATGGAATGTCCAGACAAGACCGTCGTCAGAGGTTTCCCAGCTGGTCGCAAGGCAGGGCTTCACAACGCCATACTGGTCATACTCTATCAGCGTGTCAACAAAGTTGGACGCGGGCTTGAAGTCTACGGTGGAGCTCGTCGCCAGATAGTTCAGCGTAGAGATCTCCGAAGGATACAGATAGCGGAAGGTAGCGTCCTCTACATAGGGGCTTTCCTCTGCCGGCTCACTGGATGTCTGAGGAGCATCGGTGTTAGCGGGTGTGTTGTTATCGTTTGTCTGCTTGGGTTCATCGGTATCGGCGGGAGTATTGGACTGGCAGCCAACTACGCCGAGGACCATCACCAGACAAAGCACGATAGCAAGAATCTTATTCATCTTGGTTTTCCTCTCTGTTTTATAATATTTCTGCGAGAATCCCGCAAAACTTTAAATTCGCCTATAATATGGTGCTTCACACGTTCCGTGTTTATTAACACCATGTTAATTAAGTTGTACAAAGGATATCACGCTCGTTTGATATTGTCAATACAGCGTGCAAACTCTTTTGCTGCCAATTTTATAACAGGGTGTGATTTTCTTCTTTCATATGGTATACTGTGTGCATAAAAAGAAAGGTTAAGGTTAGCTGTAAATGAAAGCTGCGGTATTTGACATAGGCGGAACATTCGTAAAGCATGGTATATATGAAGATGGTGTTCTGAAGGATGTGTCCTCCTTCCCCACCTGCGGACAAGATGGTGCGGATACATTGATTGAACGTATACGCAATGCATGTGGAAGCATTACCAATATTGATGCGATCGGCATATGTACCCGCGGGCAGGTTAACTGCGACACCGGCGAAATAATATACGATCCGCCTCACCTTATCCCCGGCTATACTGGTAAGAATCTGAAAACCGAATTCGGCGCGTTTGGCGTACCCGTAGCCGTGGAAAACGATGCTAACTGCATGGCCATTGCTGAATCAAACGCACTTAGCGCCGATGTCACAGCGGATGTGCTCTGCCTTACTTACGGCACATGCGTAGGCGGCGCGATAGTTCGCGGCGGCGCGGTATATCATGGTGTAAACTGGTCCGCCGGTGAATTTGGCATGATGTATATGGGTGGTGAATACTACGAAAACATCGCCAGCGTCACCCATCTGGTTGAACAGGCGAAGGCAATGGATGCCTCTCTTTGCGACGGACGCGCGATAACCGCTCAGCTTAATCGCAGCGATGTATATGCCCTTGTTGACGGCTGGGCTAAGCAGGTAGCCGAAGGCTTAGCCTCGCTTATGCACATATTCAACCCCACCTGCATAATAATAGGCGGCGGCATAATGGAAGATGAGAATGTATTCAATATGGTCACGTCAAAGGTAAGCGAATTGACAGCGCCAGGTTTTGACGTAAATATACGCAGTGCCCGCTTTGGCAACAGCGCGGGACTTATTGGCGCGGGTATACTTGCGCAAAAGCTTATGAAATGACGTCCACAGCTTTCGTTTTGAACCTGTGCAGCAGGCCGGTATAGCAATCCGTCAGCGCATTGCTCACAAACTCGCCGTCCCATTCAAGATAGTTCGTTGCTATCATGGTTGCTATGCCGTGAACATAAAGCCATGTTTCAAGGTGCAGCATATATGCTGTTTTCTCGTTAAGGCCCGTATTTTTGGATATAAGCTTAACTATTGCCTCCGTAACATCCTTACCGCTGTCATCATTTATGTTTTCGGCCGACCTGTCCCGCATAAAAAGCAGCTTGAACAGCTCCTTTTCTTCGGTAGCGAAGCGTATATATGCCATGCCCATGGCCTTATACGGCTTTTCTTCGGCATGCGATGCGGCACCTATGTATCTGCGGTATATCCTATCCGCCGCCTTTATGGTTTCCAGCCGGACCTCCTCCATGTTCTTGAACAGGCCAAATATAGGCTTTACCGAGCAGCCGAGCTCTCCCGCTAGCGACCTTGCGGTAAGGCTCTGCGGCCCTCCGCGCCGTATTATATTTAATGATGCATCTATCAGCTGTTCTCTATTGAACATAAACTTAGGCGGCATAATGTGTCTCCTTAATATTCTAACAACGTTGCGCAACGGCAGTTGCGTTTATTATACATATAACCCGGTCTTTGGTCAACAAAGTCCGGGCAATGTTTACTTATTCCTGCACATTGGCCTTCATCCAACGATTAAGCACCTTCATCTGCTCCGGAGTATGGAACCAATGCTCTCCTTTTTCCATTACTGTAAGCGTTGTTGCACAGGATTTCGAAAATCTTTCTATTGTCTCTCTCGGTGTCATGTTGTCTTTGCCGCCGTATATAATATCCGTCGGTTTATCCCATTTGTATGGATTTTTTCGCACCCAGTTAAGATAGTTCCAGTTTAGCGTTTCGCCGAAATCCGTTGGTATCTTTATGCGCTCGGCAAGCTCATCTTCTGTGACCCCAGCCCATTCCATCATTGTACATATCAGCTTTTCCATATCTACAATGGGAGATATGAACATTGCCTTATCTATCTTCTTATCCTGCAGCGCAAGCATGCTGAACCATGCACCTATGCTCACAGCGCAAACGCTGATTGAGCTATATCTTTCCGAAAGCATCTCGTATGTCCTTTTTATTTCAGGCGCAGCCATCCACGGAAACAGCTTTTCCTTGCTGTTTTTCCGATCACCATGCTCCGGCAGGTCTATCGCTATAACCTGATAGCCCTGTGGGCAGGCGTATTGCGCAAAATAATACGCTTCTTCCTTATAGCCCATCTTGCCATGTATATACAAAAACGCCTTGTCGCTTGGCTCGCCTGCTATTATTGCCGGTATATCGTTTATTTTCGTACGCTTTGCTTTTATCTCCGCCTTTGCGTTGGCCATATGCTTGCGCGCCACAAGCTCGCTCAATATAGCATCGCGGTCGTAATTACCGTTTGCGAAGCCCTTTATGTTCTTAGCTGCCATGCACAAACTTAGGCTGAACTCTGTAAGAATAGCGTTTATCTGCCAATCCGCATATGGGTTCGAATCCGTAACTATAAGCGTAGCCAAGCTGTTCACGACAAGCCACATGTCCCTAAAGTAGCAATCCGCCGTATCGGCATCCATCTTATATGTGCGCATCAGCGATTTTCTCAGCGCAGCTTTCGATTGTTCCATCGCCGCTATCGTGCTCGGTTTTTTCTCGTCTACCTTTGAAATGAACAGCGCCTTATAAAGCATCGGCTCGTCCTTAGCAAACTGAATATATTCTGACATGAATCCAAGAAACGGCACTGAATACTTCAACCCGTCCTCTATGTATTCATCAAACAGTTCCTTCGCGATTTCAAGCACGGCGCCGCGAAGCTTGTCTATCGAATAAAAATAATTGAACATAGGCCTGGTCGACATACATCCCGTTTCAGCTATGTCGCGTGCAGTGATTTTCTCTATTCCCTTTTCCCGCGTCAGTTCAAATGCTGCATTAACAATATCTTCCCTTGAAAACTTGGTCTTAGGCGGCATGGTCCATCATCTCCTATTATGTTGCTCTTCGTATAGCTAATATCACCAATTGTGTAACAATCGTTATTATATACTCAATTATGTGATCTGTCAAATCAAGACTCCCCTATATGCCCTTGAATTAAATCAAGAAACATATAGGGGACTCATCGGGAGCAAATTATGTTTAGGCGGCGCTTATACTTTTACCGCCGGATCCATCGGGAAGAATATAACGTAGCACTCCGTCATCTCCCCAAGGAACAGGAATATGTTTTCGCCCATTTCAATATGGCGCTTGAATGTAAGGTCCGGTATAAACAGCCTTCCGCAGGTGCGCTTAGGGCCTTTTAATGTGTATCCAACGTCGTTCGGTTCTGCATGCAGGGCATTTGCAGCCTCGTAAAGGCCCGGCAGTTTCAGTCGCTTTTCAAGCTCGCCAAGACTTTTTTCCGCATTTATATATACCAAATGGTCAGGATCCTGAAACCAGTTTATGTTCATATTAAAACCTCCGTAATAAAAATGCCGCCGGAAAATTCTCCAACGGCATAGATAAAAAGCTATCCTCATGCTGCTTCCGTGTCCAAATCCGCGTGGAGAAGCTTGCTCCGTGCAGGTCTTCTGGCTCGCGCATCATTGCTTTGCTTCGCCTTCCCGTAATAAACAGTGGCTTATTGAAGCATCGCTCGCGCATACAGCGGCGGGACCGCGCAGGCTTTTAACCTGCTTCCCTTTTAACCGATCGATTACCGATCAGACACGGAACATATTCATGTTCGTATTTATTGTATCATTATGCGGCGCATATGTCAAACGCCGGCACTCTTTATGCCCCGGCGGCAGAAGTATATGGATATAGCCGTAGCAACGCACCAGCCTATCGGCCAAGCAAGCCATATTCCGGTAGAACCGAGCGCCGTGCCGGACAATACTACTGCAAGCGCTACCCTGAGCAAAAGGTCAGTAAACGTTGACGCCATAAACTGCTTCATCCGTCCCGAGCCGCGCAGCACGCCATCCGCAACAAGTTTTGCAGATACCACAATATAGAACGGCGCAAGAATGCGGAGATATGTTACGGATGTTTTCAGCGCAAGCTCTGTCGGATTCTCCAGGAACAGCATCGAAAGCTTATCCCCAAAGAAGAAATACAGCGCAATCAGCGGAACTGACAGCATCCATACCATCTTTGTTCCGGCCCAGTATCCGCTCTTTACCCTATCGTATTTGCCTGCGCCTATGTTTTGCGCCGTGAAGTTGGATACGCCGTTGCCAAGCGTTGTGAATGATGTTATAACAAGATTGTTCAGCTTAACGCCGGATGAATATCCCGCCATAACGGCAGTACCGAATGTGTTTATAACGCCCTGAATTATTATGTTGCCCACCGAAATAAAGCTTTGCTGCAGAACGCTCGGTATTGCTATTCTGGCTATTTTGCCCAGTATTTCACCTGAGAACAGCGGCGCGCGTTCCTCCGTTTCAACTGTTTTCAGCCTTGCAAAAACAAATACCAGCGCCAATATGCAACTAACGCCCTGGCATATGAAAGTTGCCCATGCAACGCCGGCTACGCCCATCTTAAACGCCGTAACGAACAATATGTCCGCACCAATGTTGCTGAGCGACGATGCCGCAAGGAAGTAGAACGGCGTTTTGGAATCGCCAAGCGCGGAGAATATGCCCGTTGCAACATTATAGAAGAACACAAACGGAAGTCCGAAAATGTATATGCGGAGATACAGCGCCGAATCCGCCATTACCTCGGCGGGGGTATTGATGAGCAGCAGCATCTTTTCATCAAGCAGCAGCCCTGCCACCATAAGCACAGCGCACAGCACTCCGCTGGCAATAAACGTTGTAGAAACAGCCGTTTTCATGTCCTTCATGCGCTTTGCGCCGAAGAACTGCGCTACGACCACCGATCCACCAATATTACAGCCGAACGCAAACGCGATGAATATAAGCGTTATTTCATAGCTGTTGCCAACGGCTGCAAGCGCATTTTCGCCTATGAACTTGCCCGCAACAAGGCTGTCCGCAATATTGTAAAGCTGCTGGAATATTATGCTGCCAAACAACGGCAGGCAAAACCTCCACAGTACCTTTTCGCTCTTTCCGACGGTAAGATCGTTATTCATAATTTTATCCCACCCCACAGCATTATTCATATGCAGCAATTCCTGCATAACTCACGAGCTCATATTATATTCCCTCACCTTATTTTTATCAAGGTGTCTTGCAATAAATAGTTGCGGCTATGTATAATATGGATATTATATGTTGATTGGGATGCGCAATGAAACGACTGACCATAGGCATTTTGGCCCATGTGGACTCCGGCAAAACGACCCTCAGCGAAGCCATGCTTTATGCAAGTGGCACGCTTAGAAAGCTTGGCCGCGTGGACCACGGCAATGCCTTTTTAGATACACACGCGCTTGAAAAGCAGCGCGGTATAACCATTTTTTCCAAGCAAGCGGAACTTAACTATTCCGGTTGCACTTTTACGTTGCTTGATACTCCCGGTCACGTTGACTTTTCTGCCGAAACCGAACGTGCGCTCGGCGCAATGGATTATGCCATACTGGTTATAAGCGCACCCGACGGGGTTCAGAGCCATACGGAAACGCTTTTTCGCCTGCTGAAACGCGCAGGCGTGCCTACATTTGTATTCGTGAACAAAACCGATATCTCATCAAAGTCCCGCTCTGAAATTTTAGGTGAATTAACTAAGCTTTCGGCAGGCTTCATTGATTTTTCAGCCGATAGGCCAATAAATGATTTTTACGAGGAGTTAGCCACCTGTTCCGAGGACATGCTGAACGAGTATCTGGCCGAAGGCATTATAAGCGATGAGAAGATCGCATCCGCCGTAAAAAGCCGCCTTGTGTTCCCCTGCTGCTTCGGTTCCGCGCTAAAGCTGAGCGGTGTAGACGGATTCCTTGATTGTATAGCACGCTATACTTTACCTATAACCGGAAACGCCAAATTCGGCGCGAAAGTATTCAAAATAGCAACCGATGCTCAGGGCGCGCGGCTTACATTTATTAAAGTTACATCCGGAAGCCTGAAGGTAAAATCAATTCTTTCGGGCACAGACGGCAGCAAAACATGGAATGAAAAAGCCGACCAACTCAGGATATATTCCGGCGCAAAGTTCAGAACCGTTGATGAAGCATTTGCCGGCAGCGTATGCGCCGTATGTGGGCTTACACGTGCAAAACCGGGCGACGGGCTGGGCATAGAGCCGCCCGCACCAAAGCCTATGCTTGAACCTGTGCTCACATACAGCGTCCAGCTTGGCAATGGACTTGACGCCGCAAAAGCACTTGCCGCATTAAAAAGGCTTGAGGACGAGGACCCCGAACTGCACATAATATGGGACGAACGGCTAAAGGAGATACACGTTCGCCTTATGGGCGAAATACAGCTTGAAGTGCTGCAAAGCCTTATGAAGAGCCGTTTCAATATGGATATATCCTTCAGCCAGGGCGGCATACTCTATAAGGAAACCATTGCAAACAAGGTTGAAGGCGTTGGCCATTATGAACCGCTGCGGCATTATGCAGAAGTGCATTTGATATTAGAACCGCTCAAGCGCGGCAGCGGGCTTGTTTTTGCGTCAAAATGTCCTGAAGATAAGCTGGATAAGAATTGGCAGCGGCTTATACTTACGCACCTTATGGAAAAAACACATATTGGCGTACTCACCGGTTCACCTATAACTGATATGAAAATAACCCTTGTCTCCGGACGCTCGCATATTAAACATACCGAAGGCGGGGACTTTAGGCAGGCCACATATCGCGCCGTAAGGCAGGGACTTATGCAGGCGGAAAATGTACTGCTTGAGCCGTGGTACGAATTCAGCCTTACTATACCCGCCGAATATATAGGCCGCGCACTGAACGATATGCAGCTTATGTGCGCCGATTTCAGCGCACCCGAGCAAGGCGAGTCATCCGCCACCATACGTGGTTTTGCGCCCGTTTCTGCCATGCAGGGCTATTCTTCCCAGCTTGCGCTGTATACCCGCGGCATGGGCAAGCTCAGTCTTATCGGCAGCGAATATCGGGAATGCCATAACAGCGCGGAAGTAATAAGCCAAATTGGCTATGATGTCGAAGCAGATACATTCAACACGGCCGATTCCGTGTTTTGCAGCCACGGCGCTGGCCATACCGTAAAATGGGACAAAGTATTTGACAATATGCACCTGGAGCGTGCACTACGGCCGCAAGCCAAGCCTTACACCATATCTGATATACCGACATATCGCCCGCTATCCCGTGCGGACGAAGCGGAGCTTATCAGAATATACGAGCGTACATACGGCCCGATAAAGAACGACCCGCTTGCCGCATTCCGTAGGACTTCGCCTAAGCAATCCCAAAGCACAGCCGAACTTTGTCCCTTCCCCACCGGGCCGGACTATCTATTGGTAGACGGATACAACATAATATTCGCATGGGACGACCTTTCTGCCATTGCAAGGGATAATATGGACTTGGCACGAAGTAAGCTGATAAACCTGATGTGCAACTATAAAGGCGTAAGGCAATGCGAATTGATACTTGTATTCGATGCATACCGCATAAAAGGGCATGTCGGCAGCATAGAAAAGGTGAATAACATAACCGTGGTATATACTAAAGAGGCCGAAACGGCCGATACATACATTGAAAAAGCCACGCACGAATTGAGCAGGAACTACCGAGTAGAAGTTGCAACCTCGGACCGAATGGAGCAAATAATCATTGCCGGCAACGGCGCAGCGCGGCTCAGTGCTAATGAGTTCAGAAAGCAGGTAGATGCAGCCGTAGCTGCAATGCGGGATTTGATGGAAGAATATGCGCTGCGTGAAAAGCCATCGGCAAAGCTGGCACAAGGCCGCATAGTCGGTCTTGATGCGCCTGAAAAATAATAATCATCTACAAACAAAGACCCGATCGCTCGGGTCTTTGTTTGTACTGTTAAGTGCAAAAGGAACTATATGAGTAAGATTTAGGATTACTCTACTACCTTTATCTCCTTGTTCTTCTTGCCAAAGTGGGTCAAAGAAACAACTATGCCGCCACAGGCTATCAGCGCAATAACGTTGGGCAGAACCATCAGCTGATTGAACATATCGCTCAGTTCCCAAACCAGATCGTTGGAAGCAAGGGTTCCGAGGAATATGAACGCCAGAGAGATCACGTTGTAAACGATAACGGCGATCTTTTCGGTCTTTTCATTCTTGCCGAACAGATAGCAAACGTTGATCTTGCCGAACATGTTCCAGCCGAGAACGGTGGAGAACGCGAAGAAGA
>ENA-OROK01000306-OROK01000306.1-human-gut-metagenome-genome-assembly--contig:-NODE-306-length-63092-cov-11.886479_pt1 | contig 63092 bp, 51 predicted proteins | sample MGYA00242127_ERZ509046 | MGnify/ENA primary metagenome ERZ509046 (study PRJEB26280, sample SAMEA2338728) | human gut metagenome | biome: human gut; feature: human-associated habitat; material: faeces... | reverse complement strand
TGGATGGGATGTAGCAAAACTTACCCCAACCTATGAAGGAAATGAAATACTTTGGGATCAAGAAGAAAATAGATTCTTAATTCTTGATAAAGATACAGTAACAAATTCAAGAGTAAGAAATGCTTATGAATCCTCAAGAAAAGGAGAATACTGGAGATTCTTAAAAGATTATAGTGAACCAAAAGGATATTCAGTATATATCACAGATCCAGAATTTAAAGTAAGTGAAACATTAATAGTAACAGCAGGTATAGATTTATCAAGAGTTACTGAAAAAGTAGATGTAAAATATGAAAATGTATCCAAAGACCAAAAAGTAATATTAAATACAAATGGTGGAACATTAGAAGTAAGTGATGCAAATGTCGAAGTAAAACACTTTGGAACAGCATCAAAGAGTACAGTATCTTCAAAAAGCTATGAAGAAAAAGGAACAATAGTAGGAGATACATTAGTAAATGGTGGAAAATATATAGCAACATCAAGTGAAGCCGAAGCTGGAACAGTCTTAGTATCAAGTAAAGATGTAGAATTAAATATCTCAGCAAGTGCAAAAGTAGGAACAGTAGCCGGAACAACAGATGAAGCACAAGCAGCAATAAAAAGTAATACAAATATCCCATCAGATAAAAAATTAGATAGTGATACAGCAGTAGAACCAACAACAGACTTTGCTGGTGGATTAGGTACTGAAAATAGTCCATATATTATTGATAATGAAAATCAATATTTAAATATAAAATTATTTGAAAAAGAAATGGAAACTAAACCATATTACTTTACACTTAATAATAATATTGATTTATCAAAAGTAAATGTTGGAAGATGTGTTTCTAATACATTTAATGGAAAATTAAATGGAAATGGATATAAGGTAGTAGTTAATCCATCACAATATTACATGTTTAATTTTTCTGTAGATAATGTTGTTATTGAAAATTTAACTTGGGTATTAAATGGCACAAATGCGCTTGTTTTTTTCAATAGATATGGAACAATAGCTTCATCTTATGATAAATCATCGCAAAAATATACCACTATAACTAGTCAAATTAATTTGACTTTTAATAATATAAAAATTGAAGGTCAAAATAATAATTTCTATAGTTTTAATACAAAAAATTGTGGATTATTAACATATTGTCAAAGTTATGTAGAAATTTTAAATGCTAAAGATGTTGGTGGAACTCCAGATTCAAATAAAAATTCATATTATGCATATACAAGTGAGACTACAAATTGTATTACAAATACTATAGTAAATAATTGTGAAGTTACGGCAAATTTATCTAGTAATACTTATAATTCAGTACTATTAGGTGGACAAACAGAAAGTATTAATAAAATTAATGTTTCAAACTTTAATTATTCAGGAACATTTATTGGTAAACAAATAGGATTAGTTTTCGCAAATGCTAATGATTCACTTTCAGGGTTATCTTTAATAAACTTTAATAATGTTGAATTAATTGGATCCTTAATTTATACACAAGAATCTAATTCTATGGCTGGAATTACATTTGCAAATAATCGTTTAGAATTAGATGGTGCAAAGAATAATGGTACAATTTCACAAATTATTAAAGATAATAAACTAAGCTTAAATGTTGTTGATTCTAAATATGTTTTAACCGAAGCAGAAAATAATAATGTTGAAAAATATGTAATTTCATTAAGTTTATCTGCTCTTAAATTTACAGATGAAACTTATACAGCTGATTTAGGTGAAGCTTCAATTAATACTTTGACTTTTACAATTAATCCTGGAGAACAAAATTTATATAAATCCAAAAATATAACAAAGCGCCAAGCGTTAGAAAAAGGATTAATATTATCTGAAAATTGGATATCTTCAAATGAAGGAACAAAATGCCAGTTTGTAAATAATAATGGTGAATGGTATCTTGTTATAGACTATGAATCAAGCGGTTATTATCGTGAATTTAAAAATACAGATACATATTGCACTGCATCTGTTTATGCATATGATAATACTGGTAGAATATTACATATTTCAGAAGAATAATTAATAAAAAAATAAAGGCGTGTTTTTTCTAAAGCATGCCTTTTTTTACCATAAAAATAAAAAAACAAATCTCAAATAATCTTTTATTTATTGGATTTTTGAGATTTTTTTTGTTTTTAAATGTTGTGTGGATTTTTTATTTTTATAATTTTTTTTGCTTTTTCTATAAATTTAAAATTTTTATAATATTTCTTATTTAAATCTAATCCAAATACATCTGAAAAAGTATTTGTACTTCGAAAGGATGAAAATGGAATTTTTATTTATAATAAATTAAAGTTAAATCATGGAAATGCTGATGATATGTTTGATTACACTGATGAATCGGATGGAACTAAGAGATTATTTGATCTAATACCACTATTTTACGAAAATAGAAAAGTCAGTGTGACATTAATAGATGAAATAGATAGAAGTTTGCACACAAATCTTACTAGAAAATTTTTGGAACTATTTTATAGAACAGATGAGAAAAAGGATTGTCAATTAATAGCAACAACACACGATTCAAATTTATTAGACTTGGATTTATTAAGAAAAGATGAAATATGGTTTGTTGAACGTCAAAATGATCATAACTCCAAAGTATTTTCGTTAAATAAATTTAAAGAAAGATTTGATAAGAAAAAAGATAAAGAATATTTAATTGGTAGATATGGAGCAATTCCAATTTTTGATGATAAATTTGTATTGGAGAAAATAAATGAAGAGTAAATATAGATTAAGTTCCAATGCATTTAAACTTGAAGATGAAGAAGAGAAAATAAAACCACAAAAGATTTTTTTCTTATCGGTTGAAGGAAATGGTACTGAAAAAGAATATTTTGATGGAATATGTTAAAGTTATAAGGACAAGAAGTGTAATTAGCGAGATTGAAGTCTTATTCCTTTTGGAAGATAATTTTTAAGTTTACCTTGGCTTGCTTTACCCCAGCCGAGAGGTAATTTTTTATAGAAAACTAAAACTTCTCCTTTTTTTGTAGAATTAATATTTATTTCATCTCCGTGAAGATAGTCTAAAGCTTCATTTTCATCTGTTAATATTATTTTATTAAGATAATCTTTTAAAGTATGGCTATAAGCATGGGAATAGGTGGATTTTTCCTTTTCATTATATAGTTGAACACCGATCACTTGTGGCTCTAATTTTTCAATACTTTTAAAATAGTGCGAAATAAACCATTCCTTATTTTTATATGTTATTTTCTTTTCTTTTAAAGTTGGATTTGACTCTAATTGTCCACCTTTTTTTAATAGGCAAATATATTGTCCTTCGCCTTGAAAAAAGATAGGAAGAAGATATATTCCTAGTCCTGATGTTTTAAAAAATGATTTATCATCAGGTAAATCAATAATATTATAATTATTGTTATTTTTTAAGAAATTATTTATTTGTTCTTCATCTTCTTTTTGTGAAAATGAACAAGTTGAATAAGAAAGTGTTCCTCCATCTTTTAAAAGCTTATTTGCTATTTCTAAAAGTTCTTGTTGAAGAGGAAGAAGTCTTTCTAGTTTTTCAAAAGAGAAGTCTTCTTCCAATTCTTTTTCTTTGCGGTACATACCAGTTCCTGAACAAGGGGTGTCAAGAATTACTTTATCAAAAAAGTTTTGGAAATTCTTAAGAAAGAAACTCGGTTCGTGGTTTGTTATGATGACATTAGTTAAACCCATTCTTTCCACATTTTGCTTTAATTGATTGACTCTGGTTGAAGAAATGTCGTTGGAGATAATTAATGAATTGGGATTTTTAATGGCATAAGAAATAGTTTTACCACCGGGAGCAGCACATAGATCGATGACTATTTCATTTATTTCCGGATTCAAAAATCGAGAAATTAAAGTTGCACTTGGATCCATGATATAAAAAGCTCCACCGAAGTGTTCAACTGTTTTGCCTAGTGAATCTAAAAAGCGGAAAAGATATTTATCATCTTTATCAACTTCTATATTATGTAGTTTTTGAAAATCTTCCATATCGAGTTTGTTTGGATTATATATAGCTCCTTTATATGGAGGAAAATTGCGTGATTCTTCTAATTTATTTATATCTTCTTCAGATAAATAAGGACATAATTTTTTAAAATCTATCATGGTTAAAGTATAGCAAAATTATAAAGTTTTTGTGAATTAATAATCGATTTTTTAAATATATAATAAAAAATAATGTTATAAGATAAAATTATAATTGTGAATAATATATTCTATTTTAATAACTCTAAAATGTAATTGTTAATATTATAAATACTTGATTAATTTCTGAACTTACATAAGACTTTTCCATATAAAAAGTTAGAAAAACTTACTAATTTTATAATTAGAATTATCCAGTTATTAAAATTAATGTAAAAAAGTAAAATTTTTTATATAATATAACGCTTTCATATACTTATTTTTTTATTTTGTGATATATTTAAAGTAGTTAGATACTTGGAGGTATTAATGATGGCTACAAAAACAAAGACAACAACTGTAAAGAAAGCTTCAACTCGTACAAGAAAAGTCGTTCCTGCTGCCGAACTTTACATAGTTAATGGTGGTGAAGCAAAATTTGATAAGGCTCATGGCTTTAAAAAGAGTGTTTCTCCTATTTATGGCGTAGAAGAATATTCTTGGACAGGTAAATTAACAAAAGGCGAAGTTAAGTTTGTTCGTCCTACAGGAACTTCTGTTCCAACAAATAATATTTATAATTCTGGTATTACTCTTATCGGCAAAGCTCTTCACGCTTTTTCTATCCACAACGCTTTAGTTGTCACCGCTGAAGGCTCTTGCGATCAAATTATCACCTATGGAAATCCAGATACCAAACTTGAATATGTAGGCGATGAAGAAGTTCATACAGTTTATGTCCGTGTTTATGATAATGCTAATGGCGGCGATTTGAACGATCGTTGGATTGCTTTATCTATCGACTGATAATACTTTTTAAAATTGGGAGGGGTTCCTCCCTTTTATTTTTCAAAAAAATATAATTATTTGCATTATTTTCAATTTAAAATGTGTTTTATTTTTTTTATGCATAATGTATAATTTGAATAGAGGTTAAATTATGAGAATTGTTGATGTTATTAATAAAAAGAAAAATGGTGAAGTTTTGACTTCAGAAGAAATTAAATTTTTTATCAATGGCTATGTTGAAGGAATAATTCCTGATTATCAGGCTTCGGCTTTACTCATGGCAATTTTGCTCAAAGGGATGAATAAAGAAGAAACTTTTTATCTTACTGAGGCAATGCTCAATTCCGGAAAAATAGTCGACTTATCCATGATTAAAGGAGTTAAGGTCGATAAGCATTCTACCGGTGGTGTCGGCGATAAAACTTCTTTGGTTTTAGGACCTCTTGTCGCTAGTGCTGGCGTAAAATTAGCAAAGATGTCTGGCCGTGGTTTAGGCCATACTGGTGGAACTCTTGATAAACTTGAATCAATACCTAGTTTTGATGTCAATTTATCTTCCGAAGAATTTATTAAACAAGTTCAGAATGTCGGCATGGCTATCATCGGTCAAACTGCTGATTTAGTTCCAGCTGATAAAAAATTATATGCTTTAAGAGATGTTACAGGTACTGTTGATTCTATTCCTTTGATTGCTAGCTCAATCATGAGTAAAAAACTTGCTTCGGGCGCGGATACAATTTTACTCGATGTCAAATTCGGTGAAGGCGCATTTATGAAAACTATGGAAGATGCTCAAAAACTTGCTCATCTCATGGTTGAAATCGGACGTTATTTCAAAAAAGATACCAGAGCTGAGATCACAGCTATGGGTGAACCTTTAGGAAATGCAATAGGCAATTCACTTGAAGTTAAAGAGGCGGTTGAAACACTTCTTGGAAAAGGTCCAAAAGATTTAACAGAACTCTGTTTAGATTCCGGCGTAACTATGCTTTTACAGGCCAAAGTAGTTTCTACCCGTGATGAAGGAAGAAAACTTCTAGAAAATAATTTATATTCGGGAAAAGCTTATAAGGTTTTCTTAGAATTTGTCAAAGCTCAACATGGTGATGTTTCTTATATTGAAAATCTCGATAAGTTCCCTGTAGCTTTATATCAAGAAAAAGTAAAAGCCTTAAGAAGTGGATATATTGCTAAGCTTGATGCCTTAACAATTGGTATCGCTTCGATGAAGCTCGGCGGTGGACGTGAAAAGAAAGATGATATCATCGATATGGCAGCAGGTATTGTCTTGAATTATAAAGTTGGCGACCACGTCAATAAAGGAGATGTCTTATGTACTTTATATACGGAAAGACCTCATTATGATATCATCGCTAAAGAAGTATTAAGCGCTTATGATATCGTTGATGAACAAGTAGTACCAATGCCATTAATTTACGAAACAATAGAATAAAAAGTTATAAAAGTAAGCTTCGGCTTGCTTTTTTTAATGTAATTCATTTTAAAATGAATGTAGGGAAATATTTCCAATATAGATAGATAATTGGTATGATTTATATGTATGTAAGAGGTTACATATATAAAATCACCTGTTTTTTTGTTAAGAAACACTTATTCAATGGCGGGTTTGATTTTAGATAGATTGGATTGGTGTTTTTATGAAGATTAAGTATTTAGGTACCGGAGCCTATGAAGGTATTCCCGCACTATTTTGTACGTGCCCAATATGCTTAAAAGCTATGGAAAAAGGTGGAAGAAATATTCGTACACGCTCACAAGCTTTGATCGATGATAAAATTCTCATCGATTTCAATGCTGATACTTATTCTCATTTTATTACTCATAAAATTGATTTTACCAAGGTCAAATGGTGCTTTATCACCCATTCTCATTATGATCATCTTGATGTTGGCGATATTCAAATTATGAGACCGGATTATTCTTATCATCCTGATTATGAATTTACTTTCTACAGCGGAGATAAAGGATGCCGGATGATAAGAGAGAAAATAGAACCGGATTTTATGAAAGATGTAGCTAGATGCAAATTGCTCAGGGCATTCAATCAAGAGTTTATCCCTGGATATCGCATTACGCCGCTTCCGGCTAATCATGATCAAAATGCTTCGCCTTTTATCTTTTTGATTGAAGAATTAAAGACAAAAAAACATATGTTATATGCTCATGATTCTGGGTTCTTTTTTGAAGATGTCTTCGATTATCTCTATCATAATGTCAAGCATTTGGATTTGGTGAGCTTAGATTGCACTGGAGCAATAAAACTAGGATGGAAAGATCATCATATGTCGATCGATGTCGATAAGGAAGTTATAGAACGATTTAAAAAAGATGGTATTGTCGATGATAAAACAAAGATAGTTTTAAATCATTTCTCCCATAATGGAGGAGCAAATTACGACGACCTTGTAAAATTAGAAAAAGAATTGGGTGTAATTATAAGTTACGATGGTTTGGAGGTTGAATTCTAATGAAAAGCTTAATTTTGAATGAAAATATAAGAATACAAAAATTAGATGAATGCATTTTAAGAATAGAATATTCAAAATATGGAGAATTCTGCGATGAAAATACATTTTTAGTTGCTGGAAAAAGTTCATTTACTGAAGAATATAATTTAAATTATAAAGAAGATGAATATAATTATTTATTAGATTTTAAAGATTATGAAATCCGCGTTGATAAAAATTTAAAACAACTTACAGGAATAGCAGTTTATAAAAACAATAAATTAGTCTATAAATATAAGAAAATTGCTAATAGTGGTGAACTTCCATCAATTGAAAAAACACCGCTTATTTTCCCATTGATCGATAAACCTCAGATCATTGTTCCTGAATGTGGATATTCTTATTTAAATAAAAAGAACAATGGTTTTAAAGTCAATAAAAATGCCAATGACCTTTATCTGTTTTTTGTCGAAGGTGATTATAAATTGCTGAGAAAAGAATATGTAAAACTTACTGGTCGCCCTGATATGGTCCGTTTAAAAACCTTAGGAAGCTGGAACTCTAAATATTATCCGTATAGACAAGATGAAGCTGAACAAGTAATTAGAGATTATGAAAATCACAATATACCTTTGGACAATATTGTCATCGATACTGATTGGCGCAAAGCGAGCGATAGGGGAATAGGATATGATATCGATGAGAATCTTTTCCCAGATATGAAAGGCTTTTTCAATTTTGCTCATGATAACAAAGTTGAAGTAATGTTAAACGATCATCCTGAACCTCAAGATGGTGCTAAAAATTGCTGCAGTCCTAATGAAGTTAAATTCCGTGAAGAGAAATTAACTGGTCTTTTAGAAATGGGCTTAGATTACTGGTGGTATGATCGAAACTGGCATACTAAATTGATTTCTTTAGATGGAGTTATTAATCCTGAAACTTGGGGACAATATCTTTTCCATGATATCACCCGTCATTATTATGAAAAAAATAAAAAGGGAAAATATCCACTCCGGGCATTAGCGATGAGCAATATCGACAATGTATCCAATGGTTATTATTATCATATTACCAATTCTGCCTCACATCGCTATCCATTCCAATGGACAGGAGATATCACTTCATCTAGTTCTTCCCTGATGGAAAATATCTATGATATCTGCCGTGCTAACTTAAATGAAATAATTTATGCTAACCCAGATTGTGGAGGTCATATCGGCAACCCAGATAAGGAATTATTTTTAAAATGGATGCAAGTAGGATCGCTTTTACCAGTATTAAGACCACATTGTTCAAATATGGTCATAAGATATAGAGAACCATGGAATTACGATGAAGAAACAGAAGATATCTGCCGCAACTATTTTTCTTTGCGTTATCGTCTTTTGGAAAAAATCTATAAAGATGCTCATAAATCCTATGAAGATGGTTCACCACTTGTTAAATCCTTATCATGGGATTATCCAAAAGATAAAAATTGCACTAAATATTTCGGCGAATATTTCTTCGCAGATATTCTTGTTGGTTATTTAGATTATGCCTCAGCAAATTTCTGCCAAAAATCCTTGCTCAGCGGAAAAGATTATGTTGGAAAAATTAAATGCCGCTATTATTTAGGAACAAATTTAGAAGGCGAACCAATATTAGAAAAAGAATATAAAAAAATCAATTTTGAACTAGTCAATGTTCCACCAGAAAAAGAAGTTCCAACCTATAGCTTCTCAGCGATTTTTGAAGGTAAAATCAACCTCACTAAAAAGGTCACTCTCTTGGTGGAAAACGATGATGGCGTTCGAGTTTATATCGACAATAAATTAGTTTTTGACGATTGGAATAACCATGGGGCAATAATTATGCCTATCGGTGAATTTGAAAAAGGAATTCATGATCTGAAGATCGAATATTATCAAGCTGGAGGAGAAGCTTTTCTCAAATTATTCAAATCAACTTATGATTATTCAAAACAAAATAAGATGTATCTTCCAGAAGGTGAATGGCTTAATCCATTTAATGGAAAAATCATTCAAGGAAATAAAGCTATCCATGTTGTTGCTGGAATCGATGAATTGCCGATGTATTTAAAATTAGGTACTATATATTCACTTTTAAAAGAAGCGAATCATGTGGAAGATTTAGACTTTTCTAAGATGACTTTAGATTATTACCCTTCGATGACAAATTTCATCGAAGATGAAATCTATGAAGATGATGGTAAAACTACCGGTTATCAATTCGGTGAATATAGAAAAAATAGATATAAGACCAGCTTCGATGAAAAAGAACAAGCCTTTGTTCTTGATCTATTTAAGGCGGAAGGAAAATATCAACCATATTCAGAAAGAGAATATATATTGAAATTCCATCTTTTAAAAAGATATGAAGTAGAAAAAATAGTTTTAGATGGCCGAGAAATCACATATAGAAATTATTCAAAAGACAATAAATTATTTGTCTTATCCTATGGTGATAAAGCTAGAGAAAGCAAGGTATCTTCCGCTCATTTCAAAGTTGATTTAAATGCTGATCACCAAGTGAAAATTTACATTAAGAAACATTAAAAATTTGTAATTCATAATAAAAATAATGTGAAGATTACAAAGACTATATATAGTAAAATTATAGTGTAATCTAAATAGTTAGATAGAAAGAGAAGGACATATGAATACTGATCAAAGAATAGAAGCGTTAAAAGAAAGATTCGTTCGAAAATTTAAAGAAGAAGCTACTGATGTTTTTTCTTCCCCAGGTCGAATTGAACTTTTAGGAAACCATACCGACCACAATAATGGCAAAGTTTTGGTTTCTACAATCGATTTAAATATTTTAGCTGTCGCCAGCAAAAGAGATGATAATCGCGTAGTCTTTTATTCTAAAGGCTTCCCTAAGATGACAGTCACCTTATCGAGATTGAAATTACACGAAAATGAATATGGTACATCTGTTGCCTTAATTCGCGGTGTCTTATTTAAGATGAAACAATTAGGCTATAAGATCGGTGGCTTTAATGTAGTTTCCGATTCTACTATTTTCAAAGGAGCCGGTGTTTCTTCTTCAGCAGCTTTTGAAATTTTAATTGGCAAAATTATTTCCTATTACTATAATGAAGATTCTATAGCGGCCTTCAAATTAGCACAAATTGGCCAGTTTGCTGAATCGGTATATTTCAATAAACCATGCGGTTTACTCGACCAATCGGGAATTGCTTTAGGTGGTATCAATTATATCGACTTCAAATATCTTGTTGAACCAGTTATCAAAAATATTAAAGTAAAAATTCCTGGATATCAATTCTTACTTATCAATACTGGTGACGATCATTCTAAACTTACACCATGCTATGCTGCAATCAAAGATGAAATGGCCATGGTCAGTCATTATTTTGGTCAAAAAGTTTTGCGCGAAGTCGATGAAGAAGAATTCTATAAGCACATCGATGAAGTTGAAAAGAAAACTTCACATCGTGCTGTCCTCAGAGCTACTCATTACTTTGAAGAAAATAAACGCGTTGCCAGAGCTTATGAAGCTTTAACAGTCAATGACTTTAAGACATTCTTTAAGATGATGGATGAAAGCGGCTTATCATCATATAACAATTTACAAAATTGCTATGTTGAAAGCGAAGAAGAAAAGCTTCCGCAAGCACTTAAATTTGTTAAGACCTTAAAAGGTGAAATTTATTCCCGCGTCCACGGCGGTGGTTTTGCTGGAACTATGCTTGTTGTTATCGCTGATAAAGACTTTGAAGAAAATTATAATATCTTAGTTGAAAAATATGGTAAGAATAACGTCATGCGTGTTGCACTTACTGAAAATGGAACCTGCCATCTTTAATGAGGAAAAAAATATGGATAAAGCCAAACTTATTGAAGAATTAATTTGCTATGCTACAAAAAATCTCTCACTAAAAGAACTTGATTCCTATTATGTTCGCAATATTTTAATGAGAAAATTTAAAGTCGATAAAACCTATGATGGAGAAATAGATAAAAAAGCTATTGAAGAACTTTCTTTACCAGATATTTTAATTGAAAAAATTAAAGAATTAGCTAAAGAAGAACATTTAGTCGACGAAGGTGATGAAGATTTATTCGCCTGTGAAATCATGGGAGACCTTTCTTTGCTTCCCCAAAATTTTGTGGATGAATTCCATAAAATTGCGGAAGAAAAAGATAAACAAGCCGCACTTGATTGGGCCTATGATTATGAAATAAAAAATAATTATATCGCCAAAAGCGCTATCGATAAAAATATAGTATGGTCTTGCCAAGATGGAAAAAGACATGTAGAAATTTCTATCAATTTGTCTAAGCCTGAAAAGACCAATAAAGATATTGCTAAAGCAAAAGCTGCTCCAGCTACCGGTTATCCAAAATGTGCATTATGCATTGAAAATCTTGGATTCAAAGGTGGAAACGGAAAGCCTCCAAGAGAAAATATTCGTATAGTACCTCTTACTTTATGTGGCAATCCATGGTTTTTACAATATTCGCCATATGGCTATTATTATCAACATGCTATAGTTATCAATACTAAGCATTCACCGATGTTTATCAGCCGTCAAACCTTTGCTAATCTTTTATCATTCCACGATGTTTTCCCAACATATTTTGTTGGCTCCAATGCTGATTTACCAATTGTCGGAGGATCTATTTTAGCCCATGAGCATTATCAAGGTGGAAGACATCGCCTTCCAGTTTATGATAGTGCTGACTTATTTGAAATTGAACATAAAAATTTCCAAGATTTAAAGATAACATATTTGGATTGGTATAATTCAGTTATTAAAATTTCCGGCAAAAATAAAGAAGAGATTGTTGAAGTTGCTGATAAAATATTTGAAGCTTGGAAAAATTATGATGATCAAGAAGTTAAAATCATCCATAAGACAACCGAGCAACATTCGACAGTTACTCCGATTGCCATTTATGAAAATGGACTTTATAATCTCTATTTAATCTTGAGAAATAATAGAACAGATGAAGAAAATCCGGAAGGTATTTTCCATGCTCATAAAGAATATCATAACATCAAGCAAGAGAGCATCGGTTTGATTGAAGCCATGGGCTTATTCATTCTTCCAGCCCGTCTTAAAAGACAATTCAATAATATCAAGAATATTTTATCCAATGATAAATATGATATTGAAAATATGTATGCAACTTCTGAAGATATGAAAGTTCATAAAGATATGATTGAAAAATTAATTTTGTCTTATGGAAGAAGAAATACACTAGAAGAAGCTGAGAAACATATCACTGAATATGTCAATAACACTTGTATCAATATTTTGAAAAATACCGCTGTTTTCAAAGAAGATGAACAAGGTCAAAAAGCTTTGAAGAAATTCTTAACCAGCATTAATTTATAAAATAGAAAGAGAAAATTATGATTACTAAAACATTTTTTGATAAATATAAGAGCGAAGATATCCATTTATTTACTTTAAAAGGAGATAATATTGAAGTTGGTATCATTGAATATGGTGCTACTATCAATTTCATAAAATTTGATGGAATCGATGTCGAATTAACTTATAAAGATTGCCAAGATTATATTGATAATGCATCATATTGCGGTGGTACTATTGGAAGAGTTGGCAACCGTATCGCTGAAGGTGTCTTTACTCTCAACGGAAAAGAATATCACGTTGCAGTAAATAATGGTAAAAACCATCTTCATGGTGGAATTGAAGGCTTTGACAAAAAAATCTTCAAGAGCGAAGTACAAGAAGATAAATTAGTTATGACATATTTAAGCAAAGATATGGAAGAAGGTTATCCTGGTAATTTGTCTTTAAAAGTAACTTATAGTGTTAAAGGAAATACATTATTTGTCGATTATGAAGCTACTTCTGATCAAGATACTTTATGGTCCCCAACAAATCATGCTTACTTTAATTTAGATGGACAGGAAAAAGGTTATTGTCACAATAATCTTTTGATGATCAATGCGGATTATTATAATCCAGTTGATGCTAACTTGATTCCTGATGAGAAAAAAAGTGTTGAAGGAACAATATTTGATTTCCGTAAACTCAAAAAGATTGCCACCGATATCGATAACGAAGAATTAAAACCATTTGCTGGGTATGATCATAACTTCATCTGCAACGATTCTTTAATCTGTGAAGCCAGAAGTACTTTGACAAATATCGGTATGAAGATTTATTCAAATTTACCTGGAGCCCAGTTTTATTCTGGTGGTCCAGCTAAAAGAGGCTTTGCCATCGAACCTCAACTTGTTCCAAATGCAATAAATAATAAATATACAAAACCAATCTTACATAAAGATGAAGTTAAGAAAGAGTATATTGAATATTCTTTTTTCAAGGTAAACTAAAATGATATTTGATGCCTTTTTTACAAAATCCGCTGGTTGTTGGGTCTATAATCCGGATGAAGAGAAATTTATCAAAGGTAAAAAATCCCATGGATATGGAATTATAAAATATCCAGAAGGATCTATTTACTATGGTGATATCTATTACGACGGAGATAATTTCAATAAATTAGGAAAAGGATTTCAAGACTTTTCCTATTCTGGAATTAGATATGATCTAAGAAAATTTTCCATTCAAAGATATTTATATTCTGGAGAATATGATTACCGCAAGACCGATTGGATTTATGGAAAAGGCATTTTATATTATCTCGATGATGAAAATAAACCATTAGCCCATGTTCCAGGAATTTATAGTGGACTTGAGAAAATCGATGAAGCTGAAGTGGATGAAGAAGTTATTGAGGAATTTAAAAATACTCCAACCACTTTGCCAGCTCTGTCATTTGCAAGTTATATAGGAGAGCATATTAATCCGAAGTATATGCTTATCGGTGATTCATATTTCGATTTGTTTGATAATATCGATTTTGCAGGTGATTATAAATTAGAAAATTTGCATAAAGATATTTTGAATTTAGGAGTTTGCGGATATACATATCCTGAATTTATACCACTTTTAGATTCGATGAAAAAAGTTCAATCGGTTCAGCAAATTTATGTAAATTTAGGATTTAATGATCTCCATAAAAGCCGTACTAAAGATGAAGTATTTAAAGATGCAAAAGTTGTTTTAGAATTTTTGAAAACAACTTTTAAAGATGCAAAAATCGGTGTTTTAAGTGTTGTTTCTAGTCCGATTTTTAAAAACTTCTTAGAAGAAGAAACTTCTTATAATAAGCTTATAGAAGAATATTGCCAAAAGCAGAATTTTGAATTTATCGATATGAGAGAAAAAATGGAAGAAATCGATAAAGAAAAAGGTGCTTTCTACATGGATAATATTCATCCAAATAGCAACGGCTATAAATACTATGCTAAAAGATTATTTGGCTATGAGAATTAAATATGAAATATCAAGAAATATATTTAAAAGATATCAATAATGCTATTAAAACAGAAGCTAAGTTATGCTGTTATATCCCTGATAATTTTCAAGAATATTGCCAAAACAGAAAAAGAAGAGCAATGTTAATTATTCCCGGTGGTGCATATACTTTTGTCTCTGAAAGAGAAGCCGAACCAATCGCCTTAAGACTTATCGGAGAAGATATTGCATCATTTGTTTTAAAATATACTGTCGGTCCTTATAAAGATGAGAAAGTTCCACTTTTAGAAGCGTATACAGCAATTTTATATATAAGACAAAATGCTGAAATTTTCCATCTTGATGAAAATAAAATCGGTGCTATTGGGTTTTCAGCTGGTGGTCATTTTGCTTCTTGTTTGCCTTTATATTCTGAAGAATATCTGGAAATATTAGGATGCAATAAAGAAGACTTAAAAATTGATATAGCAGTTCTTTCTTATCCGGTTATTTCGATGAAAAAAGAACTTACACATCTAGAGACAAGATATAATAGAACACTCGAAGATGAAAAACTTGTTAGAAAATATTCTATAGAAGATCATATAAACGAAGATTATCCACCGACATTTATCTGGTGTACAGCTGAGGATAAATTAGTTCCACCTCTAAATTCTTTGATATTAGCGCAGAAGCTGCTTGAAAATAAAGTTGAAGTAGAATTGCATATGTATCCTCATGGTGTCCACGGATTAGCCTTAGCTAATGAAATTACAAATGTTGTGGAAAAAGATGTTCAAAATTGGATAATTGATGCGATAAGATTTATCAAAAAACATTAAAGTTGGGAAACCAACTTTTTTAAATGAATAAATTTCATAAAAATACATATAAAATAACAAGGAGATATTATGAAATTTATTCTTATTTTATTTGTCCTACTATTTAATTTAAGCATTAAAACTGATACACAAAAGTATAAATTACCACAAAATGAAGAATTGAAATTAAATGCTAAAAGCCATATTCTCATGGATTTTGATTCTGGAGAAATATTATATTCCCACAACGAAGAAGAAAAACTTTATCCAGCATCGATGACAAAAATGATGGGAATGCTTTTAGTTTTAGAAGCGATAGATGAAAATAGATTAAATTGGAATGATATTGTCGAAGGATCAGAAACAAGTTCTTCAATGGGAGGAACACAAATATTTTTAGCACCGAATGAAAAGATGAGCGTAGATGATCTATTTAAAGCCGTAGCGATAAATTCGGCTAATGATGCCATAGTTGCTCTAGGTGAAAAAGTAAGTGGAAATATCGATTCATTTATTGACTTGATGAATAAAAAAGCAAAAGAATTAAATATGGTCAATACCAATTTTAAAAACGCCACAGGATTTGATAATGAAGAACACTATACAACAGCTAAAGATATGGCAATTTTAGCTAGAAATTTATTAAAACACGGAGAAGATGTTCTTCGCTATACAAGGATGAAAGAAGCCTATATAAGAAAAGATACAGCAAATCCATTTTGGCTTGTTTCAACAAATAAACTTCTTGGAAATTATGAAGGATTAGATGGTTTAAAGACTGGTTTTACCAATAAAGCTGGTTATAACCTAACAGCGACTGCCTATAGAAAAGGTGTAAGATTAATTTCTGTTATTATGTGCGCTAAAACAATTAAAGAGAGAAGTCAAGATACTGTAACTTTGCTAAATTATGGATTTTCTAAAGTTAAAGCGATAGAAATATTTGATCAAGATACATCTTTAGCTACTTTTACATTCAAAAATGCTTTGACAAAAGATACAAAATTATATCCGAAAGAGAAAATAAATCCTGTATTTCCTATAAACGTAAAAGCAGAAGATTTAGATTATAAAATAGTTATAACTAAATCTTCTGCACCATTAAAAGCTAATGACGTTGTAGGCTATCTTGTAATATCTTATAACGATATTACAAGAAATTATGATGTTGTTATCAAAGAAGATGTTCTTACCAAAGGGTATTTTGATTATTTCTTTGAATATTTGAAAGATATGATGTGCTAAAGCTTTTCTATTGTTACAGTGATGGATTTGATGTAGATTCTATTTACTGATGATACAGTAATTGGAGCAGTTGATTTATTAGTATTTTCATATATTGCAATATTATTTGTTTCAGATAATTCAAAAGTATTCTTATTTATAACTAATTTAAATGAATCGTCTTTATAATTTACACATTCTATTGATACTTTATTAATGCAATATATATTATTATTTAAGGTAATTTGTATTTGACCTGGAGTATTTTTAGCTCCTAGTTTTAATTTTCCATCATCTGCGTAGACTTTTGAATATTTAGTACTTATTAATACTGGATTAAATGAAACTAAATCTTTATATTCTTTTGGTTGTGTCATAAGATTTGATAAAGTATCTGATGATAATATATCATTTGAAGATGTTTTTGATTTTTCAAAAGTATATTTTAATTGTAAAGTTTCAATTTCTTTCTTTTCTATTACTTTTACTTCAAAAAGAGTATAGGCTTCAGAGTTAATAGTTGAAGTTACATAAATATAGATATCTTTGGTAGTATCATTAAGTTTATTGGCAGTTAATGTTCCATTATCTACACTTACTATATCTGAATTATCAGATTTCCAAGTTATAGATTGATCAGCATTATCAGGCTTAACAACGGCAAGTAATTCAATTGAAGTTCCAACTTCTATCTCTAGAGTGTCTTCAACAAGAGTATTATCTGAACTTTTATATATTTCTATAGTTTCAGGATTTGATTTAGGAGCTTCTATATTAAATGAAATTTCTGTATCTGATGTAAGAGTAAATGAATAAAATCCATCGCCTTCATCTTTTATTTCTGTGTTGTTATTACTAATAATACTTATGAGTTTGTAACCAGCATCTAATTTGTCTTTATTTATTTCAAACATTATTTTTATTTCAGAACCATATTTAACTTTGCAGTTGTTAGATAATTCTTTGCCTTCACTATTTAAGAAATATAAAGTATAGTAGTCTTCTGGAATATCAATTTTCCAACTAAGATTAAATTCTTTATTAGTATCGATAGTGAATGTGGCTGAAATTGTGATATTTGATTCTTCAAAGTCTTTTAAAACTAAATCATATTTTTCGTCAGCATTAATTTGAAGTTCTTTATTATTTGCCATTACTTTTTCTGTAATGTAATTTTCATTTGGAAAAACTGAAATAGTTAAAGTTTCATCACCAGAAACTGATGCTCCATTTTCAATTATATTTCCTGCAGAATCAATTATAGAAGTAATTGAACCATTTGTAGAATCATTTATTGAAATGGTCTTTGCATCGTAATTGTAATAAATTTTTATTCCTTTTATATGGAATTGTTTTTCTGTTATTTTTAATTGTAATTCATCAAAAGAATTTGAATAAATAGCTACATTATTTTTTGAATTGGTAGATAATTTGCCATTTGTACATGTTATATTTTTAAAATTAGAATTGGTATTTGCTAAAAATTCTATTTCTAATCTTTGGATTTGCTTATTAGTTTTATTTGTTATAGTTATAGAATTATTTACATAAAATCTGAGAGCATTATCTGAATTGCTAATAAATCCCGGATTATTATCAGAATTTTTATCAAAAGTAATATCAAAATAATTTGAAGTAATACTTGTTAAATTTTTAGTATCACCATTAAATGTTACACCTTTTTTACTTATTCCGCCTTTTACATTAATGAAATCGAAGGCAATTAAATCAACATCAGCAGGAGTAACTTCGATAACATTAATTGTTATTTCGTTACTTGTAATATTATTGTCACTTGTATATTTAATTGTTGCAGTTCCTAAAGATAGAGCATGAACATATTTAATTCCATTTTCTTCAATTATTTCAATTGAATTAGTTGATGACTCAATTGTTGGAGTAATAGTTCCTTGATAATTAGTAGGGAGAATTTCTATGTTTAAAGGAGTTTTATCGTTAATTAATAAAGTATTATTGTCTACATTGATATTAATAGATTCAATTTGTTTAACTGGTCTTTCACAAAGAGTAACTGTTATTGAACGAAGTTTAACGTGTCCACTTGATCCAGTAACAGTGAAAACAAATTTTTCATTGTTTCCTGTGATGGAATTGTTTAAAATTTTTTCACCGTTATAAGTTAAGTAATTTGAACTATTATCAACACCATAATCAAATTCAACTTTTGAAATGTTAAGTGTTGGGTGAGAAATTGTTATTGTATTTTTTGCATATACGCGAGTTTCATTATATCTAGATTGATATGAAGGCTCAGAAGTACCTGTTCCTTTTGAAAGTAAAACGTTTACTTTTGATATTTCCAAATTCTTATTATTGTTATGGTTTTGAGTATAATCGAATGTTACTTTATCATTGGTACTAACTTCTTCTTTAACAGTAATTATCTTATTTGTAATAGAAGAATTAGTATTCTCATTGCCATTGATATCGGTAATAGTAGCGGTAATTTCTAATGTACCATTATCTGGTTTCTTTAAAATTGTTAATTTATTTCCATTAATTGTTGCTATATCACTTGCAATGTTATTAGCAAATTTAAATTCAACCTTGTCGGTGCTATTAACTGGATTGATATCATAGCTAAGATCTATTGTTTCACCTATTGTGGCAATATCTTTACTGGATTTAATTGCTACTGAAGTAGAAGGAAGAGAGAATTTTTCAATGTGAGTAATGTGTTGGAATTCGAAAAATTGTTTATAAATAGTAACAAAAGCAGAGAAACTAAAGCGGTCACCAATTTTTAGTGAACCGAGAAATTCTTGATTATCATTATCTCCTTTTGTATATAAGTAATAATCCACGTCACTATTTGCAATACTGAATTGGAAACATTCATTAACTTTTGCGCTTTTGATCGAACGATTCTTTTTAGAAGGTGAATTGTATGATTTAACTATTGCATCGGTAACATTGACTTTAGCATTGATTAAATCTTCTTTTAATTCGACAACTGAATCTTTATTAAGATTATAGACAACAGGAGTTTCTAAGTTGTCTTTTTTTGTAACACTGCTATATTTTTCTACTTTAATTATATAAGTAGGATAAGCATAATCTACGTAATCTGAACCTTTATCAATATTTAAATCACCTTCGAATTCAATGATAGTTTGTTCAGGTATAAAACTTGCTATATCAGAAGAATTGATTCCTGTGAGACGAAAATTATTGGTACCACTAGAAACATAGGCGATATTGCCATTTGCCCCCCCATGAAATATCCACGGGATTTTATTTTGGTGCCGTTTTCATAATCTTTTATATTTTTTAATTGGGCAGGGATAGCTTCTCCTTGTCCAGGTTTATTTTCATAATTAATATTCCAGTTTGTAGTATCGATAATGGCAATTTGATTATAACTAGCGGAAGAATAGATAATTTCTTTAATCGAATTATCTTTGTTATTGGAATATTCTTCCATAGTTCCTTTTAAACCATCTTCTTTTAAAAGTTCTTTTAGTCTATCGACATCTTTTGTTTCAGAAGAAGTGGAAAAGGTAAATCCATTAACTTTACTCCAAGATAATTTTTCATAATCACCGGTTCCTGCACTTGCGGAAACAGCTTGTAATTCCTTTTTTAAACTCGTTGCTTCTTCGGTTAAAACAGATTTTCTTGCACTATTTGTAACACCGAAATAAGTGACGATAGAAACAGAGGTTAAAATAGCAATTATAGCTATGACAATTACTAGTTCAACCAAAGTAAAAGCTTTTTTTAACTTTTTACTAATTTTTTTGCTCACTTTAAGAATGATCCTCCAATTGTAAATAAAACAATAGCCACTATTAAATTAATAGCGGATGAAGCAGGATTGCAGCAACTTAAATGAGCTCAACAATTATTGCCACACTTATAATATTCATAAAAATAAATGTTGTCAATTAAAATTTTCACTTTATTTTTTACTAAAATGTATAGAAAAATTTATTTCTATAAATAAAGTTATTTATTTTTAAAATAATACAAAAAAATAAATAATTATAAAAAATATATCAAAGATAAAATATAAAATAAAAAATATTTTAAAAATTAGTTTTTATAAAAGATAAAAAATACGAAAATAATCTTAAAATAAATTCTTTTGTTGAAACATGTCGAATAGAAAAGACCTATTTTTTTAATGTGCTACCATAAAGACCGAGGTGACAATATGGAAAACAAAATAAGAATCTCAACCTTTGATAATGGACTTATTATCAAGATATCTGGTGAGCTAGATTCTTATAAAACTTTAGCATATAAAACCAAGATCAGAAAAGAGATGGAAAGATATCAACCATTATATTTGATCTTTGATTTTAAAAATCTTCAATTTCTTGACAGTGCGGGAATTGGCCTTGTTCTCGGTCGGTATAACGAGGTCAAAAACTATGGAGGAGAAGTTGGAGTAATAGGCCTATCAAGCTATGCTGAAAAGATTGTGAAGATAAGCGGCTTATCTTCAGTAATCGGTATTTATAAGTCACTAGCTCAATTTAAAAAGGAGGTAGAAGTAAAAAATGGATAATAGTATGGAGATTAAATTTCGAGCAACGTTATTAAATGAAGGATTAGCGAGAATTGCTGTTGTGCAATTTATCAATTATTTGCATCCGACTATGGAGACCATCGGTGAAATAAAAACCATAATTTCCGAAGCGGTAAGCAATGCCATAATTCATGGATATAAGATGGATGATTCCAAGGATGTATTTTTAAGAGCGACTGTAGAAAAAGATGTTCTTGAAATTGTAGTAACAGATTTTGGAAAAGGAATAGAAGATTTGGAACTAGCTAGAAAGCCACATTATACAACAAGACCAGATTTAGAAAGAGCGGGAATGGGCTTAACAATTATCGATACGCTTTCTGATGAATTCATCTTGAGATCGGTGGTTAATATGGGTACTAAAGTTATAGTTAAAAAGAAAATTCATTGCACAAATCTTAACGAGGAAGAAAGTGGAAGTTATATCAAGTAATGAATTATTTAAAAAAGCTCAACAAGGATCGGAAGAAGCTTTAAATATTCTTTATCAGCAAAATAAAAATTTAATCTATTCAATTTTAAAAAGATATAATTATCAGTCACAAGATCAAGAAGATTTAGTATCTTCAGGGAGCATTGGTTTAATCAAAGCAATTAAAAATTTTAATGTGGATTTAAATCTCTGTTTTTCAACTTATGCGGTTCCTTTAATTCTTGGAGAAATAAGAAAATATTTTCGTGAAAAAAATGGTTTAAAAGTCAGCAGAGGATTAAAAGAGAAAGGAGCAGAAGTACAGAAGTTCATCGAAAATTATCTCAGTAAAAATCAAGAAGAACCCAGTATTGAAACAATTGAAAAAAATTTGAATCTCAGCGATGAAGAAGTAATTATGGCTTTAGAAGCCGGTTATCAAGTAACTTCTCTTGATAAAACACATGGAGAAGACAATGATACTGATTTGAAAGATTTGATCGGCGAAGATAACCAAAAAGAAATAATTGATAAAATGGATGTTGAACTGGCATTATCTGTTTTAACCTCCAAAGAAAGATTATTTGTGGAATTAAGATATTATGAAAATCTAACTCAACAGGAAATAGCGGAACGTTTTTTTATCAATCAAGTTGCGATATCACGTATGGAAAAAAAGATTTTAGAAAAGATGCGAAAGAAATTGCTTCAAAATTAGAATAAAGAAATAACTTTTCACCATAATGAAAATGAGGTGAAAAGATGAATTCAGAAGAGTTTTTAAAATTAGCAGAAAAACAAAAACCAAAAAAGCATGCATTTTTGCATTCAATACTAGCTTTTTTGTGTGGAGGAATAATTGGACTATTAGGGCAATTAGAATATAATCTTTTGATTAAATACGGTCAATTGGATCAGAAGAGTTCTTTGACCCTTGTTTCCATAACTTTTATTTTTATCAGTGTATTTTTGACATTTTTGGGTGCCTATAAAAAATTAGGTCAAATTTTTGGTGCGGGGTTATTTATACCTATTACGGGCTTTGCTAATTCTATGGCTAGTGCTGCAATTGAATATAAAAGCGAAGGACCAATATTTGGTCTTGGTAGCAAGATGTTTTCGCTTGCAGGATCGGTTGTGGTCTATGGAATATTAGCGGCATTTTTCTATGCATTAATTTATTTTTTGTTGATGAAATTAGGAATAGTATATGCAGTCATATAGGTTTGAAAATGTTTATATAAAAAGTGTTTCTGCTGTTGCAGGTCCGAAAGAAAAAGATGGACCGTGTGGAAAATTATTCGATAAAACCTACACTTCTTTATATGCTGAAAAGAAAACGTTAGAAGAAGGTGAAAAGATAATGCAAGAAGATGCGATAAATATCGCATTGATAAAAGCTGGCTTAGATATTAAAGGTCCAGAACTTTTAATTTCGGCTGATTTAAATAATCAGCTTGCTTGTTCATCTAAAGTGGCTAGTTCATATATATCATCATTTTTAGGAATTTATAGCGCTTGTGCTTCTTCAGCAGAAGGTGTTATTTTAGCTTCTTTACTTTTAGAAAGAAGCAATATAAAAAATGCACTGATATCTTCAACCTCATCTTTTGGTACGGCTGAAAGGCAATTTCGTTATCCACTTGAATATGGAATACCAAAAAAACAGACAACAACTTTAACAGTGACGGGCAGTGGTAGCATGGTCTTAGGAAAAAAGACAACTGATTTAAAGATAACAGAAGCAACATTAGGAAAAGTCTTCGATCCTGGCTGGAAAGATGTTAATGATATGGGTGGAGCGATGAGCTTTGCGGCCTATAAAACATTAAAATCTCATTTTGAAAATTTAGGAACAAAACCATCAGATTACGATTTGATCATCACTGGAGATCTTTCGATTATTGGAAGCAATATTCTTTTAGATTTATTTAAAGAAGAAGGGATTGAAATTAAAAACCATAATGATGCTGGCAAAATAATTTATCAAAGAGAGAAACAAAAAGCGTTTTGTGGCGGAAGTGGAATTGCATGTTTACCTTTAGTTGCCTATACAAAAATTTATGAAAAACTGAAGAAAAAAGAATATAGGAAAGTACTTTTAGCAGCAACAGGAGCATTATTTGACCCAGTATATGTCCAGCAAAAACAGAGTATACCAGCAATTTGCCATTGCTATACGATAGAAAGAGGGTAATATGGAATACTTATATTCAATGCTTGTTCTGGGAACAATATGTGTAATTGCTCAAATAATCTATGAAAATACCAAATGGACACCAGGTCATATAACATCATTGTTTGTTGTATTAGGAGCTTTACTTGAAACATTTTCTGTTTTTGATAAACTACTTGAAATTGCACCAGCAGGAGCATCGCTAGCTATCTTAAGTTTCGGACATCTTTTAACTCATTCTGCAGTTAATGGGGCAAAAGATGGAATAGTAGGAATATTAAAAGAATTATTAGTACCTGCTTCATCAAGTTTAGTGACAGTAATTGTCTTATCTTTTTTGGCTTCATTATTTAAAAAATCGCATCTATGAAAAATACTTTTTATGAGATCAGCAGTTCGTATTTAAAAATTGGTTTAAGAACTGAAGAAAACTTCGATGCAACGATGAAAAAGATAAAGAAGAATAGAAAAGAATATACGCTTTTCTATTTATCTACTTTGACAGATAATATGGAAATAATGGCAATAACACAAAGCATAGTTGAAAATCCAACATATAATATTCAAGAATTAATTCTAAATGGTGCGGTAAGCAAAACCCAAGATTTGAAAAATATGATGAAATTAGCGCTTAGTGGAGTAGCTATTTTGCTCATTAAGGGAAAAGATTATGCCTTAGCTATTGAAAGTCGCAGTTATCATGGAAGAAGTTTAACAGAACCAGATTCAGAAAAAACAATACGCGGTTCTAAAGACGGCTTTAATGAAAGCATAAACGATAATATAAGTTTAATACGAAGAAGAATAAGAAGCAGTGATTTTAAAATTGAATTATATAGTATAGGCAAGAAATCAAAAACCGATGTTGCTATGGTATATCTAAATAATGTTGCTGATGAAAAAATAATAAGAGAAATTAAAAGCAAATTAAAAATAATCGATGTTGAAAGTCTAGTTATGACCGATAGGGCATTAGAAGAGGAATTGTTTGGACAAAAATTTAATCCATTTCCACTAGCAAGATATACTCAAAGACCAGATATAGCTTCGATTAATTTGTTGAAAGGAAAAATAATATTGATAGTTGATACTTCACCGAGCGTTATCATTGTTCCTATTTCTTTATTTGATCATTTGAAAAGTGTTGAAGAATACCGTCAGCCACCACTTGTAGGAAGTTTTATTAAATTTATACGAACATTAGCAATTTTAGTATCTATTTTTTTAATTCCATTATGGTATGTCCTAGTGACAGAGAGCAATATTTCAAATTTTTTTATCATACAACCAACAAATTCGGAAAGTCTTATACCAATTTTTATGCAGATAATAATGGCAGAGTTTTTTGTTGAAACAATCGGGTTAGCAGTAATATATACCCCTAATGTTTTAACTTCAACTATTGGAATTGTTGCCGCAATTATTATGGGTTCAGTGAGCATAGATTTAAATTTGTTCTTGCCAGAAGTACTTTTGTATGTGGCGGTGTCTGCTATTAGCAGTTATTCAACACCAAGTTATGAACTTTCATTAGCCAATAGATTGGTAAAATATAGCCTTTTGATTTTATCAATTCTTTTTGGAAGTTCTGGATTATTGCTGGGAGTTTTGATACTATTTTGTTATTTAGCAAGAATACATGTTTTGGATAAATATTATTTAAGTCCAATTATACCTTTTAATGGAAAAGATTTTATAAAATTAATTTTTAGAAAAACAACAGAAGATAAAAAAATACTATAATTTAAAAAAGAAAAAGCATAAAATATTCTTGGTAAAAGAATATGATTGAAGAAACAGAATTATATAATATAAAAAAACTAAAAGAATATATTGATACCAGCACGAATATTGTATTTTTTGGTGGCGCAGGATGTTCAACAGAATCGGGAATTCCGGATTTTCGATCAGCCAAAGGGATTTACACTAATAATAGAAGTGCTGAAGAAATAGTTTCGCATTCATATTTTTTTCAAAACCCAGAACGTTTTTATCGTTTTTATAAAGATAAAATGATGTTTTTAGATGCAAAACCAAATGCTTGCCATCAATATTTTGCAAAGTTGCAAGAAACGAAGAATGTGACAATAGTTACACAAAATATCGATGGATTACATCAATTAGCTGGAAGTCTTAAAGTATATGAATTACATGGATCAATTCATAGAAATTATTGCTTAAAATGTGGTAAATTTTTTGACGCAAACTATGTCTATGATTTTAAAGGAGTTCCATATTGTGATAAATGCGGTGGAATGATTAAACCAGATGTTGTTTTATATGAAGAACCACTAGATGAAGAAGTGATATATGGAGCAATTAAAGCGATAGAAAACGCCGATTTATTAATTGTTGGAGGAACAAGCTTAAATGTTTATCCTGCAGCTGGATTTATAAGATATTATCATGGAGTAAAATTGGTAAATATAAACTTAGATGATAATCACTTAACAAATTGTTTAAATATTAAAGCACCAATAGCTGAAGTTTTTAAAAAAATTACCGAAGATACAAAATGAATTATTTGATAATTAATATTAAATAATAAATTAAATTTTATAAGATAATAATCTTTTGCACATTTTATGAGCGAAAAAATCAGCTCTTTCACACATTTTATGAGCGAATATTGATAATTATTGACACTTTTTATTATGTTTTAAAAATATATATTATATTTGAGAAAAATAATTTAACTTATTAAGTTTTATTAATAAAAAATGTGTTCAGATTATGGACAAATAAATATAAACTTTTAAAATTTGATGAATATAATAAATAGAGTAGAAAATCATAAAAAAGTAAAAAAAAACTATTGCAAAAATGATGGCAATAGCCTATAATTATTCATGCTGGTTCCTTAGCCAAGGTGGTAAGGCAAATGACTGCAAATCATTCATCGACGGTTCGACTCCGCCAGGAACCTCCAAATAATAAACCCTAATGCGCCCATAGATCAACTGGATAGATTGTCTGGCTACGAACCAGGAGGTTGGGAGTTCGAGTCTTCCTGGGCGCGCCATTATTCGGGGCTTTGTGCAGCTTGGTAGTGCGCCTGCCTTGGGAGCAGGAGGTCGCGAGTTCAAATCTCGCAGCCCCGACCATTTTTAAAAATAAATCTTTGACGAAAGTCAAAGTTTTTTTATGAAAAAATTTATAATATCTGTTTTTTTGCAATAAAAAAGTTCGGACTTTTGAACTAATTCAAGTCCGAACATTTAATATGAAAACAAAATTATAAATTATCTTATTTAATATTTTCAAAGAAAGTTAGAATACTGAAATAATTATAATGTAAAACACCATAGTATTCTTTTTCATTTTCATCTTTGAAATAATAGTAATGTTTAGCAGAATTTGATACGATCATCCTATAAGGAAAACCAACATATTTGATTAATTCAGCAAAATCCACATCCATTCCACAGAAATATAAAAAATTTTCTTTTGGAAAGGTCTTTTTATTATAGCAAAGCACTTCGGTGATAATTGGATTATCAGCATAGAAATCATAGTCTAAAAATAAAAGAATATTCATATTATCTTCTAATATATAAGCATAGTTATCTAATAACTGAAAATTATTGTACTCAGATGGTTCAGGATTATATTTTTCTTTATCAAGAACATCATAAAGCCTTGTGCCAACTTTAAGATTGGTAGTATTTTCTATTTCTTCATTTATGGTTGTTGGCTTTTTTGTATTATTGCAAGAAGATAATAAGCATAAGGGTAATATAAGTAATTTTAAAAATTTTTTCATAGTCTACTTCTTTCCAAATGTTACATTTATTTTTGCTAAATCAGCTTTGTTGACGTTTTTTACTAATTCGTTCCAAGTTTTTTCATCGCCAGCATATCTAATTTCTTCGATTGTTGTTTAATTAAAGACATCAGGATCAATATATTTTATTTTTTCTAGGAGATTTAAAATTTCAAGATTATGGTGGCAATAAAAAGAATGTGAATAAAGAGAAATATCATCTCCTGTAAGTGTTACTCTTCTTTTAATTTTGAATATTCACCAAAACGATTGTTTAAATAAATTAAACTAGAATGACTTTCAAAAGTATATGATAAAAAAGGAAGAGATAATTTTGTAATGTTTATTGAATTTTCTAAAGCAAAATCATCAATATATTTAACAGAATTAGGAATAGTAAATTCAGTTAGACTTAAACAACTAGAAAAAGCGTATTCTCCTAAATATAATAAATTAGAAGGGAGATTAATATTTTTTAATTTTTCACAACGTAGAAAACAACTATTGTTGATATATTTTATACTATTTGAAATAGTTAAGTTTTTTAAGCTAAGGCAATTATTGAATAAATCATTGCTTAAATTGAATATACTAGATGGAATATTTATATTATCAAGATTGATACAATAAGCAAAAGCAGCTTCATCTATTGTGTTTATGGTATTAGTAAATTTAGTTTGTTTTAGGTTTTCTGAACGCATAAATGCTTTATCATCTATCTTTTTTACGCCATCTTCAAATGTCACTTTTTCTAAAGCTTTTGAGTTATAAAAAGCTCCATATCCAATTTCTTCTATATTGCTTGGTACTATTAATTCTTTCAATTTTGTCGTATAGGCACAAGAATAAGGTGCAAGGTATTTAGTATCTTTATTTATTGTTAATGTGGAGATATCTTTATCTTCAAGATCAACCAGCCATAAATAAGGATTAGTTTTAGTTCCTAAATAGTATCCATTTTCATATTTTGTAAATAAATTTTTGTTTCCGTTATATAAAATACTATTTCCAACACTTTCAATATTATCTGGTAAAACAAATTCTTTTAAATTTGTACAGCCTTCAAAAACTCTAGATTCAATTTTTAAAATATTATTGGTATTTTTAACATATTCAAGATTATTGCAGTTTTTAAAAAGAGAATATTCTAAAGTTGTAATAAGGGAATTAGCAGCAAATTCAACAGTTTTAAGATTAGAACAATTTTCAAAAACAGATTTTCCAATAGAAACAATATTTTCAGGAATATAGATACTAGAAAGATTAGAATTTTTAAAAGCGGAAGAATAAATCAATTTGGTATCAGGAAGAATATTAAAAGAAGAAGCATTCGAATCATCAAATTTAAATAAACAGAGATAAGGATTAGATTGAGAACCGAAATAATAAGCTCCATCTAAATAAGTAGTGTATTTATCTAAATCATTATTTATATAATTAAGAACACCACTTTTAATTCTCATAGTATTTTCTGGAAGATAAGAAATTTTTTGATACCTGTATAAATAATTAGAAACCAGTACTTTTACATTTTTATAATAATTTTCATCAATATCACCATACCAATAATCAGAAATGTTTGAAAATATACTTCTTGAAAAGAACACATAGTGCTTTTTATTTTTCTAATTTTTGAAAAAAATTGATTCATAATCAAATCCATCTTCAAAATGAATCTTGTGATCAAAACTTTTTTCTAAAAAATTATTAGAAAAGTCATAGACAACTTTACCATCGATCTTTTTAGGAATAGTAACTTCATCATCGTAAGTTGTAAAACCCTCTAAAGTTACTTTGTCATTAGAAACAGAGTAATAAAAATCATCGGAGTGCAAAGTTGCATCAGGTTGATTGTCATTCGTATTAAAAGACCCAGAACTACAAGCCGTTAAAGGTAGAAAGACAAGAATTGGTAATAAAATATTAATTTTTTTCATAAAACATCCTTTGTAATCGCTTACAATTTAATTGCAAACATTAATTGAAAATTAGTCAACAAAAAAATAGCTGCTTTTCTTAAATTAATTTATAACAGCTAAATTTTTGTAAAGTTTAAAATTCTATTTTTAATACCAGGAATAAAATTCATCTTCGGTGATACCACTAAAAAGCATGGTATCATCATGATAAATTTCAGGATTACAAAATCCACAACAATTATCTGGATTATCATAAATAACTTTATCGGTTAAAATTTCTTTTAAATAATCGTCAAGGTTTAAAGTGACTTTTAAAGAAATTTTAAAGCCCATAAAAAATTCAAGATTTAAAATATCTGCTTTAATAAAATTTTTTTCGATATTAAAAGCATTTAAAAAATCAGAAATAATATGAGTGTGTTTTTCTAATTCTTTTAAAAGGTCATCTTTGATAGTAGGATAATTTTCTTTATAGAATGTTGTTATTTCTTTTTTTATCGCTTGACTAAGTTCTTTATTTTTATCATTTTTTGAAAAGACTAAATCAGAAGCTAAACTTTCTAAATATAGGTTAAAAGCTTCGATATTTCCCGCATAAAGATGCTTATATTTTTCTTCAATCTTTTTTTTCAATTGCAATTTGTCTTCGACAAATTTCAAATAAAGGGGATAAGCCTTTAGGATGTCCTCTATATCTTTATCATACTCAAGGACCAGTTTGTTGGATTGTTGATTAATTTTTTTTAGGATTTCTGTGTATTTTAGTTTCATAAAATTTGCTCGAAATGCACTTTCATTATAAGTTATTTGTATTAAATTACAATATTTTTTTCAATTCTTTTTTTATGATTTTTTATTTTGAAACAAAAAAGCGAAAAAATGAAACGAAAATGAAACTTTTTTGAAAAAAATTGAGAAAAAATGGGAATGAATGATTGTTGATATTATTTTTTAGAATAGTTATTTTGATATAATAATTTCGAGGTTTGAAGAAAAAGTGTACAAAATTATAAATAAAGATGAAATAAAAAAAATCAATCAATATAACTGGTTTAGAAAGTTTTCTAACCCTTGTTATGGTTTTAATGTAAAGATGGACGTGACAAAACTTGTTGCATATTCTAAAAAAACAAACACTAGTTTTTTTATTAATACTTTATATTTAATCTGCAAAGCATTAAATACAATTGAAGAAATGCGCATCAGAGAAGTTGATGGTGAAATAAGAATATATGATGTTATTAATCCCGCTTTTACAGTTATGCTTGATATAGGTATTTTTGAAAATGTTGGTTTTGAAATGATCGAAGAGTATCAAAGCTTTTATGATAGAGCACATGAAATTATTGAAAGAGTAAAAAAGCAAAAAGAAGTTAAGAAAACTTATAATGATTCAAATTTATATAATGATTTTTATATAACTTGTATTCCATGGCTTTCCATAGAAGGTATGACTCATCCTCTTATCGATAATGACTATGCATCGTTATCTTGTCCAAGGATATGTTGGGATAAATTTCATCAAGAAGGTGATAAAATTTTGATGACGTTGAATATTACTGTAAATCATTGTTTTGTCGATGGTTATCCGTTATCATTAGCATTTAAAAAAGTACAAACATATTTTGATGATGTGGAAAATTTATTAAAAAGATGACAATTTTACTTCTTGTTATTATCTATTTATGTTTTATTAGTTTGGGGCTTCCTGATTCGCTTCTAGGTTCTGCTTGGTCATTAATCCATCTTGATTTCAATGTCGATATTTCTTTGATGGGAATCGTATCGATGATTATTTCGATGTCGACGATTGTTTCTAGTCTTTTTTCGGATAAATTAAATAGAAAATTTGGAACTTATGCCATAGTTATTATAAGTATATTTTTAACATCTTTTTCACTCCTTGGCTTTTCTTTAGCACCTAACTTTATTATCATGTGCTTAATTGCTGTGCCATATGGACTTGGAGCAGGAGCAATCGATGCGAGTTTAAATAACTATGTTGCTTTAAATTTTAAATCTAAACACATGAGTTTTTTACATTCATTTTGGGGCATAGGAACAATTGTCAGTCCTTATATCATGGGATTTTCTATAAAAAATTATTCGAGTTGGCAAAAAGGGTATCTCTTAGTCAGTATTATCCAATTTGCTATTGCCATAATTGTTTGCTGTTCATATCCTGTATGGAAAAACAAAAAAATACAGGAAAAAGATGATAATGTAGTTCCTAAGAATTTAACTTTTAAAGAAAAATTAAAAATACCAGGCGTCTTTTTAGTTTTGGTAATGTTTTTATCTTATTGTTCATTAGAATCGATTGGAACAAATTGGGTTAGTTCCTATTATGTCGCAGTAAAAGGTTTAAATTCTGCTTTAGCTGCAACATTTGGTTCATTGTTTTTTATTGGAATTACAACATCACGTTTGATCTCAGGTTTTATAACTGAAAAATTAGGCGATAAAAAGATGATTATTCTCGGAATGGTTTTTATATTGTTAGGAATAATATTACTTGTAATTCCCAATGTCAATTACTATGTTTCTGTGGTTGGATTTATTATTTGTGGCATGGGAGCTGGGCCTATTTATCCAGCGATAGTTCATTCTACACCTGATAATTTTGGAAAAGAGAATTCGCAGGGAATTATAGGGTTACAGATGGCTTTTGCTTATATTGGTTCAACATTTACTCCTTTATTATTTGGTTTAATATCTTCGGCTCTTGGTATAGAAATATTGCCATTTTGTTTCTTATTCTTTTTGATTATTTTTTGCGTTCTTTTTATATTCTTACAAAAAAAGTTGAAAAAAAGTAAAAATATGAAATAAAACTTAACTTTTTAAATGAAAAAAATTATTATTTCTTTTTAATAATGGTGTATAATGGCTCTATAAAACGTAAAGGAGTTCAAATATGTGCTCAATTATTGGATTAAGTAAATGTGATGATTTTGAAAAAATTAAAAAAAGCTTTGAAAAATCTAATTCGCGTGGCCCAGATGGTACCAGCTATTATAACGCTAATTCCGCTTTATTAGGTTTTAAAAGATTAGCGATAATGGGATTAAATGAATTTGGAATGCAGCCGTTTTCTTATGATGATAAAGTTTTAGTTTGCAATGGCGAAATATATGGCTTTCGCGATATAAAAATAGAACTGCTTAAAAAAGGATATTCTTTTAAATCAGATTCTGATTGTGAAATTCTTTTACCACTTTTTAAAGAATTTGGTTTTGAAATGTTTTCTAAGCTTGATGCTGAATTTGCTTTAATTATATATGATAAAAAGGAAGACAAAATAATTGCTGCTCGTGACCCTCTAGGTATTCGACCTCTTTATTATGGAAAATCTAAGAGCAATGACACTTATATTTTTGCTTCTGAGCCAAAAATTTTAGTGGATTTGGTTGAAGATATTTTTCCTTTTCCTCCTGGTTATTATTTTGATGGAGAAAAATTTATTCAATATTCCTTTATAACTGATGTGGAAAGTAAACATACTAGAATGAGAGATGTAGAAAAAAACATCCATAGCCTATTGGTTGAAGGAGTAAGAAAAAGATTGGATTCAGATGCGCCGATAGGGTTTCTTCTTTCAGGAGGTTTAGATTCATCTTTAGTTTGTTCAATCGCTACAAAAATTTTAAAAAAGCCGATAGAAACTTTCGCTATCGGTATGGAAAAAGATGCGATAGATTTAAAGTATGCTAAAGAAGTCGCAGATTATTTAAAGATTAATCATCATGAAGTTATTATAACAAGAGATGATGTAATCTCTTCTTTAGAAGAAGTTATTTATAATTTAGCAACATATGATATTACAACGATAAGAGCATCTGTCGGAATGTATTTATTATGTAAATATATTCATGAAAATACAGATATTAAAGTTTTATTAACTGGTGAAATTTCTGATGAACTTTTCGGATATAAATATACTGATTATGCACCAAATCCAGAAGAATTCCAAAAAGAAAGCAAGAAGAGAATTGATGAAATACATATGTATGATGTTCTTAGAGCTGATAGATGTATTTCTTCAAATTCACTTGAAGCCAGAGTTCCTTTTGGAGATTTAGCTTTTGTTAAATATGTTATGGAAATAGATCCAAAGATTAAGATGAATCGTTATAATAAGGGAAAATATTTACTTCGTAAAGCTTTTGAAGGGGACTATTTACCAAAAGATATCCTATATAGAGAAAAAGCTGCTTTTTCTGATGCTGTAGGTCATTCTTTAGTTGAAGACATTAAAGAATTTGCTGAAGATTATTATACAGATGAAGAATTTGAAATCAATCGTAAAAAATATACATTTGCTCAACCATTTACAAAAGAAAGCTTGATGTATCGTGAAATTTTTGAAAAGTATTATCCAGGACAGGCACATATGATTAAAGACTTTTGGATGCCAAATAAATCTTGGAAAGGATGCGATGTCGATGATCCTTCGGCTCGATTTTTAAAAAATTACGGAGATTCAGGAAAATAAAATTATTTATAAAATTTTTTTAATAGCTTTTGGTAATTAAACAATTCTTAAATACGTTTTTTGCTATTTTTTTACAAAAATATCGTTTAAGAATTGTTTTTTTGTTGTATAATAAAGTAGAATTAAAGAAGAGGATACAAAAAATGCTAGTAAATTTCAGATTTAAAAACTTCAGATCATTCTATAAAGAAACAGTTTTAAGTATGGAAGCAACAAAAGACAAAGAATTAAGAGAAATTAATACTTTTTCTATTAAGGATAAACTTTTAGGAAAAGGCGAAAATGAATTGCTAAAATCAGCAGTTATTTTTGGTGGGAATGCATCTGGTAAATCTAATGTTTTTAAGGCTTTTGCATACATGAAAAACGTTGTATTATTATCAGCATCACAATTTCCAATTGTACAAAATGTTGAGCCTTTTTTATTCTATAGTGATTCTCAATTAGAAAATAGTTTATTTGAAGTTGAAATTATTCAAAATAATACTTTTTATAAATATGGATTTCAAATAAAAAATGGCATTGTTGAAAAAGAATGGCTTGATAAAAGAAAAGAAAGATTAACCCATGTATTTATTCGAGAAGACTCATATATCGCTATATCAGGGCTTTCAAGACAAGCATCTAAGCTTATCAATATTGCTGATGGAACATTATTTTTATCAATTGGAAAAAACTTTCACTTAGATATTACACCGGAACTTGATAATGTTATGGAATGGTTTCAAAATTTGCTTATAGTATTTGAAAACAATGCAAATAGTTTGGATATCTATACACTTAATAACGGAAAATATAAAGAACAAGCATTAAAAATTCTAGAATTAGCTGATATTGGAATAAAGAATATTAAAGTAGTTAAGGATAAAGTTGCTAATATGGCTGATATTAATGATGTTTTGAAATTTAATTCACAATTACATACTAATCCGTTTGAAATTGGTCAACTAAAAAAAGAAGAAAGCAATTTATATAATATTGATATGGTTACTTCTTTTGATGTATTAAATAAAAAGAATAATAAGCCTATCAGTAAAAAAGATGTTTTACTTTTTAAAAATAGAGGATTTAATTCCGAAGGAACCATGAGATTATTATGTTATCTTGGTTGGATACTTGCTGCTTTAGATCAAGGAAGAATAATCATTATAGATGAAATTGATGCTAAACTTCATTTCCTTGTAGCTGATTATCTTTTAAAATTATTTAATTCTATAGATAAAAATCCGAAAAATGCGCAATTAATTAGTACTGCTCATAATGTTATGCTTATGGATGAATCGTTAAGGAGAGATCAAATTTATTTTACAAGTAAGGATAAAGTTGGCGAAAGTACACTTGTATCTCTTTCTGATTTTTCTAATGTCAGAAAAAATGATTTGTTTAGTAAAAAATATTTGGCAGGATTTTATTCTGATTTACCAGATATGACAAAAGAATTGTGAGGTTTTAATGTCAAGAAAAGTTAATTTAAGACAAATAAAAAATAAGTTTTATATTATAACTAATGGACGTGAAACTGAAAAGAATTATTTTGAACTAATAAAAGCTAAAAAAAGTATTTATGAGGTTTTAGTTGAATTTCAAAATGAAGACTCTTTAGGATTGGTAAATTATGCTATAGAAAAAAAGAAAGATGCTAACCAGGTATGGATTGTTTTCGACATAGATAATGAAAAAGATAATAAGTTAAGTCAAGCAATTTCAAAAGCTGATAAAAATGATATAAATTATGCTTTTTCCAATATATGTTTTGAAGTATGGCTAGTTTCTCATTTTATGAAGATAGAAAGTGAAAAGACAGAAAAAGAATTAGAAAAAATTTTTAGTAAATATTTATCAGGACAAAAAAATGGATTAGAGTATGAAAAAAATAATAAAGAAACTTTAAAAAAGTACTTTATACCGAATTATAAGAATGCTGTTGAAAATTCAAAAATTGTATATCAAAAATATAATAATGAACATCTTAAAAAATATGGAGATAAAGTAGCAAGAAAAATATGGGAGTGGTATTCTTGTACAAAAGTTTTTAAATTAATAGAGGCTTTAAAATTGGAACGTTAGTAAAGTAAATTAATATTATCTAATATAATTAATTTCAACCATATTATCATTGTCGTTAGCAATGAAATTATGTTTACTATCTTCAAAAACTGATAATGAAGAATTTATAAAATTTATTGTCATTTTATCTTTTAATGATGAAGTACCATAGGCAATATAATAATAGTTACTATCGACTTTTTTAGTACTAAAATTAAATTTGTTAAAATTTACACTATAGTTATTTGATAATATACTATCTCCATTAAACATCAAAAGATTCGCTGATATTTCTTCTGTTTCAATAGTATCGCTTATTGTAATATCGCTTTGAATATTAAGATTATAGAATTCGAAAACGACAGTAATATATTTGGCTGAAATGTTATTTTTCTCAACATTTTTGACATTGTGATAGACACATTTTGAAATTGTATCAACTTCAATACGATTGTTCTTAAAAGTTGAAATACTATCAAAAACACGGCAAATTTGCTTGCCTTTTATATAATTATTTATGAAAGAAAATTCTTCACCAGCTTGAGCAATAGTAAAAATTGTACTATTTTCTATTAGTTCGAAACTGTTATTTTCAGCAAAGATAGAAAAAGCTTCATCGGCATAGGAATTGTGTGTAAACATGGTAAAAAGATTTTCTTGATAGGTAGAATTAATTTTTACATTATTTTTCTTAAAAAATACATCTTTAGCTTTTCCATAAAGAAGAAGATAGTTTGCTGCATACATATTGATATAGTTGTTGGTAAAAGTGATGTTTTCTACAGGAGATAATTGATAACCAACAGTTAAACCAACAACTCTAGGGCCTAAGTTTTCGTCTGGTTTATCTCCGATTATAATATTATTTTTAAATAGAACATCCTTTATATAGCCACCACCTGTTTCATTAGGATATAAAGATGTATCTCCTCCGCTAAAAACTGCTATAACTTCATCTTTGCAATTACAATAGAGGTAATTGTTTTCAAAAGTGGCACCACTGCAACCTTTTTTATAAATATCTCGAACACCAATACCACCACCGGCAGCAGTAGAAGCATGGTTTTCTAGATGACAATTTTTAACTATGACATTTTTCCAATTAGTGAATAAATCGATGATTCCAGAAGAAGAGTAGATTGAAGCTTCATGTGGAAGATAAAAAGAACAATTGTAAAGAGAAACATCTTCGGCATCTCTTAAATTCATAAGTCCAAGAAGAGGATCATCAAGTTTTTTATTAACTTTAATAGTTACATTAAAGCCACTGATTTTTATATTGTTGACATTGTTATAAATATAAAATAAACAACCATTGTTATAACCTTCAGTCGGATTATAAGAATCGTCAGAATATACTTTGGCATTATAGGCATAAATGTGTTTATTGGATTTATTTATTTCGATATTATCGATAACTCTATAGTTACCATTAGGAACATAGATTGTTGAATAGGAGTATTTATCCATGGACTCATTTATTGAAACATTTAAATCCTCAGCGATATAGCCTAATTGCTTAATATTGCAGCTATTATTAAAACTAATTAGATTTAAATATTTAGAAGAAGTCTCATCAAATAAATAAAATTGATCTTCAGCAATTTCAAGATTTTTTGAAACTTTCAAACAAGCATTACCACCATCATTTGCTTTTGAAAATCCTTTGGTATAGACCAAAGAACCATCAGGAAAAGAGAAAGCTTTCTCATAATTATCAACATAATTGAAACTTTGGTTGCTTTTTTCTTCTAATTTGTTATTTTGATAAACAAAAGATTTATTTTTATAATGAATTAAATAACTATTATCATCTAAAGAATATACTAATGATGAAGGTAGAATATCTTGAAGATAATAAGAAAACATATTGTTATCGATTTCATTATTATTTAAATAAATATTGGTTTTATCGATAGCATTTTTTATATTGTTATTAACATTGTTAGTTCCACACGAACATAAAGAACTAACAATAAGGAATGGAAGAATAATTTTAAAATATTTTTTCATATAACCTCACAAAAATCTTTGCAAAAAAATTTTATAAAATTAAAGGAACTTAATCAAGTTAAAAATATAGCTCAGCTTCCTTAATTATGAGTTTTAATTCACCTTCAAGATTCTTTTTTAAAGCTTTTAAATTTTCTTTTTTCTCAGAAATATTTTTTTCGTAAGCTGATGAAAGAAGTTTATTAAAAGTTTTTTCGAAATATATAAAAAGAAATAAGATAAAATCAACTAATAATAAGATAAAAGCTAAAAAGATAAAGAAAATTCCTATTTCTTTATTAGTCAAATTGAAATTAAATGTTTTCGAATAATAAGTAATATCTTTAAAATGGTAAATATTATTGTTAAAAATTATACCTGAAGAAAATAGATCATCTAATAAAGAAACATTGAAATTTAAAAGTAAACCAAAGATGATAAATAAAATACTTGAGATTAAAAAAGTAAAAAAACAAAAAGAGAAACAGAAAAGAACAATTGACCTTATTAAATTTTTTGAAGTTCTATTTGATGGCGAATAGGAAAGATAATTTTGACAATAGATGAGAGCATTTTCAACTTCTTTATATTCATTTTCTAGAATTTGTAATTTTTGATTTTTTATTAGAGAATCATTTCTTTTGAATTCAATTTGAACTAACTTTTTTTCTTTTAAATAATTTTCAGTAAAGGTATAGCCGAAAATTGTATAAAAAGAGATATCTTCTAATTTTTTATTATTGTCGAGAGAATAATACTTGATAAAATGGCTCATAGATCAGAGGTGAATTCAATTCTATTTGCAGAAAAATTGCAATAAGAACAATAATCGCAGTGATAAAAATATATTTTTTTATCTTTAAAAGTTGATAATATTCTTTTTAGATCTTTTGATAAATAAATAGGTTCGTTTATTTTTCCATTTTTATTTTTTGATTTACTGTTTTTTATATAAATTATATATTTTTTGTCATGCTCAGAATAATTATATTCTTGTAGTTTAATGGCTTCAAATCTATGACAATTTGGGCAAATATATAGATTTTTAAAATACGATTTTATTCCATAAAAATAAAAAATAATTGTTGAAATCGAAAAAGGAAAAAATAAAGAAATAAGAAAACATTTGAAAAAGATACTTATAGTTAAATTTTTGTTTACAATCAAAATAAGAAAAATATTAAGAATAATTGCGAAGAGAAAAATGAAGAATAAAATTTTTAAAGAAAGGTTTATAGATCTTTTGAAACTTTCATTTTTGTGACCGACTTCTCCTCTATAAAATTTTATTATTTTTTTACTATCTTTTTTTCCTTTACTAAAGGTGAAAATACAAAAAAATAATAAAAGAGAATAGATAGTTATAATATTTAATTTGAAAGAAATAGAAAGAAATTCATTTAAAATAAAAAATATTAAAATCGAAAAAATAAAAGAAGGAAGAATATAAATTATGCCCTTAGATATAACTAATTTAATTAACTTCTTATAAGAAAATGTTTTGTTTTCTTGGAAGTTTTCTAAAGAGTCCAACCATCTATTTGTTCTTTCCATATTTTCACCAATATATAGATATATAATTTGGTAATTTTATTTTGTCGAAATATAAAATTTGTTTTAAAAATAATGTTGAAGTGGAAGCGCATTCAATCTAAAATAGAGAAAGTAAGGATAGAAAAATGAAAACAAACAAATTATTGTTACTTCTTGTCACATTGGGATTAACTTCTTGTCAAACACTTACTCCATCTTCTTCTTCAATTTCTAATAGCTCAGCAAGTAGTATTCCATCGTCAAGTATTATTTCTTCGAGTTCATCGTCTTCTAGTACTTCTTCATCATCTTCATCGACAAGTTCTTCAAGCACAACCTCTTCTTCCTCTACTTCAACAAATCCGACAAATTATGTTGAACGTGGTGAATTCCAAGAGAAAAATGGAGAATACATTTCTCAAAAGTATAACTCCTTATATGTTTTTAAAGATGGGTTAGATGATGGTACACTTATTGTCAAATTAAAAATTGAAAATAAATTGACCGATAATGGTATAGCAATTAATTATTCTAAAGAAAATAATGTAGAAAGTTATTACTTTGTCGGATTTGATTTAACAGGCAAGTTTTTTGTTAGAAAAGTTGAAGGGGATAAAAGTACTACTTTATCAACAAAAGATGTTGAATGCGATACATTAAATGGTGTCACTTTAGGTATTTACAAAACAAAAAGCAAGGCGAGTATTTATGTCGATAATAAATATTGTACCGATTTTGATTTTGAAAATAATTCTGCAAATTTTGGATTATTAGCAGGTGGAAAAAATACATCTTACAAATTAAATTCAATAGTTGAAAATCAAAATTATTATTTGAATAGCTTAGAGAATTATTCATTTGCTAACGGCAGTTTTAAAGATAATTTAGTTTCTGTAGAAGGAAATAGTTTAGCTTTAAATAAAGCCCAAGAATTTACAAGTGGAACAATTCAATTGACTGTAAATTTAGCAGGAATTAAATCTGATAGTGGAATAGTTTTCGGACTTGAAGATAATGGTAGTAGTGAATTCTGGGAAAAAGGAGTTAGCTATTATTTCTATTTTGTCAGTATTGATGGGTTAGCATATCTTGGAAAAGTTGCTAATGGAGCATGGCAAATATGTTCAACTTCTACTCTTAAAGGATTTAATCCAAGCAAAGATTATGATTTAAAAGTCATTAAAAAAGAAAATGTAATGTATTGTTTCACCGATGGTGAACTTCAATTCAGTTATACAGATTCTCGACCGCTTAAAGGAACCAAATTTGGTATCCGTGCTGGAAGAAAAGATGTAACTTTTTCTTCAATCAGTATTAATAATCGTATAATTGATTCTAAACCAAGCGAAGATTTAATTGTTGGTCATGGTGAAATAGAAAATTTTGAAGGAATCATGACTACATCTTCGGAAAAAAATATAGCTCTAAAAAAGAACGGAAAATTGAAAGATGGAACAATTAAAACAACATTGCTTCCAGGTTCTTCTAATGATTCAGGAATAATCTTTAGAGCCAGTGCACCAGAAGGTGAGTTTTATTCTAATGAAGAAGGTCTTTCTTACTATTGGTTATACTATACATCAACTGGAACAATCGGTTTCTCAAGATTTGAAAATGGCAAAGAAGAAAGACTAGGTGGAAAATTCTTGCCGTATGGAAGTTTAGCAAATAAAACATATAGCGTAAAAATTGTTATGGATGGTAATGACTTTTATTGTTATTTCGATGGAAGACTATCATTCCATTATCATGATGAAACCCCACTTCAAGGTGAAGGTTATGGCCTTAAATCTGAAGCCAGAAACTGCATGGTACTTGATTTTAATACTTCAGATGATCATCAAAAAGAAACAAATGAATATTTGATATTTGGACATTCTTATACAGAATATTGGTCGACATATAAAGATGATTTACCATATTTTGAAGATATAAATGATATTGGTATCGGTGCTTCAACAACTGCACATTGGGTCAATCAATACGCTGATGAAGTAATTGCTTATGAGCCACGATATGGTATTTATTGGAATGGTATCAATGATATTTCACAGGGTGTAGCACCAGCAAATATTGCAACAAATATTATTGATCTCTTGGTAAAAGTTAAAGAGTCACTTCCAGAATTTGAAGTAGTTCTTCTTGGAACCAACCGTTGTCCATTCGCCAAAAATAATAGAGATAAAATTTCTCAGTTAAATAGTTTATTAAAAGAAAAAACTGCAGAATATGAATTTATTCATTTTGTCGATACAGAATTTATTTATTGCGATGCATCGGGAAATGAATTATCAAGCTATTTCACCGATGGATTACATCCAAATCATGAAGGTTATTTATTAGCAGCAGGATTAATTGAAGCTGCGTTAGGGTTATAAGGTTTTAAAAGGAGAATTAATTATGAAAAAGAAATCATTAATCTTATTAAGTAGTTTATTTTTATTAGCAGGTTGTACAACAACTCCAACTACATCTAGTTCCAGTTCGCGTCCTTCCTCCTCATCTTCTATTTCTGCAAGCAATTGCACAACATCTTTACCATCATCCACTTCTTCAAGTACTTCGACTTCAACAAGCTCATCCTCTTCTTCTAGTACTACTCCTTCAAGTAGTACAAGTACAAGTTCATCAACTTCTACCTCAACTTCTTCAACAACTAGCTCTTCTTCTACATCATCAATTGATCAAAACTTAGTTGCTAAAAAAGAAGAAGTATCTAATTACATTGCTTCTTTAAGTTATGATGCATATCGCGAAGCTGAACAAGAAACATTAAGAACATTAGTTTCATCAATGCAAGGTGTTTTAAATGATTCAAATGATGTTGATGAAATTGATGCCGTCTTTTCAGCATTTAAGACTCAAGTTTCTGAATTGAAAACAAAAGCCCAATATGAGCAAGAAGAAGCAGAAGAATTAGCTAAACAATTAGAACAAAAGAAACAAGAAGTATTAGCAAAAATAGAAATTTCTTCTCCAACCCAATATCGTTCTAAGGAAATCAATGAATTGTTAGCTATTCAAGATACATTGAAAAATCAAATCAATGCCGCAACAAGTATCGAAGCATTAGAAGCAATTGACTTATCACCTCTTTCAAATGCGATTGCAACTGCAAAGACAAATGCAATGTATACCATGGAAGAAATTCTTCCATTTGGTGAAGATGCTGGATGGGATTTAGTAAATGCTCATAGAGATCAGATGGTTTTAAACGAAGATAAGACCATAACAACTAAAGATGATGGTTATGCATTAGATTCGACAAAATATAGTGGAGATATGGAAGTAGTATTTTCAGTAAATGCCGACACATATCAAAGCTTATCTGGATTATTATTTGCAACTAAAACTTCAGTTTCTGGCGGTGATGGACTTGATGGTTTCACACTTAATATTGCCCGTGGCGCAGGATTTGAATATATCCAAGTCTATCACATCGATAATTTCTATGGTGCAACGACAGGATCTTATGAATATATTGGTGGATGGGTATTTACTGATGATTATCCTGGAGAAAAAGTTGTAAATACAGAATTACGCGCAAAAATTTCTGGTACAACTTTAAAAATCTTTAAAGAAGCTGATTATCAAAAGTATGGAGAGAACGCTAAAGTTTGTGCTGTTGATTTAAGTTTTGGTGGTAAATATACTGTTGCTACTGAAAGACAATTAGGAATTATAACTTGGGGTAATAATGGAGTTCCATTTACCTTAAAGTTATCAATGCTTGCTGGATCAACATATATTGATGGAAAAGAACATGCGATAGAATTAGCTACTAATTATTTTGCTAAAGTTGATACTGCAAAATATGATACTGAAACTGCTAGTAACATCAATGCTAAAAAAGCTAGTATTCTTGGATTAGCTGAAGATTTGGATGCAACATATGAAGATATAATTTCTGCTATTAATGAGCTAAAAGTAATGGTAAAAGAAGCCGATGATTATTTAGCAAATGGTGCAAAAATTAGAGCAACAGCTTTAATGGATGCAATCTTTAGTACAGATAATTCAACTATGAGTTCTTGGGATGCAGTAGTTGATCACACAATGAATCAATGGACTCATGAAAAAGGAACAAATTCTGTTACAACACCTACCACGGTAAGTGCAGGATGGCAACTTTCTAAAGATAGATATTCAGATATTGATTTAACTTTCAAGATTGATGGTGCACAAAAAGCTAATCCATATGCCGGTATCAATGCTAAAAGTGTTTTAATTGGAGCAGAAAGCTTAGGTATGTATCCAAAAGGCTATGCTGTAACAGTTTTCCAAATGGAAACAGAAGCTTGGGTTCAAGTACATTATATTAATAATAGTATTAACGCAAACTTTGTCTGTGGTATTTGTGAATGGGTTGATGGACAAAGTATTAGAGTTGTTATTGAAGGAAAGACATTATCTATTTATATCAATGGTATAAAAAGAGATATTACAATACAAGACTTTTCAACAAGATCAGAAGTAGAATTACCAGATTATAATGGTGGTAGTATTGGTATCTTAAACTGGGATGATGCTCAAATTCAAACAACATTTACATTTGAAGAATTTACTGGTACAAAAATTTAAATAAAAAAATATAAGGCGCTTCGGCGCCTTTTTGCATGGATAAAATTTGCATTTAAAAAATATTTAATATTTTTTAGTAATTTTATTTCGAAATATAATTAAAAGTAAGAGTTTGCTACTAATTAAAAATTTTTATAAGTAAAAGAATAATAAATTAATAAAATAAAATAAAGAAATAGTATTGAAAAATTTTACCTGGGGGGGTATTATTAAGTTGCATAAATAAATAGCGTGGTTAGTTAATTATTGTGCTAAGAGTTAATACTACACTCCAATAAAAAAAGTATACTTGGAAAATTTTCATAAAGAAGGGAGAAAAAATAATTTATGAAAAAATTTAGTAAGAAACTCAAAAAAGGTTTCACACTCGTCGAATTAGTCGTCGTAATTGCAATCATTGCTATTTTATCAGCAGCATCAGTTGCAACATACTTCGGTGTCACAACAAGTGCACGTAAGACAACAGGAAAAGCAGAAGCTCAACAAGTTATGGATGTTATCCGTGTTGCTGCATTAGATGAAAGCGATGATAGCATAAAAGCAGTACAAGGTACAGATAGTAAATATTCACTTAAATTTAAAAATGCTGCAGCTGAAGGTAAAGGTGAATTATCTCAATTAGTCTCTTTATTAGCAACAAATGGAATTGTTGTCAATGGAACTAATACTTCAACAATTGCTCAAGTTAGTGAAGCTAATGATACTGATGGAACAATGGCTCAATTAAAATACAGCACAGCTTATTATTCTTATACAATCGACTTCTCTAATTTTACAGTTGGTGAAGCAGCAGCTTTAACTGAATAAATATATAATTTATAATCAGATAGATAAATCTAACTAGCCGAAAGGCTAGTTTTTAATTGAAAGTAAATAAAGAAGTCCTAGAATTGGAAACAATTTTTCTAGGATTTTTATTATTTAATTTTTTATTTAAGATAATAAAAAGTCAATTAAATTTACAATTTTTATACCTTTTATATTTGTCGCATATGTTTTGTCTGTTGTGATAATTGTTTTTCATAAAAATCGTTAGTTAAATAAAAAGGTGAAATTTTCCTTTCACATATTTTGTCATCTTTAAGGCTTTCTGTTACTTGAAAATAACGTGTTTCTTTATAATTTCGACAAGTTTTTACAAAAAATAGAAACATTTAGAAAATAAAAGAATTTGCATTTTATTTTTTTGAAAATTAGACAAAAGGGAGGAAAATGTAGTACAATGCAAAAGGTAGATAGTTATGGAAGAAATCGATAAATTAGACAAGGCAACAACGTTCATATATGCCATATTAATATTTATGAATACATTCTATATTTTTGGCTTTTTACTTTTTAATGCTAATATTGATTTGCGTTTTAATACTAATATGTTTTTTATCGTCATGCCGATAGTTATTTTTGTTGTTTCAATTCCTGGAATTGTTTTAGGTGTTTATTATTTAATTGATTGCATACGAAAAAGAAAGAAAACTATAATGGCAATAATTGATACATGTATGGTTTTTATTGCCTTTGTCTTAATTATTGGAACAGCGATTTTATATTTTAAAGTGATTGTTTAAAAAAATGGAAGCGGTCAGCTTCCATTTTATTTTACTGTCAATAAATTTTGATTGTTTGTATAACTGAATTCGTATGTTGTTGCTCCAAGATAGGAAAGATTATATATTAGACCAGGGTCGAATTGTGTACCGATTAATAAATCCATAATTTTTGAACCAATGGTTAAATTTAATGATTCAGCGGTTCCAATTGATAATAAGGCATTTAATGTATTGATGAAATCTTCGGAATCGGCGGAGGTTAAGTAGTTGAGTTTGAGAGTATTGTGATTAACATTATATCCAAAGCTGTCATCAGTTTTTGTTACATCAAATATTGAATTGACATATAAATTTTCAGGAACTTTATTTCTTAACATGTTGAGAGGGAAGGAGCTCATCTTTGCTATAAATGGATCAAGAGAAATCTTAACTAATACTGAGAAAGTAGTTATTGTTTCTCCACTGATTATGTTTGGTGAAAAAGAGAAGTCGATAAGTGAAATAGGAACAAGTGTATCGCCGATTTTTATACCATCTTTTGCTTGAGTTTTAAGCAATGTATCAGCTAAAGCCCCAAGTTCTTTATCGGTAATTTGATATGTTGCTACAAATCTTTTATCGATACTATAGTTGAATGAATAGCCATTTTGTTCATCGTATGATACTAAATTTGGAACGGAATTATTAAGTGAAGTCATAGCGCCAGTCAGATCATTTTCATCGAATGGATCTGGTGCTAACTTTTTTTCATCGACTTTTTCATTTAATTGAGAAAGTTGATTGATTGTATTGATCGGATCGATACCATATTTTACTCTGACAAAAACATAAGTTCCGCCGCCAAGAAGAATAACTATGATAAGTAATCCGAGAATAAATTTGATTAAGCCTTTTATAAATTTCATTGGGAATCTCCTTGATGCTATTATATTAAAAAGTTTATTAAATGAAAAGGACAATAAATATCTACTGCTGAAAAAATATGAAAAAATGAAATATTTTGAAAAATATATGAAAATGTCTATTTTTTAAAAATTTTCTTGTTATATCTTTTTTGATAATTTATACTTAATAAGGAAAAGAGGGGAACATGAAAAAAATAGGCAAGGTATTGAATAATTATTTTAAACTGCAGGAAAGAGGATCGACAGTTTTTAAAGAGATTCTCGGCGGAGTTTTAGTATTTTTTGCAATGCTTTATATTCTTCCAGTCAATACTTCGATTATTAGTTCAACTGGTATTTCTTCTGGAGCAGTTTTTGCTGCAACCGCAATTTGTTCTGGAATTTGTTGTCTTATTATGGGAATTGTAGGCAATTATCCTGTAGCGTTATCTGCTGGTATGGGAATGAATGCTTATTTGGCTTTTACAGTATGTGGACAACTTGGTTATACTTGGCAAGAAGGTCTAGCTGTTGTCATTCTTTCCGGAATAATATTTTTTATTTTTACAGTTACCCCAATTCGGAGAATAATAATTGATGCTATTCCACAATCTTTAAAATATACTATTTCGGCTGGGTTAGGCGCTTTCATCTGCTTTGTAGGACTTAAAATGGGCGGAATTATTCAAGCTAATGGTTCAACTTTTGTGTCTTTAGGTAACTTAAATCCAGCGAATGGAAATGCCTATGTTTTATTGGCGTTATTTGGAATAATTTTAGCGTTTGCTTTGATGGTGGTAAAAAATAAATATATCAACACTTTCGCGATTTTGATATCGATGTTTGTTGTGGCTGCAATCGGTTTGATATTAGGGGCTTTTAATGTTCCAAATATGCCTAGTTTTTCAGGTGATACTGGATCTATTGGTGATATAAAAGATGTTTTTGGAAAGAGTATTTTAGCTATACCGACTATTTTAACAAAGCCGCAAACTTATGGTGTCGTATTTTCTTTTGTTATGGTTCATCTTTTTGATACTTCGGCAACACTTATTGCAATAAGTGAACCGATAGGTGCAATTGATAAAGAAACAGGAAAAGTTAAAGTTGGTACTAGAGTAATGATGGCTGATGCAACAGGGGGAATTATTTCTGGTATCTTTGGTACTTCGCCTGTCACATCATTTGCTGAATCAACAGTTGGTGTTGAAAGTGGTGCTAGAACTGGTATCGCTGCAATAACTACAGGTTTATTATTCTTTTTAAGTTTAGCTATATTTCCAGTTTTTAATGTTTTTGCTGGAATCAATGTCAATGGAACAGTGTATACTCCATGTACATCGATGGCTTTAGTTTCAGTTGGGGCTTTGATGTTTTCTAATCTACGTAAGATAAATTGGGATAACAAAATTGATGTCATGGCTTGTTTTATAACATTTATCATGATTTTATTAACTTATTCAATTACCAATGGTATCGCCTTGGGATTGATATTTTATGCAGTGATGCGCTTAGTATCTGGAAAAGGAAAAGAAACTTCGCCAGTTATTTGGATATTAGCAGTTTTATTTACAGCGATGTTTGTTGTCGATATATTTGTTACTTCTTCAAGTAGTTTAAGTGTATTGAACTGTTTTCTAAATTTGCGAAGAAATTAAAAATGACCAGTTTTTACTGGTCATATAAAGAAAGCATTTCCATCAATTCTTCGTATTCTTTATTGTAATTATCAAGCTCCTCTTGTAAGGCGTTGAGCTTTGATTGATCCCAATAGTATTCTGGGTCATCTAGCTTAACTTCATCTTCTCCGATAAGCCTTTCAAGTCGAGCCATTTTTTCTTCGATTTTATTTTTTGCTAGTTTTGGACGAGGTTTTAATGGTTTATCATCTTTGAATTTAACACGAGCTTTTTCAAGTTCGAGATGATATAAGGTATCTTGTTTTCTTTCTTCTTCCAAACGAGCTTTTTCGATATCGAGCTTTTCTTGGAGGATATCATCGAGCATTACAACTTTGAAATGCGAATAATCGCCTTGATAATAATAAGCTTTATTGTTTTCAAAATAAAGCAGACAATTACAGAGGTTATCGACAAATGAACGATCGTGAGAAATGATTATGATGGACCCTTTATATTTTCCAATGGCTTCAATCAGTTCTTCTTTAGTCATCATATCGAGATGGTTTGTCGGTTCGTCGAGAACTAAAATGTCATATTTTTGTTCAACCAGTGTCGATAATACTAGACGCATTTTTTCACCACCGGAAAGATTATCAACTATTTTTTCATCATCTTCGCGGGAGAAATCAAATGCGCCTAAAGTATTGTAGACCTCTTGAAGGGTCAAAAGAGGGAAAAGATCACGGAAATAATCAAGGACAGTTTTATTGCTGCGGATTAAAAGTCCATCTTGAGGTAAGTAACCGATATTGAAATTATCGTAGAAACAAATTTTTCCGGAGTAAGGTTTTATCTTTCCTAAAAGTGTTTTGATAAAAGTAGTTTTTCCTGAGCCATTATCGCCCATAATTGCAAGTTTATCACCACCGAAAAATGAAAATTCGATATCAGAAATAAGAGGTTTATCATAGCCGACAGCGAGTTCTTTTGTTTCAAATACTCTTTTTCCTACTCTGAGCTTTCCTTGAAAATCGATATGAACTTTATTTTTAACTTCAGTAGGTTTTTCAACTCTTGTTTTTTCTAATCTGGCAAGTTTTTTTTCACGGTCATGAGCACGAGAAACAAAGCGTGGTTTTGGCATATAAAATTTAATGAACCATTCAAGTTTTTGTTTTTGTTTTTCTTCCTTTAGGTATAGCTTTAATTGTGATTCATACCTAACTTTTTTTTCAGCAGCATATTTATCATAGTTACCTGAATAAGATTCTAATTTACCTTTTTCAATTTCGAGAACTCTTGTGGCTAAAGAATTGATGAAGTAACGATCGTGAGAGACAAAAAGAATGGCTCCTTTATAGCTTTTTAAATATTCTTCTAGCCATTCGATGGTCGAAATATCCAAATGGTTTGTCGGTTCATCGAGAATTAAAAGAGAAGGATTCAATAAAAGCAGTTTAGCAAAAGCTATTTTCATTCTTTCTCCGCCGGAAAAAGAAGTGATAGGTCGATTATAATCTTCTTCTTTGAATTTAAAATAGTTTAAAATCAAGCGAATTTTATAGCGGAAGTTATAACCATCTTTTTCTCTGAAAAGCGGTTCGCGGTGAGAGTAAGTATCAAGAAGTTCGGTATTTGAAGGATCTTCGGCAATTTTTTCACAGAGATCTTCTAGAAATTTTTCTTCTTCCATTAAAGGCTTAAAAACTTCTTCTGCTTCTTCATATAAAGTATGGGATAAATCGGATATGACGCTTTGAGAAAGGTAACCGATAGTGCAGTTTTTGCTTAAAGTTACGTGACCTTTATCAGGTTCTAATTCTCCGATAAGCATTTTAATAAGCGTGGATTTTCCACATCCATTGCTGCCGATGAGGGCAATTTTTTCATTTTCGTCAATATTAAAAGTTAGAGGAGAAGTCAATGGTTCACCTTGAAATTCTTTTAATATACCAGTTGCTGATAGTAAATACATATTTAATAATTATTTCTTTGAATTGATAAGCTCAATAGCTTTTTCTTGTAAATTGCTTGGAGTGATGATAAGGATTTTATCATTGGGGTAGATAGTTGTTTGACCATTAGGGACTATTACATCATTGCCACGCATGATAGCTCCTAAAGAAATACCATTAGGAAGTTTAATTTGACTAAGAGTTCTTCCTGCCATCATACTATTCTCTTGAATGATGATTGAAGTGATAGCTAAACTATCGTATTCTGATACGATGGTTCTGGTCATATTTTCTAATATCGAAGCTTTTTCGATATATTTGGAAATTAAATAAGTAGCGCTGATTGTTGTATCTACTCCTAACTTTGTGAAGGCATCAACGTTTTTGGGGTCGTTGACTGCCGCTACAGTCTTTTTGATATGGAGCATTTTTTTAGAAAGCTGACAAATGGCAAGATTTGCTGCATCGCTTGGAGTTACAGCGACCATAATATCGAAATTTTCAATATTGGCTTGTTTTAAAACAATTCCTGAGGAAGCATCGGCAACAATGACATTGATATGATGTTTTTTACTCAAAAAATCAGCGTAATCCTCATCATCGTTGATGACAACAAGGTTATGCTTTCCTTTTTTAAACATTGAAATGAGGAAGTCAGCTTTAGTTTGACCTCCAGCAATAACTATATTCATTTTGTTTTGCTCTCCTTAATTTTTTTATCTTCTTCCTCTTTAACCAAAGTGAAAAATTCATTGGAAACGAGAATAGAAGGATAGATTATTCTTACTCCGGTTCCTTCTAAAACAATGGTTTTATCGATATCGTAGATACGAGTTATAACAATTGGGACATTGTAGATGACCTTGACAATTTGCGCGATGCAAGAATTTGTATTATCATCTTCCGTTGCTACTAGAACAATATCGGCTTGGTCTACATGATTTTTTACTAAAAAATCACGATCCATACCATTTCCTTCGAGTTTAAATCCGGTATATGATTCATCTAAAATTCTGAAAGAATTTTTATTTTTATCGATGATTGTGACATTATTTCCTAATTCTGATAGGCGGCTAGCGATATAAGCTCCCATGTTGGAGCAACCGATAACAACGATATTTTTCTTTTTTAACATGATTTATTTCCTCCGTGAGAGCAATAATTTGATTTTGTTGAAAGGAATAGAGAATATATAAATTATACCATAAATGACCATGAATAATTCGAAACGACCGAAGATCATCAAGCTAGCACCGACATAATAATAGTAAGTTGGAGAACTTAAATTGACCATTCCCGTTGAAAAACCTATGGTTGATATCATGCTGGCAGCTTCAAATAAAGATTGATTAAGACTGCTGCCACCGAGAGTAAATAAGAAAGCACCAGCTAAATATATTCCTAAATAAGTAAGAATAAAAATATTGTTGTCATGAAGCAAGGCTTCATCTAAAAACATATCTTTGCCGTAGACATTGACATAATCAGCACGCTTGATATTAAGATTATTTGCCGAATTTCTAAGCTTGATGACCAAGGAGTGATAAAGCAGAGAAATCCTTCCAACTTTGATACCGCCACAAGTAGAACTCGATTGACAACCGATCAACATAATAAGGATAAAAATAAAGCAAATAGCTGGATTTAAAGTATTTATATCGATCGACATAATTTGGAAACCAGTTGTAGACATTGCAGAAATTGTGAAAAATACTGAATACATCAAAGCATTGTTGCTTGTAACAGTATTTGAAGTTATTGATAGAATTAAAATGAGTGGAATAACGATGACAAGAATGACAAGTTCAGCGTGATTTTCAAAGTTTTTAAAAAAAGTTTTAAAATCTCCCCTTAAAAGAAAAGCGAAGGAGATGAAAGAAATAGAACCGGAAAACATCAAGATAATACTAGTAACTTGTATTCCACATACTTGAATGATGTTATAGCCATTTTCTATGGAAAAATGAGCGATAGAATCATTGTAATTAGAGAATCCTCCAGTAGCTACAGCGGTAATTGAATGGACAAAAGCATCAAAAAATGACATGCCGAAAATCATATAGGAAATAATTCCAACTGTGATCAATCCGATGTATATTGCAAACATTAATCTAGCTGATCTCAATAGATTAGGAAGAAAACTATCACCATGACCTTCGGCTGAATATAATCTTAAACCATATCTATCAGAGAATACTGAAATCATGACGAGAATAATACCTATTCCACCAAAAAGCATACAGAGAGCTCTTAGAGTCAAAAAAGAATAGATATTCCCTTGTTCAACATCGAGAACTGACATTCCTGTTGTTGTCCATCCAGAACTGACTTCAAAAATGGATTGATGAAAATTTAAAAGTCCAGAAGACCAAAATGGAACAGCGGTACCAAGTATAGAAATAATCCACGAAGTCAAGACAATAAATGAGGATTGTCTATTGGATAATTGCCCATGTTCTTTTTTATAAAGAAGCCCCAAGAAAGTAGAAAATCCACAGATTATCATTATTATTGCTGGCGCAAAAAAATTCCACCAATATTTTCTTTCAAGAGGAAGAGAAATACTGACAAATAAAGGAATTAATAAAACTATCCCGATAATTCCTGTTAATAATCCGATATATCCTAGGGCGAGTTTGCCACCGGAAATAACCATTTCTTTTTTTATTTCACGATTCATAAAAAATATTATAGCATTAAATTTTCTTAGAAGTAATTTTAATATTAAAGCTTGTTGACTGATTTATTGAGGTTTTCTTTTCTTTTTTTAGCACGTGCGATATCATTTATACCATTTTTAACTAAGGCATAAAAAGAAAGAATAAAAATTATTGTGAAGATAATTGAACAAAGGAAAAAGATAATATTGACGGCATTCCAAGAGAAATTAAAAAAAGCATTGGAAAATAAGTAGATATATAAAGCAGAAGAAATAAAGACTGATGTAAAACAAAAAAGCAGATTAGGTTCTAAAAAATGAACATCAGTAAATGTTAAAGCATCTGTGACTAAGACATAACCACCGGTTAAAAAAGCCAAAGCATAAAGAATATAACTAATATTAGATTTTGAAGAAGTCAGGGCCATAAAGATGAAAATTCCGATGAGAAATAGTTCTAACAAATTAAATAATATCGATATGGATATTGATTTGGAAAAACCATATTTATTGACTATTTTGAAAAAATAGCGACCGGAAGGAATGATATCTGTTGCTCCACCTTCAATGAGCAACTCTTCATTTTGATAGCCATAAAGACAACCTATTCGATAAGGAATATTACATTTTTTTGCTACCAACATATCATAATTGGAATCCCCAAAATAAATGACATCTTGAGGATCTATTTCGTATTCTTTTAAAGTTTCAAGAAGACCAGTTGGATCAGGTTTGGGTGGAAACTTTTTTTCTCCTTGGCCAATTACTGCTTTAAATTTTACATTTTTAAAAAAATATTTCATCAAATTTTCGGCTGCTTTTTGCGGTTTATTGGTAAAAACAAATAATTCATATCCTGATATTGAAAATTTTTCTAAAGCTGAAGCGATATATGGATAGCTATTTGTTCTATTATAAAGATTATCCAAAAGATTAGCTAAATATTCTTTATAGAGGATTTTGATTTTCTCTTCGTCTTTTTCGCCACTAGCTTTTCTTATAAGATACATAGAACCTTGACCGATGAAATTGACATATTCAGAAAGTTCATGAGTAGGATAATTATATTTTTCCAAGATTGTATTAACAGCTGCACCAAGATCAGCAACAGTATCTAATAGTGTTCCATCAAGATCAAAAAATAAAACGTGAGCTTTTTTCATGTTTATCTCCCTATTTAATTATTGCGAAATTGTAGATTATAGAGTTTAGCGTATTCGCCATTTTGAGAAAGAAGAACTGAGTGAGTTCCTTCTTCTATTATTTTACCACCTTCAACTACAAGTATTCTATCAGCATTTTTTATGGTAGAAAGACGATGAGCAACAACAAGTGTGGTGCGGCCATAAGATAATTTGTTCAAAGCTTGTTGAATCAATATTTCAGTTGCATTATCTAAGGCAGAAGTTGCTTCATCTAAAATTAGAATAGAAGGATTCTTTAAAAAAACTCTAGCGATAGAAATTCTTTGTTTTTGACCACCTGAAAGTTTGACACCTCTTTCGCCGATTTGTGTATCGAATTTGTTTGGAAGTGACATGATGAAATCATAGATATTGGCTTTTTTACTGGCGGAAATAATATCTTTATCGGTGGCATCAGGTTTACCATATTGAATGTTATCTTTAATTGATCCAGTGAATAAAAATACATCTTGCTGAACAAAACCGATATTTTTTCGAAGAGCATTTAAAGAAATATCTGAAATATTTATTCCATCGATTTTTATTGTGCCTGAAGTCGGTTGATAAAAATTAGGTATAAGATGGCAAATGGTTGTTTTTCCTCCACCAGATGCTCCAACAAGGGCGATGGTCTCACCTTTTTTAATAGAAAATGAAACATCATTTAAAATATGGTCTTTTGTTTCATAATTGAAGAATACATGATTAAAATCAATGTTTCCAGCTAATGTAATATTTTTTATAGCATTAGGTTTTTCATATTCTACTTTTTCATCCATGACATCGAGGAATCTTTTAAATCCGGTAACACCATCTTGATATTGCTCAACAAAATTGATTAAAGTTGTCAAAGGAGAAATAAACAAAGAGACGGAAACAACAAAAGCAGTGTAATCAGCGGTAGAAAAAGCTTCAGTAGTAATAGCGATTATACCACCTCCAACAATACAAGCAACGTTGAATAAATCCATGACAAAATTGGTAGAAGAAGAAAATATTCCCATCGCTTTATATGCTATAGATCTATTTTTTACATATTCTTTATTGCTTATGTCAAATTTTTTATCCTCAATATCTTGATTTGCAAAAGCTTTTGTAATGCGGATACCAGATATACTAGACTCCAAAGATGCATTGATACCAGCGATACTTTTGCGTGTTTCAGTAAAAGCATTGCGCATTCTTTTTCTAGTGAACAAAGAGATTGCAACCATAAAAGGAACACAGGCAAAGATGATCAAAGCTAAAATCCAATTGATAGTCAATAAATAGGCAAAAGAACCGATGATCATGACACCGCATATAAAGAAGTTTTCAGGGCCATGATGAGCGAGCTCACTGACATTTTGCAAATCATTTGTCATCCTTGACATTATTTTTCCAGTTTCATGTTCATCGTAATATGAATAGGGAAGTTTCTCCAGATGAGTAAACATATCCTTTCGCATTTGAGCTTGCATTTTAACACCAATAACATGTCCATAATACTGAACGAAATATTTTAAAAACATTCTGATTATATATAGGCCAACTAAAATTGCTGCAAAAATTATTATCATATTAATATCTTTTTCAGGAACATAAGTAGAAAAAACTTTTCTAGTTAAAATTGGATAGCACATTGCAATTAAAGATATTAAAAGAGAAGCTAACATATCAAGAGTGAACATCTTGAGATGTGGTTTATAATAAGAGACGAAACGTTTAAGCATATTTACCTCCATCAATATTTGAATATTCTACTATAAAACAAGCTTTTTTTCATCTTGCAACATTATTATTAGTATATTTTAAAATTGCATAATTTTTTGATAAGTAGTAACCGCTTTCATCTCGACTAATTTTTAATTGTAAATTTTAAAAAAATAATAAATTTTTAAATATATAAAAAAACAAACAAATAATTATAGAAAAATAGTTATTTTTAAATAAAAAAGATAAGAAAAAAATTGTTGACAAGAAAAAACTACATCACTATAATACAAACAAAAAACAGGTGAAACATTAAAATGAAAAAACAAAGTAAACGTTGTTTGTTACTTTCTACTCTTTTGCTTATAGGATTAGTTAGTTGTCAAACAAACCCTACATCATCTTCTACTCCATCTTCTTCTTTAACACCATCTACTTCTTCAAGTTCATCTACTTCTTCAAGTTCTAGTACTAATTCTACTAACTCTTCTAGCAGTAGTAGTTCTTCAAGTACTACTTCTTCCTCATCTTCGAGTTCTAGTTCTTCATCAAGCTCTAGTTCATCCTCTTCTTCTACACCTTCTACTCCATCTTCAAGTTCTTCTACTTCAATTATTGTTAAACAACCTCATGCTGTAAATTTCGCAGCTGAAGCTGGATCAGTTATCCATGCTGATAAAGTTAGTGCAGTTGAAGGTGAAGTTATCACATTTACTATTGAAGTTACAAATGAAAAGAAAGAATTAGTTTCTGTAACAGTTTTAGCTGGAGAAACTTCCGTCGAAGTTGGCGAAAACGAAGGAACATATACATTTGTTATGCCTGATGGTGAAGTCAGTATTCAAACTGTTCTTGCTGATAAGATAGTTCCATATGCTATTAACGTAGCTAAAGATGATCATGTATCAGCTGTTTCATTGAAAGTTGAAGGAAACGAAGTAACAGAAGCTGTTGCTGGTCAAACTGTTGTCGTTGAATTAAGCTTCGAAGAAAAATATATATTATTAGATATAGTAGCTAATGATGGTGCTTTAAGCTTAACTCCAATCACTGAAGGCTTATCCTATTCATTCGTGATGCCAGAAGGTGTTGTTAGCTTAAATGTTACAAGTGAAAAAGTTGTTGAAACTCATAGAGTAAATAAGGTCACTTTATCATCGTCTTTAATTGAATCCTTTACGGGTGTTGCTGAAGGTGCTGAAGTTCTTGCTGGTGAAACAGTCAATGTTGAACTTAAGTTCAAGAGCCAAAGCAGCTATAAGATTGATGGTGCTATTTATGTCAATGGAGAATTGATTAAATTAACTGCTGATGAAAATACAGCTAATTTATATAAAGGCAGTTTCGTCATGCCTGATGAAGATGCTGAAATTGTCGCAACACACCTTATGAAACAAGTTGGTGTTGATGCTGAAAATTCAGTACAAATATTATTTGAACAATCCGATTTATATACTATTTATGGTATTGAAAATGGTGGTTATTACGATCCACAGAACTATTCTCAAGCTGGTTTTGCCCTTATTAAGAAAAAAGGTGTTTTAGTAAATAAAATCAGTATAAATGAACAGGGTAGCAGCAGCGCAATGTCAATTTATTCATCCTATAGTTATGAAGATATTTATAATGTTTCTTGCTATATGTTCTCTGATAAGGGTAAAGTCGTTGTTGAACTTAAAGTTGAAGCTGAAGAAGTCGGCGTAAAGAATGTCACTTTTGTCAATGGTGAAAATGCTGTTATTACCGGCAATACTGAAGTCACCCCAGGAGATAAGGCAACATTTACTATTAAAGGTGCTGAAGGTTATGTCTTCGATGGTGTTAAAAGTGTTGAAACTGAAAGTGGAAAGACTTTGGATACATGGAGTGATGATGGTTATACTTATTCAAGTGGTGTTTTAACTTTGAAGAAGATGCCAAAAGAAAACATTATCGTCACATTGAACCTCTATAAGGCTATTCCAGTTGAAGTTGAAGAAAATGAATTTGTTGAATCTTGTTCATTAGCTTTAAAATCTACTTCATATTGGGGAAGTGATACACCTACTGAATCTGTTCTTCCTGGCAGAACATTAGTTGTTACACCAGTTGCTATAACCGGTTATGCTATTAAGTCAGTATTAGTCAATGGTGTTGCAGCAACAAAAGGTAGCAGTGGAAAATTTGAATTTGCCGTACCTGAAGATACCGATGCTACATCATTTAAAGTAACATTTGAAATTCAACAATATCATTCTGTAACCTATACCGAAGGTGAAGGCTTTGTCCTTTCTAAACTTTATACAACAAGTGCTCTTGAAGGTACATTGATTTCCTTTGATGTCAAAGAAAATGCTGGATATAAAGTTACTGCTGTTAAAATTTCTTCTTCCGATGAAGCTTTAGTTGTAAGTGGAGCTTCTTCCTATTCATTCACAATGCCAAATGCTGATGTTGTCATCACAGTTGAAACTACTACTGTTCCAACTCATGCTTTAACATTGGATCTTGATGAAAAGATTACTTATAAATCTGTCACTGATAAATATGGTACTGAAGTTACAGATTTTTCCAATTTAAATGAAGGTGGAGAATATACTCTTATAGTTAGACTTCCTAATGGTCATGCAATCGATAAAGGAACTTTAGCCGGTGCTGATCTTGAATTTGAACTTACTTCATCTTATTGGAGAGAATATAAGACAACATTTGTTGTTGGAAGTGCAGATAGTACATTAAAACTTACTTTAGTTGAACAAGCCCATAATGAAGTTGAAGTAAAACTTTCTGAATCTTCTTTATTTACTAGCGATATGGTAATTAAAGATAAAGATTCCGGCGATAAAATTACCGATTTAACAAAGTGCTATGTCGGTCATAATATTACTGTTGATTTAACATTAACTGCCGATGCTAAGAGTACTTATAAGCTTGATTCAAATAGCTTTAAAGTTACCAATGCGGATGGGGAAGATGTCGCCTTCACAGTAACAGCTAGTGGATTATTACAATTCACAATGGTCGATAGCAAAGTTACAGTTACTGTTACACCTACACCTATTCCATTATTTGGAGTACATTTAGGTGAAGGTTGTGAATATGTTGTTCTTGTAGGTAACTATAGTGGTTGGGGCTATCCAAGCGATACAGATACTTCAATATTTAAAGAAGATAAATCATTTGCTGAAGGTGTCAAGATCACTGCATACTTAAAGAAAACAGATGATGTCGATGGCTCTAAAACTTATACATTTAAAGCTGTTGCTGCTGATGGTACAGTTTTAAAAGAAGATGCATTTAGTTATAAAGGTGACTACTGGTCGTTCTCTATGCCAGCTCAAGCCGTTACAATTACAGTTACAGTTTTATAAAAATACAAAATAAAGTGAGGCTAAAATAATGAATAAAAAAAGTTTAGTTTCTCTTTTAGCCCTAGTTTCAATACTAGGGCTTACTTCGTGTAATAAAGAGAATTCAAATACAAGTTCTTCAAGTCCTTCATCTTCTTCCAATTTAGTAATTTCTAGTACCTCATCCAGTTCTTCTTCAAATACAAGTCCTTCATCTTCTTCTAGCTCTTCTACAACTCCGGTTGTGGAAGTTGAGAATATCACTGTTACAACTGATACATTGAGTCTTGAAGTTGGTGAAAGTGTCAGTTTTGGCTATGAAGTTTTGCCAAATAATGCCACAGATAAAAGTGTAAGTTTTTCCTATGATGATAAGATTATTTCTTTGGATGAACAAACTCTTAATGTTGTCGGTTTAAAAGAAGGAAAAACAACAATTGTTATTACTTCGACTAATGGCAAAAGCGCTTCTATCGCTGTTGAAGTTAAAGAAGCGACAACCGAAGTTGCACCAACTGCTATTTCTACCGATTTTGCTAGAACTGTCATCGGTGAAAACGAAACATTGAAAGTTGATGTTACTTTCTATCCTGCTGAAACAACTTTAAAGAATTTGAAATTTAGAAGCTCTGATCCATCCTGTATTAAAGTAGATAGCGCAAATCAAACCATTACTGGTGTTGCTGCTACCTATAAAAGCATTACTATTACTATTTCTTCTACGGATAATACTTTGGTCAATCCAATTCGTTTATCATTGAAAGTTACCAGCGATGAAAATGAAGTAAAAAATGATAAAGCGACCGCCAGTTTAAATTCTGCTAGAAAAAATGAACAATATGCAGTAAAAAGTGGCTCAATAAAAGTTAGTACTAAGTACACTACAACTGAACCTGTCACATTCCGCAATGATTATGATGTCTATGATGACCATATTTATAATGAAATAACTACATTTACTGGTGAAACTTATAAAGAATATCATGGAATGGATTCCAGCCGTTATTATGAAGTTAAATACGATAAAGATGGCAAGGTGACAAACAGCTCATATAACAATTTAGTTGAAGAAGGCGGCACGACTTTTACTTCCGATATTGTATATTCTGATGCTTTATATCAATCAACTCTTCCTGCATTTTACGCTCATACTTATTCTTCAAAATATACTTATGGAATAACTGAATATTTGGATTCAGCTTTCTTTGATACTATCTATGCTAATTATAAAGTTGATGTTGAAGTTGGTGACGATTATGTTTATTTCAACTATACTACAAGCAATTATACGACAAAAACTTATTATCGTTTAACTATCAACTTCGATGGCGATAATTATAAGAGTGTAATTTATGATAATTCAACTTATAACTATGATGATCTTGATGAAAATTATCAACCGGTAAATGATCAAGTTCAGGCTGTTTCCTTTAATAGATTTGAAGCTAATGTCAATAATGCTGCTAGACTTGAAGATACTAGAGAAGATAAAGTTGATCCAGCTAAATTCTATTTCAAGGATTTCACTTTATCTTTCTATAAATCCACAGATACTGAAAGAAAAAATCCTCTTACAACATTTGATAGAGGCGATACAATAGTTTATGTTGTTGAATCTTCTAATCCAAGTCAAGCTAATTTATTTATTGATCCAATCTACGCGATGACCTCTTCAAATGAAGAAGTACTTTCTGTTTCTGAAAACCATTTTGCTTTAAATGCTGTTGGTGAAGGTGAAGCAGAAATTTATTTCCGCAGTATTTTCGCTGAACTTAAAGTTACTTTAAAAGTTAATATTCCTTCTGCAAATGATATTGTTGTCAGCACATTACCATCTTCAATGAAGAATACTGATTCACAATATATCTTTATTTCTGCAGATCCTTATGGTGCTCTTGAAGATTTCGATGTCACTTTAAAAGAAGGCGATGAAAAATATGCTCGTCTTGTTCAAAGAACTTCTTCCTATTATGTTCTTTATGGAATGGAAGATATGGATGTCAAAGAAAAAGATGTCACAATCATCATTCAATCAAGATCTAATCCTGAACTTCGAAAAGAGATAACTATCAAGATAATGAAGGCATTATCCGCTAAAGAAATTCAACAAATACTTATTGATGGCGATTATGTTGGTGCTATAAATGAAGATTATTATAACTATACTGTCAGATGTCAATTTACTTCTGATTATGTTGAAGGAAAAGGTTATGCTGGTGTTTATACAATTTATAAACCAAATAGCCGTGTTTTCTCTAAATTTGATTTCTATTATACAATAGCTAATGGTAAACTCACCATTGTCAGCACTGAACCAAGTACAAGTTACGTCAATAAATTAGTTATTGAAATATATACACCTGATTGTTTAACTTTATATTCATCATTTAATGATCTAACAGATGATGATGGTGAATATACAGTCACTTACCGTTTGACTAAAGAGGTTTTATAAGATGAAAAAAAGTATTTTACCAATTCTTGCTTTTGCCTTAGTTCTTACGGCATGTAATTCAAATCTTACTAGCAGTAGTTCTTCTGCTAGTTCGACTCCTGTTTCTACTGCTAGCTCAACTAGTTCAAGTTCAACTACTTCTGGTTCTAGCAGTAGTTCTTCTTCATCTTCCACAACACCAATTCCAGTTACGGAATCAGCTCTTGATTTATTTAAAACCGCTGCCGAAGTAAAAAATTATACATTCAATGTTGTTGATTACGGTGGTAATAGCCAACAATTCTTTTTGGAAGATGCTTTCTATTATCAATTTATCGGTGATTTAAAAATTAATGGATTTATTAAAGATGATTATGGTGTTTATACAGTGACAGTATCTTCTACTGGTAATGTCAGTGGTGGATATTATTATATCGATGATGAAACAGACGAACCATTACAAGATATCTATCCATCTTTAACCAGTTTAGCAAGTGTCTCTTTTGATGAAGATTTATATACTGAAAATAATGGTATTTATATTCTTAAAGATCTAGTTGGCTATGAGGCTAGAAAGATTTTTGAAGTTATTGGATATGATCCAGATAGTACTTATTCGGGAATGAATTTGACCGATGTTGATGAAATCAATCTTCAAGTTAATGAAAATGGAAGACCAGAAATACATATTGTCTTCAATGAAAAAACAAGTGGACGAGGCACAACTATTGCTGAATTATTTGATGTTGGAACAACAAAATTAGCTTTAGAGATTCAACAGGCATTGGATGATGGAACATTATACGGCAAACATAGAATTGATGCTAATGATGTTTTTTACGATTATCTTGGAGAAATAAAAAGAGCTAAAAACTATACACTTCATGTAAGAAGCGAATACACCAAGGATAGTTGGAGCAATTATACAACTGATTCATATTTTACAAATAATGCTTTCTACAGCACTTCAAGTAGAGATGAATCAGATCTAGGCTTTGTCAATCAAAGCGATGGTGTTCACACTTTAGCTTATGATGAACTCCGTGAAGAATATCTTGTTGGCGATAAATATACTTATCAATCAGAAACTTATAAAGATATTTATGAAATAGTTTCTTCATTTAGCGATACTTCTTGGGATCCATATACATTCGAAGTTCGCAAAGATGGTGATAAATATATCATCGATGATACAGAGTTTATGTATACTGTTTTCAATATGCTCAATGAAACAATGTTGAGATTTATGCTCTTAAATATTGAGTTTTATAAAGAAGGAGATGAATATAATTTCACTTTGAATCTTCGTGAAGATCAAAAGATTCATTTCGTTGTTACTGATGTTGGTACAACAACTATTGGAAATTTTTAACAATTCATTTTAATGTTTAGAAGCTAAGTTCTCTTAGCTTCTTTTTTTGCAAGAAATTAATTTACAAAATAAAATAATATTAAAATATTGAAAAATAAAATAGATATGCATAAAATATCAATGCAAAAGAGTATTGATAACTATGAATAAAGAAGTACTACTAAGCAACAATGTATTTGGCACTAAAGTTGCTTCA
>ENA-OROK01000304-OROK01000304.1-human-gut-metagenome-genome-assembly--contig:-NODE-304-length-63386-cov-4.012885_pt1 | contig 63386 bp, 59 predicted proteins | sample MGYA00242127_ERZ509046 | MGnify/ENA primary metagenome ERZ509046 (study PRJEB26280, sample SAMEA2338728) | human gut metagenome | biome: human gut; feature: human-associated habitat; material: faeces... | reverse complement strand
TCAAACCAAGTAGTAAAAGAAGTAAAAAAATACTTTGGAGACAAAGTATACAAAACAAACCGCGGAAAAGCGCTGATCATGGTTACTATAGGAAAAAAAGATATTTCCGAAGGTCTGAGAATCGGCGTCAGCCATATTGACAGTCCGAGACTTGATTTTAAACCAAACCCTCTTTTTGAGGATACTGAAATGGCATACTTCAAGACTCACTACTATGGCGGGATTAAGAAGTATCAGTGGTTTGCAATACCATTATCAATACGCGGTACAGTAATTCTCAAAGATGGCACTGCAGTAAAAGTCCGCATAGGTGATGAACCTGAAGATCCCATTTTCTGTGTTACTGATCTTCTCCCGCACCTTGACAAAGCCCAGGTAAAAAAACCTGTAGCCGAAGCATTCTCTGGAGAAGCTCTAAATCTTCTGATCGGCTGCCAGCCTTTTCAGGATGAAGAAGTTTCCGAGAAAGTTAAACTGAATATTGCCAATATTCTCTTTGAGAAATATGGCATAACTGAGAGTGATTTTAATTCTGCAGAGCTGTGTGCAGTGCCTGCTTTTGAACCCAAGGACTTAGGTTTCGACAGAGCAATGATCGGAGCCTATGGACATGATGACCGTGTCTGTTCATACACTGCGCTGATGGCAGAAATAGATACAAAAGCTCCTGAACACACAACTGTAACAGTCTTTGCAGACAAAGAGGAAACAGGCTCTGATGGAAATACTGGTATGAACTCATATTTCCTCAAAGATTTCTTAGAAGATCTAGTCTCATCATATGGAGCAGAAGTACGCCACATTCTTGAGAAGTCGAAGTGCCTGTCTTGTGATGTAAGTGCTGCGGTAGATCCTGCATTTGCCGAGGTTTTTGAACGCCGCAATGCTTCATATATCAATCACGGAGCTGTAGTTGAAAAATATGGCGGGGGCGGCGGAAAATACAATACAAATGATGCCTCAGCAGAGATGATGGGATTCATCAGAACTCTTCTGAATAATGCTGGAATCGCATGGCAGACTGGAGAACTGGGAAGAATTGACATTGGTGGAGGCGGAACAGTTGCCAAGTACGTATCAACACATAATGTAGATACTGTGGACTTGGGAGTTCCTGTTCTGTCAATGCATGCTCCTTTTGAAGTAGTGTCTAAACTTGATGTTTACATGACCTACTTAGCTGTAGCAGAATTCTATAAGTGAGATTCGTCTCACATCTTTTTCTTTTTACTTAAAATAATATCTAAATCTGGATATGCAGTTCTAATAAAAGTATTGTATGCTTGAAATGTCCCAGCATCCATACCCAATAGTTTTTCTGTCATATATTGCACCACTTCTAATGTGCGTTCAATGACCTCAATCCGTGGGTCATTTCTCATATTATACATTGCAGATTGGATCATCATGTTAAGCATGTGTGAAGTTTCAAAAGGATATTTTGTATCAAATGTTCCTTCTTCTATTCCTTGTTTGATGATTTCTTCGAAAGCTGGTACCAGTATCTCATGTGCCAATCTCTCTAACTCAAGGTGTAAACTTTTATTTCTTGAAACTGAAAAATATTTAATTACTATTTCTGATCTTAAACAAACATCTTTTTGTGATTTTAGCAATCCTATGAACCTGTCAGTCGCTGATAAATTTTTCATCTCCAGAACTGCCACAACGGAAGATTCAATTTCGTTCAGCATTCTTTGAGTTAAAATATCGATCAAATCTTCTTTTGAACTAAAATAATAATAAAATAATCCCTTGGCAACACCGACTCTTTTTATTATGTCGTCTACAGATGTATTTTCGAAACCTTTCTCATTAAATAACTCTTCAGCCGCATTTATTAATTCGGCCTTTCTTTCAGCAGACATACATTCTTTTTTAGTCGTTTGATCACCAAGGTTTTGTAAATTCACTATCTATCTTTCTTATTAATGGGTTATGCTGATTGTCGTACCCAGACATTATCTGGGAGTCCTTCATATACTCCATATTCCGAATCTGCCTTCTCTACTGGAGCGCCTATGATTTTTAGGATTTTATCTTTATCAAGCGTCCAGTAAAACACTCTCCAGGGCCTCCCTGTGAATAGTGTTTCTTCTTCATACCTGGAGGAAATTATCTGAAATTCTTCGAGGAAATAGAACATTCCCCTATCCTCAGGCGTTAGGGCGTTGTCGATCATTTCACTGTTGTATCCAAAGTAGTTTAATACTCTTTCTGCTAGCTGCCCAGAGGTTTCTGCATCGATCTTTGATTTTCTCTCAATCGCAATGCGCAGCTCCTCATAAGTAACTGGCTCATACATATTTTTCACCTATGTGTAACAATCCTTCAACTGCTAAATTGACTGACTGTCAGTCAGTAAACATCATTTACCTATATAAAACTAATCAGTGGTGTGTATTCACCTGGCACAAACTATTTCATGCAAATATACATACAAGATAAAGATGTTTTTAACCAGAGACGAAGAACAGATCCTTGCAGGTGAGTTTGGAGAGGGTAAAAAGAAAGCAATGGAGCTGCTGGTGGCTCTGGGTGACATATACAAAGCGGAGAAGCTCATTCCTATAACCTCAGCCCATCTTTCAGGAGTATCATACAAAACAATCGGCGAAGGAGGAATTTCTTTTCTGGAGGAGATGTCTAAAGATTCTAAAGTGTGTGTACCGACAACACTGAATCCTCCGGGGATGGATCGTGAAAAATGGAAAGGAATGGGTATTTCGGAACATTTTGCTGACAGGCAGCACAAAATCATATCCTGCTATGAAAAGCTGGGAGTAACTTCTAATTGCTCCTGCACTCCATATCTGGATATAAACATCCCTAAAATCGGTGAGCATGTTTCATGGGCCGAGTCAAGTGCTCTTTCTTACGTTAATTCTGTAATCGGTGCTAAAACAAACAGGGAAGGGGGCCCCGGTGCACTTGCTGCTGCTATCCTGGGAAAAACACCAGAGTATGGTTTGCATCTAAGCGAGAACCGCAATCCTTCAATCTTGATCGATGTGAAAGCTTCGGATATCAATTATTCTGTTTTAGGGCAGGCTGTAGGGCAGCTAGGTGGAGGCAGAATTCCTTATTTTAAAGGAATTAAACCTACTAATGATCAGCTGAAGACCCTGGCGGCAGCCATGGCAGCTGCAGGCTCTGTAGCATTATTCTATGTAGATGGCGTAACGCCAGTTCCTGCTGACATATCTGAAACTGAAAAGATTTCAATTGATGATAAGGATCTGCAGACTGTACGAGATAAAATGAGCTCCGGCGATGATCCAGAATTGATAGCTCTAGGCTGTCCGCATTTATCTTGTGAAGAGATTCACTCTTTGGCATCTAAGCTGAAAGGAAAAAGTAAAAAGGGAGACACTGAAGTATGGTTCTGCACATCCAGATGTACTGCCGCTAAGTGTAAAAAAGATCTCGATGTTCTTTCTAAATTTGGTAATGTTATATGTGACACATGCATGATTGTAACTCCCATTGAAGAACGGTTTAAATGCACTGCCGTGGACTCTGGAAAGGCTTGTAACTATCTTCCCACACTGTGTTCTCAGAAAGTAGTTTTCCGTGACACTGATGATCTATTGGAGATGATACAATGATCTTGACTGGCAGAAAAATTTCTCAAGGAAAATCTCATGGCAGAATATTGCTTTGTCCCAATCCAGTAAGCTTTTTGGGAGGCGTGAATCCTGCAGATGGAAAGGTAGCGGATGCATCAACTAATGGTCAGTCCGCTAAAGATCGTGTATTTGCATTTCCCCGCGGTAAAGGAAGCACAGTCGGATCTTACGTAATCTATGATATGAAAGAGCATGGGACTCTTCCAGCTGCAATTATCAATGAATCTGCTGAACCGATTGTTGCTACCGGTGCTGTTATGGCATCAGTGCCAATGGTTGATTCTATTGACTTATCTCTTCTCAGGGAAGGAGACGAATGCATTGTCGATGGATCATCAGGGACGATAGAACTTCCTGATGTTAAAGAGATAAATGTTGTAAGCTGCGTGATTAAAGACGGTGAAAGAATTCTATTTCTGAGACGCTCTTCTAAAGTTGGGACTTTTCAAGGATATTGGTCTGCAGTGAGCGGTTTTATAGAAGCTGATGAAACACCTTTAGAAACGGCGATAAAAGAAGTCAGGGAAGAAACCACTATCGTTTCTAAGCCTATTAAGGCCGGAGAACCATTCAAAGTTAGGGATAAGGATATCGTATGGACAATTCATCCTTTCTTGTTTGAAGAAAAAAACTGCTCAATCCAAATCGACTGGGAGCATACAGAATACAAATGGGTCTGTGTGGATGAAACTGTATCTTACCAATGTGTTCCTGGATTAGATGTGGTATACAAGTCATTAGGACTTTGAAAATATATTTATGCGCATAAGCATACTTATTGCTTATACGCATGTTTATGTTTATGTACTTGGATACAAAGAGGGTGGTACAATTGTATTTAAATCGAATGTAAATGTATCAAAAAAATCATGCCAAAATGCAAACGTGATGAATACTATCTCATATTTATCCGTAGCATGATATTTTCCATCACCACCATCTATGTTTTTGCATCTAACTACATGTTCTGGTTCAATAACACATGTGGTTTTTCCTACAGCCGCATTTTCATTGATATCGTACCACATCTCTAATTTTTCCCCTATTAATGATTTATCATGCACTACTATATCACTCACTGAGTAGCTCCATACATCGTTGACATTTCCACCTGTGCTCACACCCGCATCCGGTTTAAACTCTGCTGTATATAACGGATATATATGCGCAGATGAAATTCCACTGTCTCTCACTGGACTATAACGCATCATTTCTTGATACTCTCCATATGTTGGATCAGCTCTAACATCACTGCGTATTGTGCTATCCGCGATGGCTATGGGATGACTTCCAGTGAGCCTGTTTTCATTGGGAATAATATCTAGCTTAAACTGAGTATAGTAGTACTCATAATCGTCACTAACATCTAATAATTTGTAGTGGTGTGTACGTATGTTTGCCCATCCAAAATCTTTATTATCTTTATTTATGCATTGATAAAAAGTTTCACATCCATATTTAACGCTCCACGATATATTAGTTTCATCATCATAACTGGAACTTGTACTATTTTCTGAGATCATATTATCTGCCCAATTGTAGGCACGTAATAATGCTTCATCAATGTCTTCGCACACAACACTCATGCAATATTGATCTCCTGTAGATGGATCTGTGTAGATTCCATAGACTTTAGCATCAGCAGCATAGCTTGAAAAACCATTTTTATTTGAGTCTATAAGTAGTTCCGGTGAATTTGCAACTGTAATTACTGGAGTTCCTTGAAAGATCAGATCATGTGTTTGGTTTGTGACAATCTCTTTATTTTGTGCAGATATCCAATCTCCATCTATCACTGCGATTTGATTTGACGTGCAAAGACTTAGATCATTGCTAATTGCAATTTTCGAGGTGCTGCCCTTCAAATTGTCAGCATATGTACAATCTCCTGCATTGGAAAATATGATTGTAGATCTGTCTGTAAAGGTAACTTTGCTATAATCTCTAGCTTCTTCTGCAACAGTTTGCTCATTCTGAATATCATTTATTTGAATGTTTTCGGGGGATGTGCAAATCGCAGGCAGCAGACTTACTATGAACATTGCTGAGATAGCCACAGCTATCATCTTTATGTATGTATTCATGCTACCACAATAATTGCAGAGAATGCTATGTTTGCAGATAAAGATTTCACATTGCGCTATTTTTGTTGGATATTGCATCTTGCATCGTGATGTGTAGTTATTTATACCCCATCGTCTTTGAGGAATCTCTATTGACTGACCGACAGTCAGTATGACCGCCGGTGTATTACAATCAAAACCCCAGCGGATAGTTGCGTATCGCGTTGGGTTGAGGTGTTGAGATGGAAAACGCGAACGTTATAAATGCTCCAAGTAAACCAGAAATCGACGTTAGAAAGGTAAGAACGCCGATTATGATCGGTTTGATCCTTGGTATGTTGCTTGCTTGTATTGACGGTACGGTAGTTGGTACAAGCATTCCAACCATATTGGAGGATCTTGGTGGTTCCGATTTATATACCTGGTTAATTACTGGTTATTTACTTGCTGAAACTATTACCACTCCGATAGCAGGTAAAATGTCTGATATCTATGGAAGAAAGCCTGTATTTTTGCTAGGTATGATTTTATTCTTAGGCGGTTCAATATTTGCAGGTTTCTCACAAAGTATGGAATGGCTTATCGTTGGACGTGCAGTTCAAGGTCTGGGTGGCGGTATGCTTATCCCAGTTGCTATGGCCGTTGTAGCTGATTTATACTCTCCTCAAGAAAGAGGAAAAATGCAGGGTATTCTCGGTGCAATTTTTGCTATTGCAAGTGCGATAGGGCCATTTGTCGGCGGTGTGATTGTTGATAATGCAAGCTGGCATTGGGTGTTCTTTGTAAATATTCCTATAGGAATCTTAGCTATAGCATTTACTCTGATCAAGTTCCCGAAAGCCGAGGCAGATCCAAATGCAAAGATCGATTATCTTGGAATGGGATCATTATCTGCATTTTTAGCTCTGTTAATTATGGTAGTAACCTTTGGAGGCGGAACCTATGCGTGGGATAGTTTTGAGATAATTGGAATGTCCATAGCAGCAATTATCTTCTTAGGTCTGTTCATTTACATAGAGACCAAAGTGGAAGAACCATTAGTTCCGTTACATTTGTTCCGCAATCGTACTTTTACAGCTGGAAGCATAGGCCTGTTGATCATGGCTTTAGGTCTGTTCGGTATACTTTCATACATTGCAATCTACTTGCAGGAGTATGTAGGATTAAGTGCTACCAATAGCGGAGCAACGCTCATTCCGCTTACAATTGGTATGTCTATTACGTCTATAGGAAGCGGTTTCCTGCTCAAAAAGACTGGATATATGCCTTGGCTGATAATTGGTCCACCGATTGCGGCAGCAGGGCTTTACATGATCTCCACTCTTGGAATGGGAAGTCCACAGTGGGAAGCTTCACTATATCTGATCATAGCTGGTATTGGTATGGGTTGTGTGATGTCTAATTTCATCGTTGCAGCTCAGAACATTACGCCTAAGAGAGATATGGGTGTGATGACTTCCACTATGAGCTTATTCAGAAGCATAGGTGGAACAGTAGGTGCAGCAATAATTGGAACACTGATTAACAACCGTATTGTAATAGAACTCCAGCAGAATCTTCCCTCAGATGTATTTGCTGTAGCTCCGCATACAACAGGAATATTGGATAAGATTAATGATTTAGCAGGAGCGTTCCCACAATATCCTACGCTACCAGTTGATATCATATACTCGTATGGGCAAAGTCTTTCCTACGCCTTTGTAATATGTTCCGTGATTGTGCTGTGTACACTCATCGCCTGCCTTCTGGTAAAGCGTGTACCTCTCAAAACAGATGAGGAATATGAGCAGCTTAATCTCGAAGCAGAGCGTCTTCACGAAGAAGAGTTAGCAAAGAGAATGGAAAAGAAACTTCAAAAATCTGAGAAACACAAGGGTAATGGCTCTGGTTAAGAGCCTATCCTTTTTTTAATTTTTTTCTTATTATAATCTGCTTTTTTATGACACACGTATTTTTAAAGTAAATCTTCATTCATTTAAGGAATCTCCAATCCTCTCAAAAAAATCAATCTTCTGAATCTTTGCAGAGATATTGAAAAAAGCTATATCACAGGAACAATTCAAGACAATGAATCTATATGGTGTCAAGTAAAACTTATCTCGATCGTGTATTAAATGGCCTATCAGGACTAGATGAAATTACATATCGGTCAATGATGGGTGAGTATATCATTTACTATCGTGGAAAGATTGTAGGTGGGATATACGATGATCGATTATTGATAAAACCCACTGCGTCTGCAAAATTTCTTATGCCTGCAGCTTCCTATGTCTTGCCATATGATGGAGCAAAAGAGATGTTGTATGTTGAAAATATTGATGATAAAGATAATTTGACTGAACTACTTGAATCCATTTACCCTGAACTTCCAGCTCCTAAATCTAAAAAGAAATAACCTATGTTTTTCTCAATACTAGTTTCCAATGCAGCTCATGGAAAATTAGCTGGAGATTTGTTAACTACAAACCACTTGTAGTTTTATGGAGATATGCACTCAATATAATCAATAGCTATTGAATCAATTTGTTTCTTTAAAAGTTTATAATTAAAATTGTAAAAATAAGAAAAAGGCTGTTATGACACAGCCTAGATATTTTATTCAGAAATCATTTTTCTCAGTACAGTCTGGAGAATGCCACCGTTTTTGATGTATTCTAATTCTGCAGGAACATCTACTCTTGACATTGCTTTAAACTGCTTCTTTTTTCCATTTTTGGAGGCAGTAACCGTCACGATTGATTTAGGCGTCATATTCTCTAACTCAATATCAAAAGTTTCTGTCCCATCAAGACCAAGACTTTCTGCATTTTCTCCTTCTATGAACTGCAGAGGAATGATACCCATGCCGATGAGATTTGAACGATGAATTCTTTCAAAAGACTCTGCAATTACGGCTTTTATCCCAAGCATGAATGGCCCCTTTGCAGCCCAGTCTCTTGAGCTTCCAGTACCATATTCTTTTCCAGCAATTACAATCAGTGGGGTATTCTCTGAAATGTATTTCTGAGATATTTCAAACATGGTGCCGTTTTCTCCATCTGGCATATGTCTGGAATAACCTCCTTCTGTGCCTGGAGCTATTTTATTTCTTAGACGGATATTGGCAAATGTTCCTCTCATCATTATCTCATGGTTTCCTCTTCTAGAACCGTATGAGTTAAAATCTGCAGGTTTTATTCCCAAGGAAATTAGATACTTACCGGCATCTGATTTATCTGAAAATTCTCCGGCAGGCGAGATATGATCAGTTGTTATGGAATCTCCTAAGCTTGCCAGCGCCCTTGCGTTACTAATGTTGTTTATTGCAGCCTTAGATGTGAGATTGTTGAAAAACGGGGGGTTTTGAATATATGTTGATTTCTCATCCCAGGCGTACAAAGCTCCCTCTGGAATGCTTATGTCATCCCATCTAAAAGATCCTTTGAAAATGTTATTATATTGTAATTTAAATGTTTCAGATGTGACATATTTTTCGATGAGTGAATTTATTTCCTGATCATCTGGCCAGATATCTCTAAGAAATACTTCTTTACCGTTTACAACACCTAGTGGTTCTTTGTCAAGATCTATATCCACTCTTCCTGCTATTGCAAACGCAATGACTAACGGAGGAGATGCCAGATAGTTAGCTTTCACATATGGTGATACACGTCCTTCGAAGTTACGGTTTGCTGAGACTACAGCAGCAGCGACCAAATCGTTATCCTTTATGGTTGAACGTATGTCATCTCTCAGTGGTCCGCTGTTGCCTATGCAGGTCATACAGCCGTAACCAGTTACATGGAATCTGAGTTTTTCCAGATATTGCAGCAATCCAGAATTTCTCAGATAATCTGTAACTACCTTAGATCCTGGTGATAATGAAGTTTTAACATAGTCTTTAACATCCAATCCTGCTTCAACGGCTTTCTTTGCCAGTAATCCAGCCGCTATCATCACTGAAGGATTGGCAGTGTTTGTACAGGATGTAATCGATGCGATAACTACAGAGCCGTCTGACAATCCGTTAATCGTTCTCTTTTGAATCCCCATACCACTAAGGAGCTCTCCAAAGCTCTCTTTCATGCCGTCTAACGGAATTCTGTCCTGTGGTCTCTTATGTCCTGCTAAGGAAGGAACAACTGTACCAAGATCAAGCTCAAGCGTGTCTGTGTATTTTGGTTCATAGGTATACCATAAACCTTGTGTTTTTGCGTATTCCTCAACGATCTTGATATGACTGGGGTCTCTGCCTGAAAGTTTTAGATAATCCAATGTTTTTTCATCAATCGGGAAAAATCCCAGAGTGGCGCCATATTCTGGACCCATATTGGCAATAGTTGCTCTATCCGCAACTTCCAGATTTTTATATCCTGGACCATAGAATTCTACAAACTTTCCTACAACGCCTTTTTTCCTCAGCATTTCTACTACTGTAAGGACTAGATCTGTAGCAGTAACGCCGGCTTTCAGAGAGCCTGTGAGTTTAAAACCAATTACATCTGGAAGTTTCATGTAACACGGTTGTCCCAGCATTACAGCTTCTGCTTCAATTCCTCCTACTCCCCATCCAACGACACCCAGGCCGTTAATCTGGGTAGTATGCGAATCTGTTCCAAAGCACGAATCAGGATATGCGATCTTGATACCGTCTTTTTCTTTTACATGAATGAGCGGTGAGAGATATTCTAAATTGATCTGGTGAATAATTCCATTTCCGGGAGGAACAGCTCTGAAATTGTTGAAAGCAGTCTGAGCCCATTTCAAAAGAGCATATCTTTCTGCATTGCGCTCGAACTCGACCTTTTCATTGAGTTCTTGAGACTCAGGGGTGCCTGCATAATCAACTTGTATTGAGTGATCAATTACGAGGTCTACAGGTATCATCGGATTGATCTTAGTAGGATCTTTTCCTAATGCAGCTACTGCACTTCTCATCGCAGCCAGATCTACAACTGCCGGAACGCCAGTGAAGTCTTGTAGAATTACCCTTGCTGGAATGAAAGGTATATCCACATCGGCATTTCCATTGGGACTCCAGGATGCTGCATTTTTAACATCCTCTTCAGTAATCAGGAATCCGTCTTCTTGTCTAAGTATTGATTCTATCAGAACTTTAATGGAGTATGGAACATTTTTTAAGCTGAAATGTCCCAGATCTTCAAGCTTTTTTAGACTGTAAATTGTTATGTCCCCATCTTCTGTTTTGATGGTATCGGTAAATTTAGAATTCATAGTCGCTCGTGACTATTAATGAAATGAGATATTTCAACGTTTTTGAACGATAGATTCCGCACGTTGCTGGAATTTCTAAAAATCAGAAAAAAAATGTATGCAGAAACTGTCAGTCAGACAGTTCCGCATTGTTAGTTTATTCAGTTCTTGTTTTAGCTACTGCTTCAGCCTTGTTCTTTTCCTGCTCTATTGAAGCTTCTAGATTTTTAAGGTCTACACGAAGTTCTTCGATAGATGGTATCGGACCAAGGATGTCTTCTGGTTTTCCTACAGCTTTTTCGATGCTCTCTACATCGGAAATCTCTCTTGCAGGAGTGTTTTTTCCGCTTCCGAGATAGTCTGAAATTCCTTCCATTATGCTGGTAATCTCAAATGGTATGATCCATTTGGTAGACTGTCCCTGTCCGAGTGACTGCATTGTTTCTAAAGACAGTACTGTCAGAGCTTTTGAATCGAGAGTGCTGGCACCAACTGACATTATACGGAGTTTCTGGGCTTCTCCTTGGCTTTGAAGGATAATTGCTAATCTTTCACCCTCGGCTTCCAGAACTTTAGATTGCCTCAGACCTTCTGCTTGAAGGATACGGGATTTCTTCTCACCTTCAGCTTGCAGGATCGCTCCGGTTTTCTCTCCGTCTGCACGTAGGATTGTTGCACGCCTCATTCTCTCTGCAGATGTCTGCTCTTCCATTGCCTGTTTGACTTTTGGAGCAGGATCCACTTCCCTAATCTCAACAGCATCAACCTTTACACCCCATTTATCTGTAGATTCATCGAGAATATCTCTCAGGCGTAGGTTGATTTTTTCTCTGCTGGAAAGAATTTCATCAAGTTCCATATCACCAATTACTGAACGAAGTGTTGTCTGTGCAAGATACACAGTTGCTGATCTGTAGTTAGTGACCTGGAAATATGCTTTGGCGGGGTCAATGACTTTGATATAAATTATTGCATCAACATTTGTTGGTGAATTATCTTTTGTGATAACCTCTTGACTCGGAACATCTAAAACTTGGGTACGGAGATCCATCTTTATTACTTGACTCACAATTGGAGTTACTACGTTGATACCTGGATTCAGAACCCTCATAAATGTACCCAGTCTAATGTAAATTCCTTGCTCGTATGGGCTTACGATTTTTACGCTCCCATATACTATCGCTAGCACTACGATGATAGCAAAAATAGTAAGACCTAACACTAGGCTTTGATCCATTTGAGTGACCTCAGTCACATACCAATGTATAGGTACTAAAACAATTTGGTAAAAATTAAGAAAAAAATTGAAGGCTAGCCTTCAATTTTAAATCTCTTCGACGCGGACGCCATTTGCATCTTTAGAAAGAACCCTTACTTCAGTTCCTGCATAGATGTTGCAGTCAGCTGTAGCGTTGAAGACTTCGTCACCTATTTTGACCTTTCCTGTTCCGAGTCCAGGAGAGATTAAGGTTACGACTACTGCAGTTTCTCCATTTTTGGATTTTGCTGGTTTTGCTTCAGTTATCGGTGGTACGGTAGCTTTGGACTCTTGAGCAGAACATTTATCATATTCTTCTTTGGAAATCTCTTCTACAGTCACATGGACTCCCTCGGAGGCTATGATCTTGACTGGTGTGCCTGCCGCAATGCTGCAATTGGCTTCAGCACTCCACACTTCACCGTTTACTCTAACTTTTCCCAGCATAGTGCTTGGTGTAATCATTGTAGTAACAATTCCTACGCGCCCTACTAGGGACGTCCCAACTAAAGTTTCTGGAGGTGCCACAGGGGACATTCTCTTATACAGTTGTATGGCTAGAACTGCTGCTATTATCAGAATTATCACTGCGAGAATCGGTGTGTATATTGTAAGAAGCTGATCGGGAATGAAAACAAACACAATTCCCAGGATTGTAAGCATTGTAGCAGGAACAATTATAAAGTTACCTGGAGCTGCTGCTTCAGCTAAAAGCAGAATTATACCGATGATAAGCATTATGATTGCAATCATCATCTCGTCTATCATAATCCGGTTATCGCATTCTATAATTATAAAGAGTACTATCAGCTTTAGGGTATCGGTTGTATCTTTTCGATTTTCGTATTAATAATATGAAATAATGCTTTTATCGGTTTTTCATCTTTATTTTTTCGAGTACAAACACTCAGATTTCCTAGTTTTAAACACTAATCTTTGTTTTAAACCAAAACATCCCTTTCAGGTTTTGAACACCCTGGTCAAAATTGAGTAATGATCATATTTACTCATACAAAACACTCAGCAGAATCAAGTTGCGGATCATAAACAGACAGCAACCAAAACAATATGCCCTCATTCAGAATGTTCCCAAACTATCGGACGCTTCAAATATCATGGCGTAACATATAACATCAGGTGCAGACGGAGTCAAAAAATTCTCTGACGCCCAATATGTGCAATACAGACCCAACTGCTATTGTGCAGCTTTTACAGGCTATCCCAGAATGGCCAGGTTTCAATCATAAAGGTTCTAAAGAAGATTTTTGGCATTGGAGATATGATGCAAGCAGAGAGCGTAATTTGATAAGTCTGGTCTGTCATGAAAATAATATCGTATCACATGCTGCGTCTCTGCCGACTTTAATTGTGATAAACGGAAAGGTTCTGGATGGAGCGCAGTGGTCAGATTTTTTTACTGACCCGAATTTCAGGAAACAAGGTTTGATTGAAAAAGCTTTAAAGAACCTCGAGGACTCTGAGATCTCAGCAGGGATAGAAACTGATTTTTCTTTCCCGTCTCCTGCAGGATACACCATTGGAATCAACACAGGTCTGAAGGAGATTCCCTGCCGTTTCAAACAGTATGAACTTATAATTGATCCAGACAAGTTTTTTGGAAGCAGCAAAACCGGCAGAGTGAAAAAACTCGCATATGCCACGGCAATGTACCTGAAAGCCAATGAGACTCACGGCATAAAAGGAGTCAGAGTTGAAGATGTAAGCGAGTTTCCACAGGATATTGATGAGTTTACGCGTGATTTTGAAATGGATTATGATCTTTCAATCAGGCACAGCAGAGAATATCTGATGCACAGATATCTGCATCCCTGCGGCGGGGAATATATAGTTTCTATAGCGAAATGTAATGGAAAGACCTGTGGATATATGGTTTCCAGATTTTATTCTGCAGATGGCATCGAGTACATGGATATTGTAGACCTTTGCGCAGGTTCTCATTCAGTTGTGCGGGTGTTGCTGAATCATTCTGTCGAACTGTGCAGAAATCACGGTTCAAGAACAATCCAGATATGGCTTTCCAGCAGAGATTGGATTTCATACGATGTAACACGTTTTGGTTTCAAGACCTTGAAACCTATTGCAGGCGAGAGGGTAATGAAATTTCTCATCAGACGGTTTGACGGAGGAAAGATTCCAAGTGATCCGGTTTGCCATCTAATGCTGGGTGATTCTGACTGGGTATAGAGAAATCACCAAATAGTCTCCCGTGGTTAAGGGAGTCCATGGTGTCATCCTTTCGCCAGTACTGTTACTATGCTGGCTGGTTCTTTAAATCAAAATTAGGGAAAAAAAGACCGCTTGTCAATACAATGATCATCGGCTATAACTGCAACTTAAAATGCAAACATTGCTCTGTAATCGCTCATAACAGTGAGATTGAAGGAGTTCACTCTCTCCCATATGATACAGCGATTCAGGAGATGAAGAACGAATTTGAGAATGGTGCCAGAATTATATTCTTCGAGGGCGGAGAGCCAACTATCTGGAGAGATGGGGACAAGACATTTCCAAGTCTAATCTCAGCGGCAAAGGATATTGGCTATTATGTGATTGGATATACTACAAATGGAACCGGCAGGATATACGAAGACTGTGACGTCATCTCAGTAAGTCTGGATGGCCCAAAAGAAATTCACGATTCAATCAGGGGAGAAGGTGTTTTTGATAAGATGATGGAGAACATCTCTAATCTGGATCATACCAACATCTTTGCTAACCTGGTGGTAATGGAACAAAATAAAAATCATATCCGCGAGACTTTAGAGATTGTAAGGGATAATCCCAAGATCAGCGGGCTGATGATAAATTTTCTCACACCTCCTCCACATGAAATTGCCATTTCGTCTGAGGAACGGGCAGCTGTCATAGAAGATCTCCTCAGATTCAAAAAAGAGGGTCTTCCAGTGTTGAATACTGAAAATGCATTGAAAGAGCTTCTGGTTGAAGATTATTCTGAAAAATGTCCTAAGTTTGTATCAGTCTTTACTATACCTGATGGTTCAAAATTCCACGGCTGTCCAGCAGAAGGAACAGACTCCTGTAAACACTGTGGATTTGATGCGGTTCGAGAATATCGTCTGATTTTAGATTTCAACATTGAAACGGTAATGAAAATGTCAAAACAGTTTGCCCTGACTAATAATAATTCGAAAAGAAGTTAAACTCTTTTCGAGTTTCATACGATTATTCTCAACATCTCTCTTTTCTTTTATTGCCTGCGGCTACCTTAAGGATTATTACCTACTACTGAATAATCATGGTCATGGTAAAAGTAGCCCCATCCATACTTTCAGCAGACTTCAGCAGACTGGGAGACGAAATAAAGCGTTTGGAGCGAGAAGGCGCGGACTGGATTCACATCGATGTAATGGATGGTGTTTTTGTTCCGAACATAACCATCGGCCAGAGTGTCGTTAAAAGTCTGAGGCCTTTTACAGCTCTGCCATTTGATGTGCATTTAATGATTACAAAACCCGAGCGGTATGTGAAAGAGTTCGCAGATGCTGGTGCAGATTACATAACATTCCATCAGGAAGCATGCGGCTGCATACCTTCTGTTTTAGATGACATTCACTCATTCGGTAAAAAGGCTGGACTTTCTATAAACCCAGAAACTCCTTTCAATACAATAGAACCTTACATGGATAAAATCGATCTTCTTCTCATAATGACTGTTCATCCTGGTTTTGGAGGTCAGGCATTTATGTCAGAGTGTCTGCCTAAGGTGGCTGAAGCCAGAAGGCTGGTTGATGAAAACGGTTACTGTATGGAAATATCTGTCGATGGCGGCATAAATTACAACACTGGAAAAACCGCAGTCTCAACAGGAGCTTCAGTTTTAGCAGCTGGAAGTGCAATATTTAAAGCTCCGGATATGAAAATGGAGATTTCCAGATGGCATGATCTTTAAACTTGTGTGACTAAACTTTCCGTTATCGTTATATCGTTCACCATAATTACATGGGGCTATGGAAACCATAGATAACAGCAATCACAGCATTGCATGGAAGGCTAAGGAAGTGCTGAGAATTGCATACACTCTGCCTTTTGTAATGGCATCTGTCGCAGGTGTTGCATTTGCCTTGACCATGTCTGATGAATGGCTGTTAGCGTTTCTCATTCCCCTGGATGTTTTCTTCCTTGCTCTGCTTGTGAACTTTTCAAATGACTATTTCGATCATAAGAGTGGTGTAGACAAACTCAGATTCGAATGCTTGGATGATGAAAATTTCATGCAGCAGATGAAGGCTCTGACTGATGGAAAGGTTTACTGGGTTGGAAACTCTCTTGACCGCGGTATAATTACAGATAAACAAGGAAAAATGCTGATGATCGCAATCATCGGCTGTGCTGTGGTCATCTCTCTTCCAATTATCTATCTGTCTGGAATAATATCGCTGGTATTGGGTGCAATTGCACTTTTGTTATGTATTCTATACACTCTTCCGCCAGTCAATCTTGGAGCCAGAGGATTTGGGGAAACAGATGTACTGCTGTCTTTCTTTTGTATACCGTTCTTTTCATTTTTTGTGATAACAAATCAGTTTAATCTTACATTTTTCTTCATATCGCTTGCAATCGGTTTCGGAGCCATGCTGATGCGTATAGCTGATGAGGTTCCAGGATATGATGCCCACATTGCAATGGGTGAAAAGAATCTGGTTGTAAGATTTGGCCTGCAGAATCTCCCTAAAATCGAATGGACTTTGATCTTCTTAGTCTACCTAATGATCGCAGCAGCCACAGTTACAGATCCTTATTTTATTCTTCTTTTCCTGTCGCTGCCTCTGCCACTTAAAGCTATGAATGAGCTCAAAATTAATGATGCTGTGAAGTACTGGCGGCCTTTGACAAAGTTCATGTTTATGACAACCAGCATTGCTTTTCTTACGGTAGTTGTCTTGATAATCAAGACTTTAATTCTATAATCAGCTCTGATGCCGGGCAGATGCTCGGCGTCTAATTGCTTAATTTTTCAGCCTCGCAGAACGTTCATCGCAGTTTAAAACGCTTCTGAGGGGATATTTTACTGGCTTTATGATCATAATAATCCACGAAAGTTATTTAGATTCTGACGGGAATGCGTTACCTATGTCTGAAGACACATGCGGGATTGAAGGATGTTCTGCACCTGCTGTTAAATCGTACTCCGCCAAAGTGTGTATCCAAGCAGGTCTTAAACCGGCCAATGACAAAGCAAAACGGGTGCACCTATGCAAAGAGCACAACAAAGAGCTGAAAAAAGCTACAAAAACAGACCGTCTTCTGGAATCTCTGGGAAGATGATGATTCTACTATGAATCTGACTTTTCTGGGTACTGGCGGAGGTCTCCCTTCACCTCAGAGAGGTGTAAGCGCAATAGCCCTTCAGTATGGAAGGGACATTCTCCTCTTTGACTGTGGAGAAGGAACCCAAAGACAATTTATGACTGCATCTTTATCATTTATGAAGATCAGCTCAATTTTCATAACTCATCTTCATGGAGACCATATTCTTGGAATACCTGGATTGATTCAATCAATGAATTTGTCTGGAAGAACAGAGCCGCTTTCCATTTTTGGGCCATCCGGCACAGTTGACCTGATAAAATCATCTTTGTCTCTAGGATATTTTAATCCTGATTATGAAATCAAGGTTTGTGAGCTGAAACCAGGTGATTCAACAGAGGTTTCTGGTTTGACAGTTAAAGCAGTAGAGGCGGATCACACAATTCCTGCGATTTCGTTCATTGTTCAGGAGCCTCAGCGTGCAGGAAAATTTTCCAAGGCAGCAGCAAAAGAACTGGGGATACCAGAAGGACCTCTTTATGGCAAACTTCAGAGTGGAAAGAGCATAACGTTAAATGGTCGAACTATCGAATCTTCTATGGTTATGGGTCCCCCGAGACGGGGAAGGAAACTGGCATACTCAGGAGATACGCGACCGACTGATCTGTTTGCAGAGGAGGCTAAATGCTGCGATGTTATGATACATGAAGCCACTGTAATGGCAGATCTGGCAGACAAAGGTCTTGAGTTTGGACATTCATCAGCGGCAGCTGCAGCAGAGATTGCTAAAAAAGCAGATGCGAAAAAACTAATCTTAACTCATTTTTCAAATCGGTATGAGAATTTAGAAGAGGTGGAATCAGAAGCTAGAGTCATTTTTCCCAATACAAATGCTGCATATGATTTCTATACTTTCAAGATAGATTACTCAGAATGAAATTTTTTCTCATCCATAAAGATCCTCATTTAGATTAATTTTCACCGGTAGTTCTATATTGCTCATTGCCATATTACTATTCAATGAAACTAATAGAACGTCCGAAGTATGGACCGCTGCACCGTTTCACAGATTATCATGTATACAAGACCCTTTCCGTGCTTTCTGACGGTACCCGCAAGGGTAGAAAGCAGTTGGCAGACAAGGTAGGCGTTGGCGAAGGCAGCATGCGTACTATCGTAGAATGTATTCGCGAAAGGGGATATATCGACGTTAAACAAACCGGGATAAAGATCACTAAAAAAGGAAGTGAATTTTATAACGAGATTCCTCTACAGATCTATACCTTAGGTGAATCTGATCTGGTACATGGCAGAAAAGGTGTTGCGGTACAGGTCAAAGGTGTTGAAGATAAGATCGGTTCTGGAATGGAGCAGCGTGACCGCGCAATGATCGCTGGTGCTGACGGGGCTACAACAGTACTTGTTAAAAATGGTAAGTTGCAGATCCCAGGCGGAATAGATCTGGAAGGCATTTATCCAGACACAGCTTCAACTTTAAGCAAACTTTTTGATTTAGAAAATGGAGACATAATCATTATCGGAACAGCTTCAGAATATGAACTGGCTGAAGAAGGCGCAGTTACTGCAGCTTTAGATCTGATTTAATTAAACTTCTTCCGTTTGCCAACATTCATGTTGCAACGGATAAAAACATTTTTTATTTGCATCTATGCAATTTGTTTGATGCTGTAGTTCCCCGTGTTATTTTTGTAAATTAAATTACAACAGGTTTTTTAAAAATATGAAAAAATTTGGAAGAAAAGGTTTGGAGTGATGTTTACCAGCACTCTAGCATTCCCGGAATAACCCTCTTAGCCATCTGGTCAAAAGTTTCAATTCCGGTGATTCTTGCAGCCACTTCGCTAAGAGAAGCGATATCATCGCGGGCAAGGCATTCCAGTTTGAATTTTCTAGAACCTGCCATGAGCTGTTTCAATCCCTCTCCAATGCGGTCAGTGAAGTACGTATGAAGACCGACTGCTCCCCATGGTATGTCGACTCCTACCTTTTTGTCTGGATATCTTTTCTGAATTTGAGATGAGAGCATGAAGAACTTGTTAGGATCATCTCCATATCCGCTAGCGAATTGGGCAGGGAGTTTTCCAGTCTCTGCAAGTCTGGCAAAGTATTGAGATTTCATCACTGCAGTCAATGGAGATCTGGCCATTGCAATTGCTTTTACGATTGGACCGTCTCCCAGATTGCTCATTGCCATTGATTTGAACATCTGTGTTTCGTTAGTGAATCCGCCTGCGAAACAGATATCAGGAACGAATTTGCCTTTCTTTCTCATAATCTCAGCGCACATGAGCACCTGAGCTTCAAGATGAACAGTCGGTGTAGACATCTCATTCATCATTGGGACAGGGCTCATACCTGTACCTCCGCCTGCTCCGTCAAATGTCAGCATATCGATTTTAGCTTCTGAAGCGGCTTTCATGGTAAAGGCAACTACTTCTGGACGGTATGCACCGGTTTTCAAGAACACATATTTTGCACCTTTCTCGCGGAGTTTTTCAACATCCTCTACAAAACTCTCATGGGCTGGGAATCCTACCCTGCTGTGCCTTTCGAATGTTTTTACAGCTCCTGCTTTGAATGCTTCCTGGACCATTGGATCTTCAGGATCAGGCATCACGATGTATCCGCGTTTTTTGAGTTCGAGTGCGCGCTCTAAGGTAGTGAGACGAACTTCTCCTCCGATTGCTTTTGCACCCTGGCCCCATTTGCGTTCAATGATGTTGACCTCTAAACTGGATATTGCATATTCGTCAACGCCGCCACGCTGGTCTTCTACATTTGTCTGGACGGCTATGTCTCCATGTTTTCCATCCCAGAGTTCACGGAAGTCTGCAATTCTGCTCATCATGTCTGGTGATTTTGATACTTTGCCATTGGTATAGATGGATTCTTTATCCATTCCGCAGACATTTTCACCTATTGTCTCAATTATTCCAGACATAGCTGCGCCCATTGCCATTCCTTTCCAGTTCCTTTTTGCTACATCTGTAGAACCTAAGCCTGCAATTACCAAAGGTACTTTGAGGTCGATTGGTTTTTTGGAATGAGTAGCAACTCTGGTTGTTATGTCAGAATTCTCAAAAAATGCCACATCTGGATTGGCTTCAATTCCTTGAGCACCCAATAACTCTGCAAGTATCTGAAAATGAGACCAGTCTATCATGTAGTTTTTATTGGAAGCAGCTGTGCTATGACCGAAATATTCATTGCTGGGATAAAGGACTTCTCTCCCTCTGAAAGCTGATTTACCTACTTCACATACAACATTACATTCTTCAATGCAGAGCGGACACATTCCTGAAATTGGACTGATGTCTTTCTCTCTGCATTTTGTACCTGTTGTAGATCGTGCATTTTCAATTGAAATCACAAATACACCTCTAATTCCGTAAAACGGATGAAGCGGTATTGTGATGTGGTAGTTAAGAATTTGCTATATAATCTTAATTGATATTGCTGATCATTTATCTAATATGTATAAGATATTCACATCATTAATGCATATATTTGGTAATATCATGTATGCATGTCTATTAATGTCAAAATCACCTGAGCATATGCACATAAAATTTAATTAGATGAATATGACACACATCCGTGAAATTATGAACGAATAACCTACGAAATCATAAAATGATGAACGAATGTCGTATGTGAATACATCAGCATTCTAATTTATTTAAGACGAAAATGTTATAATATTTATATTGAAGAAGGGTCTATACAATCTGTAAAACACATATGGATGTGTAACTATGGTTGAATATGACGAGTCTAAAAGTACTGGAACAATTATGGTAGAAACTGTAGCCAGCTTAATAACAGCCGCCTTTGCATTGGTGGCAGCTTTGGCTTGGAATGAAGCAATAAAAGCTTTGATTGCAAGAATCTTTGATACTTCAGACGATCTGATGGGAATGATGATATATGCAATTCTGGTAACGATTATTGCTGTTGTGGCTACAGTCTGGATTGGAAAAGTCTTGGTAAAATACCACAAACTGGACAATGAAAAGAGAAAGCATTCAAAAGATAAATCTGAATAAACAAGTTCTTCTTCAGGATCAATTCCTGAAGAGTAAACCTTTTAACCAATATGTTAGTACAGATCTGATGAATGCTCGAGCTGCTTCTGCATTGTTATTGATATGCATCGCATCTCTGATTTTATTGCCTGCAGCTTCGGCTGATCCAGGTATCGGAGATTGGCAGCATAATGTAGATCTTGAAGCTGGGCAGAGTGCAGAATATACATGGACGATCTATAATCCAGATGATACCTCTTATGCATTGGATGTCGTATCAACAGTCTCTGGGAACGATTCACACATCACAACTGCAGTAAACGGCAATCCTCATCAGATTCTAAAATCTAAAGACTCAGCGGATATCACAGTGACGTTGCATACTGACAGAGCAACTCCGACACAGACTGCAACACTCTCTGTAAGCTTCATTCTTACTGATATGGCGTCAGGTTCTGAAACAATCATCGATAAGGATGTGGTTGTAAACATCACTTCATTAATCTCATCTACTGGAAATAATATTTTGATCTGGGAAAACAACCTGCCCGCGCCTTTCAACACTGCAATCTGGACATTCATCTTTACAATACTGATCTGGATCGGCATATCCGCGGCGATAATCATTATTGTAGATCCAATACTCAAATATGTATTTGGCAAGTCAAAATTGCAGGTAATCTCTAAGATTTATAAACTGGTTAAAAAACCGCTGTTTCTTACACTTATTGCGTATGCGCTGGTTAATTCTCTAACAATCCTCTCGGTTTCAATGGATACAATATTTAAAATAAATGATATTCTGACAGTATTATTCATTATATTCTATGCATGGGTGTCTTACCGCGTTTACAATGATGTCATTATAGATTTTGCTCGTAAGCTGGCCAGCAAAACAGAAAATGAGCTGGATGATGCACTGGTTCCATTCATGCATACGCTGGGGTCAATTCTCATACCGCTTGTGGCATTCGTTATAATTCTTAATTACTTCAATATGAGTTTTACTGCAATTCTGGCTGGTCTTGGGATAGGCTCTATAGTGATAGGTCTTGCCGCACAGGATACGTTCAACAGTATATTTGCTGGAATCCAGATTATGATCGACAGGCCCTTTACTGTGGGAGACAGAATTATTCTGAGTACCGGGGAAGTATGTGATGTTGAAAAGATCGGAATCCGTTCTACAAGAGCATACAGTCCGGTCAATAATGAGATGGTTGTGATACCTAATGTTCTCTTATGCAGCAATAAGGTTACAAACATGTCAAGGCCAGACGGGCACAGAGCTATTTCTGTCGAAGTTGGTGTATCCTACGGTACAGATCCGGAAAAAGTTGAAAAGATCCTTATAGACATAGCCAAGCATCATCCGGATGTAGTGAATAACAATCCAGCTCAGGCTCCATACACAAGGCTTTCAGCCTTTGATGACAGTGCTATAACATTTGCTTTATGGGCGTATGTGGATAATTTCACAAAAGAAGGGAGAGTCAGATCTGAGCTGAGGGAAAGTATTAACCAGAAGTTCAATGAAGAAGGAATCGAAATTCCATTCCCGCAGACCGTTGTTACTTTCGCTAATTCTCCCGTGCAGTCTAAAAATGATAAGCAGTCCGACTTGAACAGTCTATAACTTGCAAAACAATTAAGATATCTTTAACACTGCACCGGTTGCGAAAACCATGAAGGCTAATGAGTTAAAGAGAAAGTATATCGATTATTTCGTAAACAAAGGTCACACGGAAATCCAATCCGCTTCACTTATTCCAGAGAATGATCCTAGCGTATTGTTCACTACTGCCGGGATGCATCCTTTAGCCCCTTATCTTTTGGGAGAAAAACATCCTGCAGGCAAAAGACTCGTTGATTGTCAGAAATGCATAAGAACAGGGGATATTGACGAGGTAGGTGACGCATCCCATTTAACCATGTTCCAGATGATGGGAAACTGGTCTCTTGGGGATTATTTCAAGAAAGAATCTATCCAGATGAGTTATGATTTTCTTGTAAATATTCTGGGCATTGATCCAAATAACCTTGCTGTTACCGCATTTGCCGGAGATGAAAATGCTCCGAGGGATGAGGAAACAGTATCGATCTGGAAATCCATGGGAATGAAAGACGATCACATCTTTTTCTACGGTAAGAAGGATAATTGGTGGGGACCTGCTGGAGTTACAGGTCCATGCGGTCCCGATACGGAGATATTTTATATAGATCAGTCTAAGCCAAAATGTTCAGATGAATGTGGACCTTCATGCCACTGTGGCAGATATCTCGAGATCTGGAACAATGTATTTATGGAATACAATAAGACCTCTGAAGGAAAATATGAAAAACTGAAACAGCAGAATGTTGATACTGGATTAGGGTTAGAACGTACATTGTGCGTATTGGAACACATTCCTAGCGTATATGACACTGAATTTTTCACTCCAATTATAAAAGATATTGAAAATGCATCTGGACTCAAGTATGCCGACTCAATCAGGGAATTTCGTATAATTGCAGATCACATGCGTGCTGCGGTCTTCATACTGGGTGATGACAAAGGTGTGGCACCTTCCAATTTAGATCAGGGTTATGTTCTCAGAAAGCTCATTAGGAGAACTATCAGGTATATGCAAAAACTCGGCATGAGCTGGGAGCCGATGATCGATATCGCAAACACAGTGGTCAGAGAATACTCTGGAGAATACCCGGAGCTTGAAAGAAATAAAGCTTTCATAATAGAGCAGCTTCAAAATGAAGCCATCAAATTCGCAAAAACTCTTGATCAGGGTCTCAGGCTTACGGAGCGTATTCTTGAAGGTATGGATCAGAATGGGACTGTAAGCGGAGAAGATGCATTCAAACTTTACACATCCTTTGGATTCCCCCTGGATCTAACGATTGAACTGGCTGCTGAAAAAGGCATTGGAGTTGACAGTGTTAAATTTGAAGAGCTGTTTAAAGAACATCAGCAGATCTCAAGAGCCGGATCTATGCAGAAGTTCAAGGGCGGCCTTGCAGATGCCAGTGAAGAGACTACAAAGCTGCACACAGCCACTCACCTATTGGGAGCAGCACTGAGAAAAGTTCTGGGACCTGATGTGCATCAAAAAGGAAGCAACATCACTGCTGAAAGATTAAGGTTTGATTTTTCATTCGACAGAAAAATGACCAAGGACGAGCTGGACGAAGTCGAAAAGCTTGTTAATGAAGCTATTAAAGCAGGCATTACTGTCGTATGTGAAGAAATGACTCTTGGAGATGCAAGGGAACGCAATGCTGAGGGTGTATTTGGAGACAAATATGGTGAAATGGTCAAAGTGTACACCATTGGAACAGTCTCATGCGAAATTTGCGGTGGTCCACACGTAACCAATACTGCTCAGATAGGAGGATTTAAAATCAAGAAGGAAGAAGCAAGCAGTGCTGGTGTTCGTAGAATCAAAGCTGTGGTAGGAGAGCAATACGCCTAAATCCGGCGTTTGCCAGCATTATCCATTTGCTCCATTTGCGTATAGTAATGCTTATATAGCAAACCGATTCTAACGGCAACCCTTCATAAATCTACATGTTATACATGTCACAGATTTTTGAGAAATAAATGAGGCAGTAAAATGGCAGAAGAAACTAAATCAAAGAAAGCGGACAAGAAGTCCAAGCCTGAAGATCAGGCGAAGGATGAAAACTTCCGCTATATCGTTCGTATCTTAAATACGGATGTGGACGGTAACAAGAATATTATCTTGGGTTTGCAGTCCGTCAAAGGGGTTGGATCCAGAGTTGCTAGAATTGTAGCAAAGAGAACTGGTATACCAACTGATGAAATCTTTGGAAATCTTTCTGAAGAGCAGACAACCGAGATTGAAAATGTATTGAATTCTTACATAGAATTCGCACCTGCTTGGGCAATTAACAGGCAGTGTGATATTGAGACAGGCGAAGACATGCATTTGTATGGTCAGAACCTCGAGTTGACAAATAAAGATGATATTAACAGGCTGAAAATGATTAAATGCTACCGTGGTCGCAGGCACGAGCAGGGACAGAAAGTTCGCGGTCAGAGAACCCGGTCCAACGGAAGGACTGGCCTCACTATGGGTGTTAGCAGGACCAAAAACCAGCCTGGTTCAAAGTAAATAGGTGAATTAAATGGGAGACCCGAAATTTCCGCGCAGAGCCTATGATACCCCCTCACATCCCTGGAGAGGAGAAAGGATCAAGGCCGAAACCGAGATATGCAAGCAATATGGATTGAAAAGCAAGACCGAACTCTGGAAGGCGCAGGCTTACCTCAGAAATCTGAGAACACAGTCTAAAAACCTCCAAGCCCGTGTACGTTTAGATGATGCACAGGCACAATTGGAATCTGACCTTCTGCTCGCCAAGTGCGCACGCCTTGGCATTCTGCCGGCAGACGGCAGCACCCTTGATGACGTTCTAGGTCTTGACCAAGAATCAATTCTTGGTCGTCGTCTTCAGACGATTGTGTACATGAAAGGCTTAGCTACTACTGCCAAGCAAGCCAGGCAATTTATTGTCCATGGACACATATCCATAAATGGTCGTAAAGTAACCGTGCCTGGATACATGGTTAGGCGCAATGAAGAGGATTTTATTACATACAATCCACAATCTCCCATTGCTGACGAGATGCACCCCATTAGAAATCCTCAACAGAGTGAAAATGAGGCTGCTCCTGAACCTAAAGTCGAAGAGCCGCAGCCAGCAGAAGGCGCTAATGAACCTGTAGATGCTCCTTCTGAGGATGCAATCAACAAACCTGTGGAGGAATGAGTATGGGAAAATGGGGTATTGCACACGTATTTGCTAGCTACAACAACATCATTATCACTCTTACAGATGTAACTGGTGCTGAGACAATCACAAAGGCATCTGGTGGAATGGTTGTAAAAGCAGCTAAAGATGAGTCTTCTCCGTACGCTGCAATGCGTGCAGCCGAGAGAGTTGCAGACATTGCTAAGGAAAAGGGAATTGAGGGAATCCATGTAAAAGTACGTGCTCCCGGTGGAAACAAAGCCACATCCCCTGGACCTGGAGCTCAGGCTGCGATTCGTGCTTTGGCTCGTGCTGGTCTTAAGATCGGGCGTATTGAAGATGTTACACCTATACCACACGATGGAACCAAAAAGAAAGGTGGAAGAAGAGGACGTAGAGTATAATCAAGGGGCAAACTTATGGATATTAAAGTAATCAGTCAGACCGAGACACGCATACGCTTTGTAGTTTCTAATGCTTCTCCATCTCTGGTAAACTCCCTTAGGAGATGCCTGATGACAGAGATACCCAAGATGGCTATTGAGCTGGTAGAATTTCACTTGGGTCCAATTATGGATGAAGAAGGAAATGAATATGAAAGTGTGAGTCCTCTCTTTGATGAGATTATTGCGCATAGACTCGGTCTCGTGCCAGTTCCGACTGATCTTAGCCTTTACGTGCCCAAAGATGAATGTGTTTGTGGTGGGGAAGGCTGCCCCAATTGTACAATCATGTACTCTATAAACAAAAAAGGACCTTGCGAAGTTTACTCTGGTGATATGGAACCTCTTGGACCTCCTGAGCTGAGGATAAAAGATGAGCTGATCCCCATTGTAAAATTAGGTCCAGGTCAGGCTTTGCTAGCATATGCTTCGGCAGAGCTTGGCACTGCAAAGCGTCACGCTAAATGGCAGGTCGTATCCGGAGCAGGATATAGATACTACCCTACAATTGAAATCGATCCAGCTCGCTGTGATTCCGGCGGTACTTGCATCAAAGCTTGTCCAAGGGGAGTTTTAGCCAAAGAAGATGGGATTGTTAAAGTTGTAGATCTTGAATCCTGCATCCTTTGCAAGTCATGCTTTGAAGTATGTGAGTTGAATGCAATAAAATTGTCTGGATCAGACTCAAAGTTTATATTTGAATTTGAAACAGATGGCTCGCTTTCAGCCCTTGATACGCTCAAAGAAGCTCTAAAAATCTTAACACAGAAATTTGAAGAGTTTCGTGAGAATATTTCTGCTCTTGAGGCATAAACTTCTTCCAAACTTCTTATTTATTTATATTTTTAAAATGGCAGGAATAACCATATATAACAACTGAGCATTATTCTGTTCACGTATGGTTATTAACAGCTTATTGGGTATTTTTGGAGTAACATATATTTTTGTAGGATTAGTGCTGATAATATTATCCATCCCCTTGATATCATCAAAAGTAAGTAGAAACAATCTTTATGGCATCAGAATAGGAAAGAGTTTTGAATCAGATGAAAACTGGTATGTAATCAATAGATATGGTGGAAAAGTACTGCTTGTTGTTGGTATCCTCGTATCAGCTTTAGGAATTTCATATGCACTGGTCGGTGATGTATCCACCATGCTGGAAATTATCTTGTTATTTCTGCCGATTATTCTCATTATGCTGGGCTGTATAATTGCCTATCTTCATGCAAGAAATTTATGACATTTTCATTTATTTCCTTTTAATTTGTTAATGGCATCGGAGTTGCTTATTTTACATGGAGCTTCATAGTATGTTGGGGTTAGGCGTTCCATGTCTTTTCTATGAATTTCATGAACAATATCCTCTGCCGACATGTCTAATTTACAATATGCCTTTATCATATTTTCATTGAGTCTATTGATCTTAATTTTTTCATTTCTACAGGTTTCAGCAAGTTTTACAATATGCTCCAGATTTCCAAAGGCTCCCAATTCCAGTAATTCTAAAACATCATTTTTTACTTTCTTAGGGAGACTGAACAGATCTTCAGCATATTTTTCTTTTGAGTCTGTTATGTCTGGATGTTCTTCTAAAAAGTTAATTAGATCTTCAACAGTCTTCATGATTATATCTATCGAATTTCCAATAAATATACACATTCCCTTTATTTGGGACAGCTCATCTCGTATTCTGTCTCTGTCTCAACCTTTCCTCTTAGGGTAGAACTTGCTGCACCTATCAATGCGATTAATGCAGATACCTTTAGAGCTGCGCTCATTCCGGTTATAAACTCAGCATTATCTACACTGGAGCTGCCTCCCATAAATACAGAAGAAACAAGAGCTGATGAAGTTACAATCGCCATCACGCTTCCCATTAAGACTAAACTTAGTGATTGTCCAACTGTACGCATTGTGGACAACATTCCTGATGCCACACCAGTCTTATCTTTTCTGACGCTTTTCATGACGGCACTTGTGTTAGGCGATGAGAACATTCCCATTCCGATTCCAAGTATTACGAGATAGATTACAACAATAGCAATTGAAGTGTTCATGCCTAGCGTGCTTATAAGGAATAGACCGACAGCCATGATTATCATTCCGAGTGTTGCAAGTGTCCTCGATCCAACTTTGTCAGATAGACTTCCGGATATCGGTGAGATTATACACATGACCAACGGCATTGCTAATAGTATCAATCCAGTAGTGCCTATGTCTATTCCAAGCACTCTTTGAAGATAAAATGAAATGACGAATGTAGATCCGTAATATGCTGTATAGTTCAAAAATGCGGAAAAGTTTGCTGCGGCAAAGAGACGGTTTTTAGTGAATAATCTAAGATCAAATAGTCCATTCTCTCCTTTTTTCTGTTCTATCCGGATAAACATTACAAATGATATTATTGAAATGATAACTAAAATCAGGACATTTGCAGAAAGCCATCCATCTGTATTTCCAAGTGTCAATCCCAGCAGGATAGTAATCAAGCCTACAGCAAATGCAATTGCTCCGCTTATATCAAATGACACTTTTTTATCAAGTATCTCGCACTCATTCAGTTTCCATACTGCTAATGCAATTGTAATTATTGCAATCGGAACGTTTACCAGGAATATAGAATGCCATCCAAAGCTCTGAGTAAGTATTCCGCCGAGCGGAGGACCTATTGCAAGACCCAAATAAACAGCCATTACGTTAAGGCCGAGAGCCCTGCCTTGTTCTCCAGGTGGAAATGCTGCAGAGACCAGAGCTGTTCCTGAAGTCATGATAAATGAAGCTCCGATCCCTTGTATAACTCTGAATGATATCAGCTGCTCTCCGCTCTGAGCCAGGCTGCATAGCAAGGAGCCGACCGCGAAGATTGCAAAACCGCTGATATATATCTTTTTCTTTCCAAATATATCTGAAACACGGCCAATGATGAGAAGAATACTGGCAATTGTAACAAGGTAGGCCGTTGGAACCCACAGAGTCTGTGCATAATCCATCTGAAGAGCATCAGATATCGAAGGCATTGAGACACTTACGATTGTGGAATCCAGAGGCCCCATAAGAGATCCTACTGATGCTACGATCAGTACAATCCATTTGTATGAGAGGCCAGTTTCTTTCTTCATCTTATTTCTCCTTTAAAAGTTCTCTACGAAATTTTTTATGATTTCTATTCCTTTTTCAATATTATCTTCAGAGGCAGCATATGATATTCTCAGATGCTTTTCTCCAGCGTCTCCAAATGCAGTACCAGGTGAACAAAGCACTCCCTGATGTGCAAGTTTTACAGCTAAGTCCGCAGATGGTATATCTATGTCATATGATGGAAATGCATAAAACGCTCCCCTGGGTTTAATGCATGAAAATCCGTGAATCTCGTTCAGCAAATCTGTAGTAAGATCGCGACGTTTTTTAAGGATTGGAAAAATTTCATTTATAAAATCTTCCTGACAGTCGAATGCATCATTTAGAGCATACTGGAAAGGACTGGGGGGACATGCAAGAATATGGTACTGCATTTTGGAAATCTCGCTTATTATGCTATCTGGTGCAGATAAGTATCCCACTCTCCAGCCGGCTACAGCAAATGACTTCGAAAATGAATTTAACACGACTGATCTATCTAGATACTCATTGAATGAGTAATGTTTCCCTTCGTATATGAAATTCTCATACACTTCATCAGAGATGATCCATAAATTATAGTCTTCTGCTAAGTCACATATTGTTTTGAATGCTTCTTCAGTGAGAACTGATCCGCAGGGATTTGCAGGAGAGTTGACAACAATTCCTTTAGTTTTTTTAGTTATGCCCTCTTTTATTTTTTCTAAGTCTATATTTAATTCATCATCCATTGTGTATGGTACAGGATCAGCTCCGCAGAGCGTGCATTCTGGTGCATATACTACAAATCCTGGATCGGGGACAAGAACCTCATCTCCTTCTTGAAACAGCGTCTGGAATGTTGCCATGGCTGCCTGAGTGCCGCTTGATGTTATCATCACGTTTGACGTTTTGATATCTTTGTTGAATCTAGATATCTTATTGGCTATTTTTTCTCTGAGAGCAGGAATGCCCATTGTAGGTCCGTAGCGATAAGAATCAGAGTCTAGCGCTTTCTTGCAGGCTTCAGTAACTTCCCGAGGCGGTCTGAAGTCAAGTTCTCCTAATCCTAAATTGATACTGTCTTCCTGAGCCATGTCAAAAATGGCACGAACTCCAGAAGGTTTGATAGACTGAACTTTTTTAGAAACCATCAGTTCAACATAATCTTCTTCCTTTTGAACTTGATTGTATATACTATAAAAAACAGCAGAAATGTCTGACTTCAGTCTCGATATTCGAAAACATTTCTGCAAAATTCGAAAAATATATAGTTTGAGCGACCAGCGCTCATTCTGGGAAGAAAAATCCCGCAGTCATATCGAGATAATTACCGCCTGAGTATTGAGGGTATGTTTCTCTTATCTTTTCTTTAAATTGTTCTGCAGAGCTGCATTTTGATGCTATACCCTTTATGTTTTTCAGATACGCAATTTTTTCTTCAGCATCTTTCAGATTTTCTGGAGTATAATGTGATGTAAGAATTAGTGAAAAATCCCTGTCGATATAGTTCTGAAGTTCGTTAATCATTGCATCCGCATGGTTAGTTCCAGCTACGATGGAATGACAGTCATGTCCCATCATATGAATGTAAACTGATTTTATAGACTCAATTTCTATGTTATATGCATCAGGAGTGCTCACAATATTCATTTCGATTCCAGCAATGTTTACTTTTCCTGGAGTCATAATCTCATCAATTGATGGTATTCCACAGTCAAAAGCATCTCCGAATGCACCTGTGAAGTTCTCAATTAGTGCTTTTCCTCCTCCAACAGAGTTGTAATCTATCGATGTCTTAGTTCCGTAATTTTTTACATTTGGTATGAATGATGATCCGGCAGCATGATATGCTATCATTTTTCCTTCTACACGGATGCCGTTTGAATCAATATATTTGGTGAGCTCTTCTATATTATTCTTGAAACACGGGAGTTCAATAACTACAGCCCGTTTGTTCTTTTCAATGACAAATACCTCATCATCGATCGGATCATTTGTCTGATATGCATGCAGTTTAATGTCTCCAAAATCGTACACTCTCATCTTTCCAACAGCCATTGGCACATCTTTGTAATTTACCATATTTTATCCTCTTGAACACATTTGTGTTCGAGTACTACAATATCAAAAGGGATATAAGTATCAAATAGAAACCATTAAGAAACATAGTTACCACAAGGATACCAGTAATTATCTGTGTTGTTAGAACCGCTCAGACTCATATAAAATCGAGTTATATTCATTAATCTGCCACTTTCCAGTTTTGTTGAAACACATATACTTAAATATACAAAACAGTTTGAATCATCAATGAAGGCTACTAGCGGTCATCTCATTTTTGGGGACGGCGTAGATTACAAAGACTTAGAGCGCGTATTCCCAGAATTATTTACTACATTTTTAGAGGAAACAAACCAAGTCCCGGATGATAATGATATTCTTCAGATGTTTCTATATGCGAATATGCAAGAAATAGCTAGAAATGAAAAGCCTGAAGGATATAACAGAAAAGGACGCATGAGGTTAATCTTCCCTATCGGCAAAAAAGAATTCTACATAAAATCCTACACATCCAATGTGGAAACTGTACGCTTAACAGAAAAGCTCAGTAAACTGCTGCTCCGCGAAGGCATCCAGCACACAGTCGAATGGGATCAGCTCATCACAAAATCTAAAAAATGAAATCCTGAGCGTTTTTACGCTCAGTTTTCGTATTGTTTTAAGGTTTAATTGCGCAGTCCGTATGATCCGCCTAGCATTGATCCAAGTGTGATCAGTGCAGCTGCTATGATGATATATCCATCATAAAGGTCTTTTGCTCCAGTACCCATCAATAGATCTGCAGAAAAGTCCACAATGAACAACGTGATTATGAAATAAATCACGCTCAATATGATCATTATGACTGTTCCCACAATCATACCAACTAAGGCTTTCAATGTTCCTTCCATGGTTTTTCCTCCTTAGGAGTGTTCATTAATGAACGTTCAAAATATATAATGTTGTCTTAATGCAAAAGAAAATAAGCATTTTTAGGGGGTACATGAGGTATCAAATAATACTATTTACACTAATTTTTTTACGATTTTCATAGTTTCTGTGCATATCTCTTCATTTTTCATTGTTTTATTGTTGATGTACTTTTTGAATGAGATTATTTGTTAATGATCTATCAGACATATACGGTTCCTATTAAATGACTGATATCAGGGTTATGTATTTTTTTAGTTAATTAAGTACTATTTAGAATAATTAGCATTTTCACTGATCAGTGGTCTGATAAAAAGGATATGGGCAGGCGTCAATGCGCCTGCAGATTATAATATTTTTATTTCTCTAATGCATCAAATGCCTGTTCGATGATATTCCGCTCCCCTATCAAAAATGCATTTTGGCGGTCTACTGCGGAATGACCGTTATCCAGTTGTACTGGGATTATCTCTGGAGAAGTGCCTCCAAATGATTTTCGTCTGTTTACGCATTTCTCTAATGGAAGTATATCAAAGACATCTTCTTTAATCAGATCGCTGAAAGACTGCAGCTCTTTAAGGGTCAAATCTTCCAGTTTCTTGTTTTCATCTATGCAGTACCTGACGGCTCCGCCGACAACTTCATGTGCCTTTCTAAAAGGCATCCCTTTCACTACAAGATAATCGGCCAGGTCGGTTGCATTCATAAATCCTTCTGATGCTGCCGACAGCATTCTTTCTTTGTTAAAGCTGAGTGTAGCAATCATCGCACTGCACATTTTGATGCATGAAGTCAATCTGGTGTATGATGAAAACATAGCATCTTTGTCTTCTTGCAGATCTCTGTTATACGTAAGCGGGAGTCCTTTCATTGTAGTCAAAATGTTGACGAGATCCCCAATGGCTGCTCCTGTTCTGCCTCTTGTAAGTTCTGCAACATCTGAATTCTTTTTCTGAGGCATGATGCTGCTTCCTGTTGCATAGGCATCATCCATTTCAATAAATGCAAATTCTTGAGATGACCAGTATACAAGTTCTTCACAAATCGATGACAAGTGTACTGCACAGAGGGATGAATTAAAGAGAAACTCTGCAATGAAGTCTCTGTCTGATACTCCGTCCATTGAGTTATAGCAGGGGTTCTGAAATCCCAGCAGCGAGCTCGTATATTCTCTATCTATGTCATATGTAGTTCCGGCAAGTGCTGCTGATCCTAGAGGACACACATTTACTCTGCTGTATGATTCTATAAACCTTTCAATATCTCTTCTTATCCTTGAAAAATGAGCCATAAAGTGATGACCGATAGTTACGGGCTGGGCATGCTGTACATGTGTAAATCCCGGCACAATCACATCAATGTTATCTTTTGAAACTTCAAGAAGTGTTTTTTCAAATCCTATGAGCTCTTCAATTGTATCCAGAATGGCATCACGCATGAACATTCTTACATCAGTGACAACCTGATCATTCCTGCTGCGGGCTGTATGAAGTCGAGCTCCGGCATCTTTTATGCGGTCGGTAAGAATAAACTCGATATTGGAGTGGATATCTTCAAGGCTATCCTGGATTGGAAGTGTTCCATCTTCAATCTGGAGCAGAATCTCTTTCAGCCCTTTTTGAATTTCCTTTCCATCTTCTTGAGAAATTATCCCCTGTGCGCTCAGCATCTTGGCATGTGCAATCGAACCAAGGACATCATACCTGGCGAGCTTTACATCGGTGTGGAGAGAAGATGTGAATGCCAGTGTTGCATCAGTTGCACCTTCTTTGAACCTTCCAGACCATAGAACTTTTTTACTGTCCATTACAAAACCACCCTTGAAAAAATTTAGAAAAGGTTTTGGTTAGAAGTGATTAAAATCACTTCTTTTTACTGGCAGATTTTTTCTTTGTGTTTGAAGACTGCACTGCTGGCTTTTTTGCCTTTTTGATGGAAGCTACGGTCTTCAGAGGGAGACCCCAGACATATATGAATCCTTCAGCAGATTTGTGGTTGAATTTGTCTCCCTGAGCATATGTAGCTAATCCCTCATCATACAGTGAGCATGGTGATGAACGGCCTACAACCTCAGCGCTGCCACGGTAAAGTTTAACGCGAACTTTTCCAGTAACATTCTCCTGACTCTTATCTACGAAGGCGTCAATTGCTCCCTTGAGTGGAGAGAACCACATTCCATCATAGCATAGTTCTGAGTAACGCTGCTCAACGCCCCTTTTGAATGAAAGCAGATCCCTTGTAAGAACCATGTTTTCCAGAGCGCGGTGAGCTTTAATCAGTACTATTGCGGCTGGGCATTCGTATGTTTCACGTGATTTAATACCAACCATACGGTCTTCAATATGGTCAATGCGGCCTACTCCATTTTGTCCGGCCACTTCATTAAGAATCTTAATTAATTCTACAGGAGCAGTCTTTTTCCCGTCAATTGAAACTGGTATTCCGCTCTCGAAACCTATCTCAACATATGTTGGTTTAGCAGGGGCCTTCTGGGGAGATACAGTCCACTCATGAGAATCTTCCGGAGGCTCTACCGAAGCATCTTCTAGTATTCCGCACTCGCAACTCCTTCCCCATAAGTTTTCGTCAGTGGAGTAAGGACATGCTTTCTTTACTGGTATCGGGACATTATGATCTTTAGCGTAGTCAATCTCTTCTTCACGGGTCATCACCCATTCCCTCATGGGAGCGATGATTCCAATTTCAGGAGCCAGAGCCGCGATAGATACATCAAACCTTACCTGATCATTTCCTTTTGCTGTGCATCCGTGTGCTATGTATTTTGCTCCTTCTTTCTTAGCAATATCTACCAAAAGTTTAGCTATTAACGGCCTGGCTATGGCAGTTGATAATGGATAAACATCTTGATACATGGCGTTTGCCTTAAGGGACGGCCAGACATAATCAGTTACAAATTCCTGTTTGGCATCAATGGCATAAGCTCCAACGGCGCCGATTGATTTTGCCCTTTCAATATTGGCTTTCATATCGCCAGGCTGTCCGACATCAATACAAACTGCAATTGTGTCTAGATTGTATTTTTCTTCCAGCCATTTGATTGCAACCGAGGTGTCTAAACCTCCGGAATATGCTAAAACGACTTTATCTTTGGATTTTTTTGCACTTTTATTCTTGGTAGAACTGGCCTGCATAGGGGTATGATATCCGCACTGATTATTATAGATTATTGATTAACTATTGAATGGTCCGGAATTCAATATTTTATCCATATTGAATGAATCTAGTCAGATATGTCTCAATTACTACAGATTAGACCTCTTTGTCTCATTTGGGTCATCATGCTTAAGCCACGAACCTGTGTATAAGCCGCCTTCACATACTCAAGAGGCTATCAAAAAATGATAAAAGCTGCAATTGTTGGAGGGTCGGGATACACAGGCAGCGAGCTAGCTCGTATTCTCTGCCGTCATCCAGACATATCGCTTGAAGCAATAACTTCTCGACAGAATTGCGGAATGAAGGTCTGCAATGTGCTGCCTTCTCTGAATGGATTTGTAGATTTATGCTTTGATTCCAATCTTAAAGAAAATGGAGACTATGATCTTGTATTTTGTGCAACTCCTCATGGAGCATCTATGGAGATCATACCATCTCTGATGGAGCGCGGCATAAAAGTAGTAGATCTGAGTGGAGATTACCGTCTTGGCGATCCGCAGCTTTATGAAAAATGGTATGGACGTGCACATGTAGACCTGCGCGGTCTTCATGATGCAGTATATGGTCTTCCTGAGCTGTTCCGCGAAGAAATTAGGAAAGCATCATTGATCGCAAATCCAGGATGTTATCCTACATGCTCTTCATTATCTCTTGCACCTCTGCTGTCTGCAGGTCTGATAGATAATTACGTAATTATTGATGCGAAAAGCGGAACGTCCGGAGCAGGTCAGGAGCTGTCCAAGCTGACACATCATCCAGCCTGTGGGTCTTCAATAACTCCATATAAAGTTGGAAATCATCGGCACATTCCCGAGATCAAAATGGTTCTGAGCCGTGTTTACGGTAATGAAGTCAAGACTGTATTCACACCTCATCTCCTTCCGATTGTACGGGGGATGTTTACCACTTCTTACGCTCAGCTCAAAGATAATGTTACAGAAGATGACGTCAAATCTGCATACGATAAGATGTATGGCGGCAGTAAGTTTGTGCGTGTGACAAATATGCCATCCATTCCATCTACAGTCGGATCTAACGTCTGTGAAACCGGTTTTGTAATCGCTCCAGAGAATACTGTTGTTGCAATGGGAGCGCTTGATAATTTAGTGAAGGGGGCCGCCGGACAAGCAATTCAGAATGCTAATCTCATGTTCGGCTTAAATGAATCAACTGGCCTTGACTTCCCAGGATTGGGGGTATAAATATGGAAATTATAGATGGAGGAGTATCAACTCCCAAAGGCTTCAGTACCTATGGAATACATTGCGGCATCAAGAAAAAACGCTTAGACCTTGCGATGATCTCTTCAGATCGTCCTGCATGGGCTGTAGGAGCATACACACAGAATAAAATGCGTGCCCCACCCGTTGAACTTATGGTCAAGCGCTCTTCACCAAAGCTCCAGGCTGTTGTCATGAACAGCGGGAATGCAAATGCAATCACTGGAGAACAGGGTATGAAAGATGCACAGGCAATGATTGATGCAACCGCAGAATGTCTTGGAATAGACAGCGATCTTGTCGGAGTAGCATCCACCGGGGTAATATCTCATTATATGCCGATGGACAAGATCATTCCTGGAATCAAAGAAATTTCAGAGAAACTGGGAACAGGCCGTGAACAGGATCATTTGGCTGCTGAAGCGATCCTTACCACTGATAAAACTATCAAAGAAGCCGCATGCAGGATTACACTCAAAGATGGTACAGTAATTACCATTGCCGGTATGGCAAAAGGCTCTGGTATGATCTCCCCTTCAATGAAAGCGCTTCATGCCACTACATTAAGTTTCATAACAACCGATGCCGTCCTTACAAAAGTTCCTACTTATAAGTGGCAGGAATGCATCAATAAGAGTTTCAATATGATCAATGTAGATGGAGATCAGAGTACCAACGACACTTCAATAATGCTTGCCAATGGTGCTGCAGGCGGAAAACCTGTTGATGATAATCATGAGTTCTGGGAAGGTGTTCTTTATGTCCTTAAATCACTGGCCAAACAGGTGGTAATGGATGGGGAAGGAGCCACAAAGCTCATTGAGCTAAAGGTAAGCGGTGCTAAAACTGACAAGGAGGCCCGCACTACAGGACGTTGGATCATTTCATCTGCATTGGTGAAAACTGCAGTTTTTGGTGCAGACCCCAATTTCGGGCGTATTTTGGCAGCACTGGGTAATTCCGGCAGTGAATTTGACCTTACAAAAATAAAGCTCTGCATTGGAGATGGCAATGAAATTGCAGTTCTCTTTGAAAACGGTATGCCGCAGCTTATCCCTGGAGGGGAGTCTGAGGCCAAAGCCCGTGAAATTCTAAAGCATTCCCGTATCGATGTCTATCTGGATCTAGGCATCGGGAACGGAAGTGCTGAAGCCTGGGGATGCGACCTCACATATGAATATGTAAAAATCAACGCTGAGTACACAACATAAGGTGCATTCAATGAATCGTCGCATACTTCTTAAATTTGGAGGGAACGCCCTGTCCGACAAAGACGATATGAATCGATTTGCTCAGGACGTCTGTACCATCTCCAATGCTGGTTTTACTCCAGTTATAGTGCATGGCGGAGGTCCGGAAATCAGTGCAGAAATGGAAAGGCGCGGAATGAAAGCCTTGAAAGTAGCTGGATTGAGAATAACCGACATCGACGCCCTTCATGTTGCTGAGGAAGTATTGAAATCTTTGAACTCAGAAATAGTGCAGGTGTTTCAAAAGGCAGGCTGCAGCGTTCAAGGAATGTCTGCTGAAGGTATAATCACAGCTTCAAAAAAACCTCCTGTGCTATCTGATGGTAAAGAAGTAGATTTAGGGTATGTAGGCGATGTCGCATCTGTAAATCCTCAGAGCATAGATTCTGTTCTGATGTCTGGCAACATCCCTATAATCTACCCAATCTGCTCAGATTCAAACGGATTGAAATTAAATGTCAATGCAGACACAGTCGCATCCGGCGTTGCAAAAGCCGCAGGTGCTTCAGAAATGGTTCTTGTTACGGATGTGCCGGGGATTCTGAATGATGGAAAGAGAATCCCGTCTCTGACCTTGGCGGATGTCGATAATCTGATACATTCCAAGGTAATCACCGGTGGAATGCTTCCGAAAGTGGAAGCATGCCGTGCGGCACTGCTGAATGGAGCTAATACTGTATATATGCTGAACGGAAAGGAGCCGCACTCATTAGCCAGGCGTCTTATCAACGGTGAAGACTGCGGTACGTCAATAATGGTCGAATAATTATGAATACAGATGAAGTAAAATCATTGGACTCAAAATATCTTTTTCAGAATTATGGCCGCCAAAACCTATGTTTTGAGCGTGGAGAAGCAGAATTCCTTTATGATCTGGATGGTAAGAAATACATCGATCTTGTAGCAGGGATAGCTGTAAATGCGTTAGGCTATGCTCATCCAGATTTAGTAAATGCAATCTGTGAGCAGTCTCGCAAGCTGATGCATGTTTCAAATCTTTATCTTGTGAAGGAGCAGGCCCTGGCCGCAGAAGCTTTAGCTTCGGTTTGTCCCGATCCCATCAGCAAGACACTTTTCGTCAACAGCGGGGCGGAAGCAAACGAGGCTGCGCTTAAGCTTGCCGTAAAGCACACAAACCGCTCTCGCATCGTAACAGCAAAGAATTCATTTCACGGTCGGACCGCTGCATCACTTTCTGCAACTGGCCAGCCGAAGTATCAAAATGGATTTACGCCCCTTCTTTCGCATGCCTTTGAGTATATTGAATATGGAAATGTGGAAGAACTTAAGAAAACTGTAAACTCTGAAACTGCAGCTGTGCTCATGGAGCCTATTCAGGGAGAAGGCGGAGTAATACCGGCAGGAAAAGAGTTTTTCAAGGCAGCGCGTGACATTTGTGATGATTATGGCGCTTTGTTTATTGTAGACGAGGTGCAGACTGGTATGGGCCGCACAGGCAAATGGTTTGGATTTGAAAACTACGATGTAGTGCCAGATATATTTACGCTGGCTAAAGCTCTCGGCGGAGGTTTCCCAATAGGTGCATGCGTTACATCTCCAGAAATTGCTGAGACTCTGAAACCGGGAATGCATGGTACTACCTTTGGAGGAAATCCCATGGGCTGCACGCTTGTCAAAACAGTTATTGACGTCATGAAACGCGACAAGCTGGTAGAGCGCTCATCAGATGCTGGATCAAAATGGATGGCAGATTTGAAAAAAGCCTCCTCTTCAGAGGTGCGTGGGTTCGGCATGATGCTGGGTATGGTTATAGAAGACGGCCGCGGTCTGCAGGCTGCTGCGCTGGAACGAAATATCCTCGTCAACGTATGCGGCGGCGGAGTAGTGCGTTTAATTCCTCCACTGATAACTTCTGATGAATCCCTTTCTTCATTTACTAAGGTGGTTGAAGATTTCTTCTAATCACCAAACTTCTTTTTAATCAGATTAATATTAAGGTCTGTGTCTAAAATAAGTGACCTTCTGCAGTACATCCCGGTAGGCGAGCGTCTGGGTGAGCTGTTTTACGCTAACTGGATGGTTGTAGTATCAATAGGTCTCTTAGTAGAGATGGAAGCTTCTATGTTATCCATAGTGGCGGTAACGATCGTTGCATTTTCAGTAAATGTCGTCTGGGGGATTATTGACGGAGTTACTGTGATGTACGGCATGGTTATAGGCAGAATTCAGCGCAACGATGTGATTAAGCGTCTTCATGAAGGAGATGCATCTGCCAGAGCTGATGCAAAATCGTATTTGGAAGATACAATCGTTGATTCTCTTGATGAAGATGACATGGACATAGTTATTGATTTAATATCAAAGAGTAAACAAGTAGAAGACTGCGGATCCAGACCTTTAAAGTCTGATATTGGATATGCACTTGGAATAATATTTTTGGATTCAGTCATGGTTATTCCTCTCCTACTTCCTCTTTATTTAATGCCTGATTATCATAATGCTGTTTACACTTCTCACATGATTTCCGTGGTGATCTTTACAATTATAGGAGCAGCATATGCAAAGAGGTTGAACAGAAACATCTGGAAGACCGCTGTCATATTTGCAATCATGGGAACAATCTTGGCTACACTCGTATATCAGTCAGGATGGTGACACAGCCATTTCACTGGATATCCTTGTGGGCAGACTAGGAATTGTTAATATCAATAAATGCAATGTTTAATCATGAGCCTGCATGAGTTCAGTATCTCTACGTCTTCGAAAGAGGAGCTGATTGACATTACTTCTCAGGTATCCGAAGCGGTGAAAAAAGACGGAATTGAAGAAGGCGTTTGTTTAGTTCACATACCACACACAACAGCGGCTGTGACGATAAACGAAAATGCCGATCCTGATGTACAGCATGATCTTCTATTGGGTCTGGATGCTGCATTTCCGGACCGCAATGAATTCAGACACAGTGAGGGAAATTCATCAGCTCACTTAAAGTCAAGCTGCATAGGCTGTTCTCAGACGATTATAATCTCTAAAGGCAGGCTGCTTTTAGGCACATGGCAGGGACTATACTTTTGTGAATTCGATGGTCCTAGACGAAGGAAATATTTTGTGAAAACTATGAAAGACTGAACTTTCACTTATCCTTGAAAAATATGGCTGCATGAGTATTTCCGGCCTCTTCATTTCTTTTGGTTTGATGAATCTTTAGAAAATGTAACGTTAAACGTCTGGATCTTAAAAATCTATAAGAAAATGACTAGTGGAACAGCCTGCTCCTTACAAAAGTATTAAAAATATGTCTGAGATTCGACTTTCACTTGAAGAAAGAGACTAGTAAGGAAAGCATCGCGGAGCGCACCCGCGAATATATCGATGCACATCCTAGCATTAAGGACTGCATGTCTAAAGACTTGATAAATTATTCATCTTTAGCACGACAGATAATGAAAGATTTAGCTGTCAATAATGAAGAAGCAGTCATGATTGCATGCAGACGATATGCTATGAAGCTGAACAACCACGATTATGAAGGAAGCATTCTGAAGGTTCTCAGTAATTCAAGGCTTGTTCTTAAGACAAAAATATCCATCATCACAGCTAAGAACGACTGGAATGTGCTTCAGTGTCTGGAAACTGTTTTCTCAAAACTTTTGAATGAGAAATCTGCAATGCAAATAATCCAGGGACAGCAGGCAATTACAGTCATATGTGATGAAAATTTGATGAATGAAGTAATAAGTGCCATACGTAGTGAAAACGTAGTGAAAACACGTACTAATCTTGTAGAGATTTCTGTTCGTTCTCCAGAGCGTATCAGTGATGTAAGCGGTGTGTTTGCATATTTGGCAAACAACCTTGCAGACGGAGGCATAAATGTGATCGAGTCTGTAAGTGTGTTTACTGATACAATTTTCATTATTGACGAATCAGATATGATAAATGCCTATTCAATTTTGTCAAAATGCATAGAATCTGCAGAAAGGATATCAGGAGTAGCATGAAACATTTTAAATGCAACAATTTTGAGTGGATTGAAGGCAGAGGTTACAAAAAGAAAAGACTGCCAGTTTCAAATACACTTCCTGCAGAAGTTGACTTTATTCAGGAAGTCAGGTTTTCCAAAGGTTCTTCAATGCCTGATCACTATCATAAAAAACAGACTGAGATCTTCTATGCCTTGGCGGCAGGTTACATGATCATCAATGATTCGGAGATTATAATCTCGCAGGGTGATACAATAGTCTGTGAGCCTGGGGATGTTCATGGCATACCTGAAATAAAAGATGATTTTGGATTTTTAGTCTTAAAAATTAATTATGAAGAAAATGATACTATCTGGCTTTAAACAGATGTATATTTAAAATAATAATATCACGCCGTCTACTGATACAATACTGTACGCACTCATCATATGCTTAAGAGTTTCAGTGCTTCTTTATGAATTTTGACAAGTACCTCTATGCGTTCATTATCATATTCATGAGGCATTTTGCATGTGGTTTGATCAAAGACTAACATTTGATTACTTAAGCATGATCTGAGATATTCAAACGGCCATCTGCTATAATTTTTAGATAGAGCTTTTCTACAGCTTCGGACGGCGATGATCCCTGCTGCTGTAATATTCTTTCAGCTTCTGCTTTAATGATCGGATCTACACGAGCATACACCGCAGCCGTCTTTCTTCTTGACTCAACTCCGTGCAGGACATCTTCGCATAATGATTCGATATATTCATTATATTTCATTCCATTTTTTCTAGCTAGACCGCGTATTAGATCTGTAGTTCCAGAGCCATATTGGGATGATTTTTTCTTTCTTTCTGCAAGTACTGGATATCCAAGATCAATGGCAATCTCTTTGAGAACTGATTTTCTGGAGTCCATGTCTTTCGGTTTCAGCTCATCAGGATCAATGTTCCATATTTCAGAGACTACCAACTCATTGATGTATACATAAACAAGGTCTTTATTGAAATGGCTTGCAATTTTCTTTTCGCAGGGAACAGACACATCCAGAAGTCTTTCCACAGCTGCATTTTTTAGTATTTCATAATCATCATCAGGTTGGTCGATGAACTTGGCACATCCCATAAAATACTCATCGGCTCCCTGGCCAGTTAAAATACAGTCTTCTTTAGATGCCTTGCAGACACAGAATAGTTGCAGTTCATACGATATTGTGAATGGATCAGTCGTTCCTGTGGCGCTTATCATCTCTTTAATTAGATCTTCTATGTTCTCTTTGGAGATCTGTACGTGAACCCATGGAAGTCCGAGCTTTTCAGAGAGATCCTTAGCCATGATAACGTCATATGCATTCTCAGATCCACACGTATAAAGAGTGACTGAGTTCGCATACTCTTTAGCGATTGCTGAGACTAATCCTGAATCAAGGCCGCCGGAGAATGCCACGCCGATATCCTTGCCTTTGACATTATCTTTAATGACTGTGACAATTGAATTTTCCAATTTGTCGTATCTGAAAGACATCAATGGATGGATTGTTTTGTATTATATAACTGAAACGGATAGGAGATCAAAACGCTTGATAATTCTTCCCAGTTGGAAGATTTCTTCACATTTTGTCTCCCTTTTGAATTGTTTCAGTATCCGCGTTTTTTGGGAATAATCTCTTTTACTACAGGTTTTCCGTATGGGCAGGCTAGATTGCATATGGTGCATTCTGCAAATCCCCTGTCGGAAACACGGCGTATATGTTCTTCCCAGGTTTTATCAAGTTTAGTATCAAATTCATGTGCTACAACGCATTTGCCATATGTTACTTTCTTTCCAGGCTCCACGCCTTGTGAAGGACCCGGAATGATCGCATTATATGGGCAGGACTTTACACACAACGATCCATTTTTGCACAGCGGCTGTTCGGCGCAGAGATCGCGCGTGAATGGTTGATCCGGTTCCAGCTCAAGCTCTGTGAGAACGGCGATCCAGCGGACACGCGGACCATATTCTGGTGTAATGACCAATGTGCTGTGTCCTATGAATCCTAAACCAGCAAGAGATGCTGCTGCCTTAGCGTGTATCGTAGTGGATGGAATAGCCTCTGCACCTTTCGTATCTCTCAGCCATTTACAGAAATACCATGCTTTGTTCTCTACTATCTGATAGTAAAGGTTATAGTATTCTGAGTCTCCACCGCTGAAATCTCCGCTGCCAGCTGTAGATACTGAAACATTCATTCCTTCATCCCATATCACCATGCCCATCATTATCAATGATTTGGCACTTGGCATCACTTCAGATGGTTTCTGCAGACCTCTGCCATCAGGGAATGGTACATTTTCCATCTTGTTGATGTCAGAAACACCGAAGAGCTGGAATCCCAATTCTTTGGATTTTTTTCGTAATTCTTCTTTAAGATCGTCCTCGTTCATTTTTCCATCTCTGAAGAATTTACATCAGAATATCATATAAAACTAGTTAGATGAATATTTATACAAGTTTAAAAACATTCAGATGACTATTTGAATGCATGAAATAATCCGATAAGTCTTGAAAAACTTGTATAAATAATGTTCTGACAACCTATTTATTATAAACAAATATTATATTTATTTCAGTACTAGGGATAAATAAAGGTTGATTGCGTAAACAATCAGATAGTATGTCTTTCTGATTGTTTTTTGATACCTGTATTGCTGATGGAGGGTGCTATTTGAAGGAATTGACTGATGATGAAAAATACAATGCTATCGTAAATCGCAACAAAAAATATGATGGTGTTTTCTGGTTCTGCGCCAAAGCATCTGAATGCTATTGTATGCCATCTTGTAAGGCAAGAACGCCAATGCGTCAAAATATCAGATATTTTGATACACAGGTTGAAGCCCAGGCTGCAGGTTACCGTCCATGCAAAAGATGTCGCCCGGATAAGTTCATTTCAAACCCAGATAAAAAATGGTATTGAATGTGGTGCGGTGAGATTTTACCATGATCTATTATTCAAAGAGGTGCAGCTCTCCAGTAGGAGAAATTACTCTGGTATGTGATGATTATAACATTTTAGGGTTGTGGATAAAAGGACAAAAATACTTCGGTGACACAGTTTCAGGGGAATTTACAGAAGATCCGGATAATGAAATACTAAACAGGGGCAAGAGTTGGCTAGATGATTATTTTGCGGGAAAAAAACCTGAGATTTCAAGTCTTCCGCTGGCACCAATCGGTGGTAAGTTCCGTCAAGAGGTGTGGAAAATTCTCATGGAAATCCCATACGGGGAAGTTACTACTTATGGAAAAATTGCCAAAGAAATAATCAAACGCACTGGGGTAACAAGTATGTCTAGTCAGGCGGTAGGTGGAGCCGTAGGCCGCAATCCGATCTCAATCATAATACCATGTCACCGTGTTGTAGGGTCAAATGGTAGTTTGACTGGCTATGCCGGCGGTATTGATGTGAAAATGAAGCTGCTGGAACATGAGGGTGTAGATATGTCTAAACTCTTTGTACCTAAAACCCAAACCGCTTTGTGAATTCTTCAAAGCCAGAGCTGTTTAGTCTTGCATTGTTGAGAATTCACATCCGTTCAAGTGTCTTTTCAAAATGATATATAAAAAATGGAGCCACCTCTGAGATTCGAACTCAGGACCTGCTGATTACAAGTCAGCCGCTATACCGGGCTAAGCCAAGGTGGCGTTGTAGTGAGGAGGAAAACACATCTCCCATTTATTACTTGTCATTGATTGCACTTATTCTGAGATGGAATAAACCGTTTGTTGTGTAATATACCCAGTTAGATAACCATATATTAATGTAGGATGAAATGCCGTAAAGTTTAAAAACCAAGGATCAATCACACATTATCAAAGTTCCATATAATTGGACATTTCATGGTGATATTTCATGTCTGAGGATAATAAAATCGTTAAAGGGGATGTCATTAGTCTTGATTTCAGCGGCTATATCGAAGAGTCAAACACTCTTTTTGATACAACCAATGAGCAGATTGCTCAGGATAACGGCGTCTACGATGAAAAGTCAACATATGCTCCTATTTCCTATCTAGTAGGAAGCGGCAGAATCTTCCCCGGATTGGAAGAAGCCATTGAGGGAGCTGAGTTAAACAAGGAATACGAAATAACAGTTCCTTTTGAAAAGGGTGCTGGCGCAAGAGATTCCAGGCTTGTCGAGACAATCTCTATAAGAGACTTTGCAAAACAGGATGTACAGCCTTACGTTGGAATGGAATTTCAATCCCGTAACCGTACTGGTATCGTTACTGCTGTTACTGCCGGACGTGTTCGTGTAGATTACAACAGCCCTCTTGCAGGCAAGAATCTCAAATATGTATTCACAGTAGTTTCTAAGGCTCAGAATGACGATGAGAAAATTGAAGGCATCTTAAAGATGGACTATGGAACTTCTGAAGGATTTTCAATTTCAATTAGCGAAAACGTTATTGAGATAGTTCTCCCAGATGTCTGCAAATATGACTCTAACTGGGGTATGGCAAAATACCGTGTAATCGCAGATCTGAGAGAAGCACTCGGTGACAAAAATGTGAGGTTCGTTGAGGAATATGTTAAGAATGTTCCTAAGGAAGACGAGCCAAAAGAAGAAGAACGTGTCCCCGAAGAGATAGCTCCTGAAGAAATACCACCAGAAGAGCAGTAAGCTCTTCTCTTAATTTTTTAAATTTTTAATGCACACGTGGTCTAGCTTGGATATGGCGGTGGCCTCCTAAGCCACATATCGAGGGTTCGAATCCCCCCGTGTGCGCCACTATTCTTGTCCAGACATTGATTAATTCGGATTCAATCAACGATTTTTTGTTATTGACCCCTTATATACATGGGAAAGTGCGAAATTCACAGTGTGTGGTCAAAGCCTCTGTGAAGATGCCGGATGTTATTATGCGCTTTGAGCCTATGTCTGCAACATCTTAAGCAAAAATTTCAGAATAATAGTTACTTAGAATTTAGAAATCTATACAGAGTTTGATTTATGGGAACGGCTTGAATATATCAAACATTTCTGAATCATCAATGCCATGCTTTTCTAATTTCTTGAATATGACCTTGCTCAGACCGCCTGCGATGAAGGGTATGGGTGGAGTGAAATACACCAGTGATCCAAAAAGAGCTCCTAGTTTTTGACCAAGTTTCATTTTGTGAACTTTGTATATTATCGGGTCGTCATCTATCTTTTCCTTATCTAATCCTAAAAATGAACGTAGTATTAATTTGTCTGAATGGACTATCACTTCTATGCTCCAAGCTATTGCCTGGTTCATGAGGATTATTTCTCCATCAGCATCAGTAGTTTTATTCAATATGCTTTTACGTAGGTCTTCTGGAGTATTTCCTTCAAACAATGTGTATGTAGCCCCAATATTTTTCAGACAGTGAGAATCAGAACCACCAGTCAATGCCCATCTGCCATATTCTTTTTTTCCAATTTCTTGTGCATGAGCATTAGCATAATCATCAATGTGACCGCCATTCAAGATTTCAATTCCATCCAGATCTAAATCAAAAATCTGATCTTTTAGACATGGGCAGTGAAGACTGAATGGATGAGGAGCTATTGCCAAGCCTCCCTGTTCTCTGATACGTTCAATCGTTTCTACTGCAGAAAGTCCAGCAGGAATTTCATCTTCAATAAAATATGCAAGAACTTCTCCATCTGCTGTTGAGACCTCTTCACCTATTACTATTCCAATATCTTTGATATCTTTACAGTCCCTTACTGCTCTATGAGCTCCTGTAACGGAATTATGATCTGTAATGCATACAACATCCATGCCTGCGGCTTTAGCTTTCTTAACAACATCTACGGGATCTGAAACAGATTCAGGAAACCGCAGGGGGCCCATCTTATGAACACCCGAATATTTTGTATGGACATGGAGGTCCGCTTTTCCTTGCACGCCTGGACATGAACTCATTTGACCATATAACCGTTTTGCATGCAATTGAGATTTATAAACTCATTCAGACTCAATTATATCAGATTTTGTTATAATGCCTATGGGATTTTTACCGTCCATAACTACGACTGCTGGAAATTCCAGTAATAGTTCTTTCACAACTTCAGAACTAGCTGTTTTTGAGACAACTGGAGGCGAATCGCTCATAACTTCGTTTGCCATCACTTCAGACAGTCTTCCAGAGAATTTCAAAAGGTCTCTTTCAGTTATGAGTCCAACTATCTGATCATCATGAGTCACTACTAATTGTGAAACTGCTTTTTCACTCATCATCCGACCCGCATCGGCTGCTGTATTATCAGTATCTACATGATATATCGTGGGGGTCATGTATTTTGTACAGTGATCTTTTTCTTCTTCTTGCAGGCATTCTAGAATTCTTTTTACTGTTGAGAATCGAGGGTCTACCTTTCCAGTTTCTATTTTTGCAATATGGGCCTGCGAAACTCCTGCTTTTTTAGCAAGTTCACTCTGGCTCATTCCAGCCTTTATCCTCAGTTTCTTTATGTCCGTTAGATCCATAAGATAACCCTCGGTTATTGAAACAATAGCTAATCATGTATTAAAATATATATACTCTATCATCCCTTTATGCTCTAAGTGATTAAATGGGACGCCACTTATTTACTTCAGAGTCTGTAACAGAAGGACATCCTGACAAATTGTGCGATCGAATATCCGATGCTATAGTTGATGCTTATCTGGCACAAGACCCTGATGCACATATGGCCATTGAAACTATGACAACTACTGGAATGATCATGGTCGTAGGTGAGGTCAAAGCAGATCCGAAAAAGATACCAGCATTAAATATCGACAAACTGGTAAGAGAAACTGTAAAAGACATAGGCTATTCCTCATCTGAAATTGGTTTCGATCATGAGGGTTGCGCAGTTTTAGTTTCACTACACGATCAATCAGTTGATATTGACTTGGGCGTAAGCGGAGGAAGTGTAAGCAAGAAGCTTACCGGCGCCGGTGACCAGGGACTTATGTTTGGATATGCTACAAACGAAACACCAGAATTAATGCCGCTTCCAATTAGCATGGCTCAGAAACTTGCAATGCAGCTGGCAAAAGTCAGGAAAGATGGTACTCTGCCATGGCTCAGGCCTGATGGAAAAACACAGGTGACTGTAGAATATGAAGATGGAGTACCAAAGAGAATTGATACTATTGTAGTATCAACTCAGCACGCCCCTGAAATAAATGGAAAAAAGAAAGATGCCGATGTCCAGAAGATCATCCACAAAGCAATTATGGAAAAGGTAATAATGCCTGTCTGCGGAGATTGGGTTGATAAAAAGACAATCTACCACATAAACCCAACCGGGAGATTTGTTATCGGCGGACCATGCGGAGATTCAGGTCTTACTGGCAGAAAGATCATTGTTGATACATACGGTGGAATGGGAAGACACGGCGGAGGAGCTTTCTCTGGAAAAGACCCGACAAAAGTGGACCGCTCTGCAGCATATATGTGCAGATATATTGCAAAAAATATTGTTGCAGCAGGATTAGCCAACAAGGTAGAAGTGCAGCTTGCATATGCAATTGGAGTTGCAGAACCAGTATCCGTAATGGTTGATACAGCAGGAACTGGTGTTGTCTCAGATGATAAGATTGCTGATGCTGTGAAAGAGACTTTTGATCTTACTCCTGATGGCATAATCAACACACTCAAACTGAAGCGTCCTATCTATCAGAAGACTTCAGCATATGGTCACTTTGGAAGAAATGATCCTGCATTTACTTGGGAGAAAACTGACAGGGTAAAAGATCTTAAAAAGGCCTGCGGTGTCACCAAAACAAAGCCTAAAAACCCTAAAGACAGCACAGTAATGTCTGTCTGATCTAAACCTTTTTTATATTTTTTATGAAGTCATTTCAATACTATCTAGTTATTCATCTTTGATTTTGATGCAGGTAACTCTCATAACCTGAATCAGGTGATTCTTCAGTAAACGCTGATTCATCTAAAATATCTGGCTAGGTCCATGGATGATTTTTTTTAACGATATTCTCCTCATTACAAGTTACATATCATCCAATCTGAAAATATAAAAAAATAAGATAATATTAAAGTGTTTAAGCTGAGGGAGCAGAGACTGTAGAGTAATAGTACTCTCCCCTCTCTTTTTGTTCCCTATCTAATCTTGATCCTGGTTTGTTGATTCTGGGACGATCTGTGTCATTGTCCCTTCTAAACGTTACATCTACCTTAGCTAGGAACTTATTCATGCCGTCTCTCATATCATACGGTCCGGTGGCTCTTCCTTCACTGCCTGGTTTTCCTTCAAAAACCATCATTGTATCTGATACCATGTCCAGGAAGTAAATATCATGGTCAATGATCATAGCGCTGCGGCCTCTTTTTTCCATAACTCTCCTGATGGTTTTAGCAGCTTCCATTCTCTGGTTTGAATCTAGATATGCTGACGGTTCATCAATGAGGTATATTTCGGCTTCCCTCGAAAGACAGAGTGCAATAGCAACTCTCTGCAGTTCTCCTCCTGACAGTGTTTTAACATTTTTTTCGTACAATCTTTTTAAACTCAGGGGATGAGCTATTTCACTCTCAAAGAAACCTGATTCGAAGAATTCAGAGTTTGCAGTCATAAACAATTCTCTCACTGTGCCGTCAAAATCTGGAGCAATGTACTGCGGTTTGTATGAAACTTTCACTTGACTGTCTAACTCTCCCAATGTTGGTTTTTGCACTCCGGCTAGCATCTTTACGAATGTAGTCTTACCAATCGCATTAGGTCCGACAACACCTACAGATTCGCCGATCATTATGGACCCCGGGTCAACTGTAAGTTTAAACTCTTTATAATCACACTCTAAAGCTCCATATTCAAGGAGTTTCGCAGTCATCTGACTATCCCTTGGAGGATGACTTTCAAATCTTATCTGGGTGTCTCTGAATCTTATGTTTTCTTCTCTCATGTACCCATCCAGATATGTGTTGATTGCCGTTCTTACCTGCCTTGGCTGTGCAAATACACCGTAAGCACCTTCTGAACCGTATACTAAATATGCGCTGTCTGCCAAGAAATCTAGAATTGCTAAATCATGTTCAATTACAATTACTTGTTTTGTTTCTGAAAGATCCTGAATAATCCTTGCAACTTTGATTCTTTGATATATATCGAGGTATGACGAAGGTTCATCGAAAAAATATGTATCTGCTTCTTTCATGATGGACGCTGCAATAGCAACTCTCTGCAGTTCTCCTCCAGACAATTTATCCAGTGGTCTATTTATCACTTCATTCAGCTCAAGAAGATCTGCAGCTTCATCTACTGTCATTCTCTCTGCAACTTTGCTCAGGAGGTCTTTGACGACTCCTTTGCTGACCAGCGGAAGTTTATCTACATACTGCGGTTTGAGAGCGGTTTTAACTTTCCCCGCATACACTTTTGTAAGATAATCGCCTAATTCTGTTCCTGAGAGCCTGGAAAGTACTTCTTCTCTGTTTGGTGGGTTATCATAGTTCCCAAAATTTGGTGTTTCTTCACCTGACAGGAGTTTTATGGATGTGGTCTTTCCAATACCATTAGGCCCTAATATACCAGTGACTGCCCCTTTCTTAGGCACTGGCAGTCTATATATCCTGAAACCGTTCAAGCCATACTGATGCATAAGCTCTGTATTAAGCTCCTCTGGAAGACCTATTATCTTGATTGCTTCAAAAGGACATTTGTTTATGCATATCCCGCAGCCAGCACATAGTTCTTCTGAGATAGCAGGCTTTCCGCTGTCTCCCATTGTAATTGCTTCAACCCCTGTTCTTACCTTAGGGCAATACTTGATGCATTCTGTGTTGCATTTCTTTGGCTGACAATGGTCTCTCAGGAGTACGGCTATACGCATAAAAGTCGCAATGATTAATCACTACTAAAAACATGACGCTTATTCATCACATTTTTTTGAATCCACGGCGCATCCAACGCAGAATATTCAGTCCCACATACTTCAGCGATGACAGTTTAGTGCGGTGGTCTCCGCCCGTTTGTGTCTGTTTATTCAATATAGCTGCGATAACGTCTTTTTCATTTTTACATTCATCAGGGATGACTGTAAAGGTTCTTCCTACGGAAGGCGATGTGTGTGCATCCGATCCTCCGACTATTGGCAAGTTAAGTTTTTTTGCAAGCTTAAGAGCTCTGTAATTGCTGCTTTTCAGAGATCGTCCATTGATGCTCTCAACGGCATCGAACCCCATGCCATCAACGTTTTCTCCCCCTATGCCTGACCACCATCTGTATGGGTGAGCCGCTACGGCAATACCACCTGCTTCATGTATCATATCTACCGTATCTTTTATCGGTAGATTTCTGGGGATCAGCTTATCCACTCCGTATGCTAAAATGTGCCCTTCAGATGTGGTAACTTCGATGCCTTTAATAATGATTATATCAGAGACATCACCGACATCTTCCCAGGCGCCTATTTCATTGTGGTCTGTAAGTGCTACAGCACCAATATTTTTCACTCTGCATTCATTTAGAATTTCTGCGACGGTTTGTTTCCCATCATTAGAATGCACGGAGTGGACGTGCAGATCTGCATTCATCTGATATTCGCTCCATTCGGCATCTCGCTGCCGACCGAGACTGCTCTCCCAGATTCAGTTCTCAGTATGAGTCCCTCATCGGAATCTTCTGATGGAAGGAATACTGCCACTTTGCCACAGTCTCCTTCTCTAACATCAGCGCTTATTTCTCGTCCAATATCAACTTTATTTCCCTGAATGCTTCCTATGCGCAGTGTGAGTTTTTGGAAATCTTTGAACTCTATGCGCTTTTCATTTTGAGGCAGTCCGCTGTTGACAGCTTCTCCAGGTTCAGATTCTTCAGGTGCAGAGAGTAGCATGACTAATTCTTCTCCGGCATCGGCAGCTAGAAGCATTCCCTGTGATTCACATCCTCTCAGCTTAGCAGGCTTCAAGTTCGAGACTACAACTACCCTGCGGTTCAGCATTTCTTCTTTTGAATAGTACTTTTTAAGACCGGCAACGACCTGAATCTCGTGTCCTATATCAACTTGCAGCAGAAACAGTGAATCTGCATTAGGATGATCATCTACGCTTACTATTTTCCCTACTTTCAGATTCAGTGAACTGAATCCGCCGAATTTGTTAGTTTCTTCTTCAATAGGTTCCATCTTTGTGAATAATGGCGCAGGGCTTCTTAATTTTTGATGCTCTGCAGGAGGAATGTTTAGTGATTTCCACCCTTCATCGTATATGGTGTTGTCATATCCCAACAAATTCCATGCACCTTTCGATGAACGCGGCAGGAATGGATTGCTTAGTATTGCAAGGGCCTTTACCAGCCTAAGGTTTAAGTTAAGCGCTGAACCACACTCCTCTTTATCTTTCTTAATGAGTGCCCACGGTGCGCATGCATCAAAGTAACGGTTTCCAAACTGAGCCAATTCCATTACAGCTTTCAATGCCCGCTTAAACTCGCATTTATCTAGGTTTTCTTCTACTTCTTTAGCAGCTGCAGAAATAGCAGCAGATATCTTCTCTTCTTCCTCTGCACTTCCTTTATATTCTGGAATTTCTCCAAAGTGTTTGTGTGTAAAGCTCAATGAGCGGTGGTAGAAGTTTCCAAGTGTAGCTACAAGCTCGTTGTTGTTTTTGGTTACAAATTCGCTCCATGAAAAGTCAGCGTCTTTGTTTTCAGGCATGTTTATTGAAGCATAGTAACGTATTGAATCTGAATCGTACTTTTCCAGCATTGATGGAATATCAATTGACATCCCTCTGCTTTTGGACATCTTGTCTCCTTTGAATGTAAGAAACTCATTTGCCGGGACATCATATGGCATATTGAGTCCTCCATATGCCATCAGGATTGCCGGCCATATGATCGTATGAAATGGAATATTGTCTTTCCCTAAAAAGTAATAACTTTTCACTTCTGGATCTGTCCAGTAATCTTTCCATGCATCAGGGTTTCCGCTTTTCTTGGCCCACTCTATTGATGCTGATAAATATCCGATAACGGCTTCGAACCAGACATATATGCTTTTTCCTTCCCAGTTTTCAAGAGGAACCGGTATTCCCCAGGACATGTCTCTTGTGATTGCTCTGTCGTGTAGTCCCTCATCAAGCCAGTTTTTAGTAAATAACTGTACTGAATTTTTCCAGTCCTGTTTGTTCTCCAGCCAGTCAGTCAAAGGTTTTTGAAACTCTGATAACTTAAGAAAGAAATGTTCTGTTTCTTTCATTTCTGGAGTTGTAGAGCAGTGTACACATTTTGCATCGTTCAATCCTCCGCTTTCAAATGTATTGCCGCACTTTTCGCATTGATCTCCTCTTGCTTTTTCATTTCCACATATTGGGCAGACGCCTTCTACATACCTGTCCGGGAGAAACTTCATGCAGTGTGGGCAATAGTACTGCGGGGTGCTTTTTTTGATTAGGTAACCCTTATCCAGCAAGCTTAAGAAAATCTCACTGACAATTTTTGCATGATTTTCCGTGTGAGTTTTTGTGAACAGTGAAAATTCAATACCCATTCCTTCTATGGCTTTTTTGTTGATTTCATGGTAACGCTCGGCGATTTCTTTTGGTGTAACCCCTTCCCTGTCTGCTTTGACAGTTATTGGTGTACCATGTTGATCTGATCCAGATACCATCAAAACTTCATTGCCTTTCAGACGGTTATATCTAGAAAATATGTCTGGAGAAAGCAGAGATCCTGCTATGTGTCCAAGATGAATGGGTGAATTTGCGTATGGCCACGCTGCGCATATGAGTACCTTGCTCATTTAAATCAAATCGCCATGTCTTCGTTGGATATAAAAGATATCTGAAATAATCTGTGTTTTTCTTGCCTGCAGGGAATGATTAATATACAATCCACATAATGTGAGCTTTGATGCTTGAGGGTAAAAAATACTGCAAGTATATGCCAATGAGGGCGCTTGCCGCCATCTTCACTGTGATAATACTTGCAGCTTCAATACTGGCTCCGTTTACATATATTGTCAACGGCAACCATTTTGTTCTCCGTTTTGACGTAGAAGATATTGAAAAAGAATATGAAGTTAGCTACGGAGGCCAGGTTTACACAATAGAAGTTACAATACCTGGAGATTTGTATTACTCTTATGCGGATAAATCCAGACTCAGGGCTAGCAACGGCTGGATGGATTATGCAGCATATGTCGTTGTTGATGATGTAGTGCAAGATATTGCAGATAAGCTGAAAATAATCGCAGAGACAATAGACAAAGATTCGGATTATGTACTCGCATCTTTGATACTTGATTTTGTACATCAGACGACTTATAAAAGGGACGATACGATCAACGGAATTGAAATAGAATACCCCAAGACTCCTGTTGAAACTCTTGTAGAGAGAGGAGACTGTGAAGATCTTTCAGCTCTTTATACTTCAATAGCACTTGCGGCAGGGCTGGACTCTATAATGTTCATGTTCCCGGATAACCCTGGACACATGGCTGCAGGTGTACATCTTGAAGATAATAGAGGTCTTAAACCGTTTTACACATATGATGGTGTAGACTATTACTTCTGTGAAACGACATCTTCAGCAAAGCATCTAGGTGAAAGTACATATTGGAATAGGATAAGCGGCATGGAAGTCATATCAGACTTCCCTAATGCTTAATACTATTTCCTTTCCACACCCTAGTCGTTTCAATGATCTTATCTATGTCTGCTTCAGGAGTGCCTATCACTGCCATTAGACATTGAGAATCCAGTCCAAATATCATCAGCAATGAACTGTCAAATCCAACAGAGACTTTTAAAAGACTGTCATTCAACTCTATAGCGGATCTTTCAGCGGCACCTAGAATGATTGCAGACATCGCAGAGAAAGTATCTCTTCTTGTATCAGGTGGAATAGTTCCTTCGAGATATTCTCCACCTCTTGTAATCAGAGATGCACTGATAACACCATCAATACTTGCAATATCATCTATGCTCATCAACTGAGTTGATTTCATCATGTAGTATCTTGTTAATTAGCCTACTCCATTGTATAAATACCATTACTGTTGGATGCTCAACTCTAGCCAGTTGATTTATTGCTCCAATTATGATTTTGTCAGACAATTTGGTTTACTTAATCAAGAGCAATCTTCTACTTGTTCCAGTGGAAATGAAGGGGTCTTTGATAAATTGTCCGACAATATGCGGACAGCTCAATTTTGTTGTATAAATCTATTCAATGTGATAATACTGTATAGATGATAAAATTTCTCTTAAATTTTTTGAATATTGTGATACATCCAGTATCTTAATTAAAATATCTTCATTTATTAATTGTATCATATTTTTTAGTTTTTTAAATATTCTTTTATAAATTAAATTCGGCAGACGATTTAGCAACATTTATATGCACGTTATCACCATTACGCCCTGAGGGATGCACAATGCCAAATTCGTTAGTGAAAAATGCTTTAGGCAGCGATTATATGAAAACTATCTCAGAAGCTGACAATCCAATGAGTGCATTGGATTTTGAAAATATGTCAGATGATGATAGAGCGATTCATGAGATGATTAAACAACTCGAGGTCTGCATTAAGATCATTGGATGCGGCGGAGGCGGTTGTAATACAATTAATCGTTGCGTAGATGCTGGAATAGATGGAGCTCAATTATGCGCCATTAACACTGATGCAAAGCATCTTCTCACAGTCCGAGCACCTAAAAAGATTCTTATCGGCAGGAATGTAACTCGTGGTATGGGAGCCGGAGCTCTGCCAGAAAATGGTGAAGCAGCTGCAAGAGAAAACGATGGTGACATACGTAATTTCCTGACTGGTGCTCAGATTGCATTTGTAACTGCAGGTATGGGCGGCGGAACAGGAACAGGTTCTGCACATTATGTGGCAACAATTGCTAAAGAACAGCTTCGTGCTCTTACAATCGGTGTAGTTACTTTTCCATTCAAAGCAGAGGGAACTGTGCGTGCAGAAAACGCCCTCAGAGGTTTGGATAAACTTTCTCGAATCTGCGATACAACCATTGTAATTCCTAACGATAAGCTTCTGGAATTAGTTCCTAAACTCCCTGTCGATGCAGCATTCAAAGTAGCAGATGAAGTTCTTATGCAGACAATCAAAGGTCTGACTGAGATCATTACCAAGCCCGGTCTAGTTAATTTAGACTATGCAGATATTCAGACAGTCATGAGGGAAGGCGGTGTAGCCTTTGTTGGTATCGGTGAGGCAGATACAGAAGAAGAAGACCGCGTTTCAGTAGCTGTGCAGGAAGCATTAATGTCACCTCTTCTCGGAGAGATAAATCTGAAGGAAGCCAAGGGCGCTTTGATCAGAGTTGTCGGTGGTCCAGATATGACGATTAATGAAGCTCAGAGGGCTGCAGAGATCGTTACAGAGAGTGTCAGTGATCGTGCTAGAATCATCTGGGGTTGTTCAGTAGATCCAGAATTTGAGGGCACCATAAAAGTTCTGCTCATCGTAACCGGTGCATCTTCCAAGTATGTTTATGGCAGAAACAATGGTGAATCCACAAAAGTCGGAGGATCTTTTGGAGATGAATATCGTCAATCAAGGAAACTCGGAGGAGACAATAACAGCAGGCAGCCTTCTCGTCCAAGCCAACCGTCCATGTATGACGATGATGGAATCGATATAATCCTTTGAGATTCCACATCAAATTTTTTTATAATGTTTGGCTAGATGCGGGCAACATGCCAGCATCCAGTCAGCATTTAGAATTCATATGCTGTTTCATTAAATGTTAGTGCGGGACATGGCTCCAGGCATTTTTCGCAGTGTATACAGCCTTCTCCAATGGTAATTTTTCCATCATTCAGCTTGATGGCGCCTTGTGTACATTTGCCAATACACACTCCGCATCCCACGCATTCAGCAGATTTTATGACTATTTTGCGTATTTTTTCTACTTTTTCTTTCAGGCTTTTTTCTTCCTTATCTTTAGCAATCAATGCGCCTTCTTCAAATATTGTTACATTGGAGACTGCACACCAACCTTCCTCTTCATTTAGCTCTACGTCTCCAGTGATTCTAAGAACATTGGCTGTTCTTTGAATATCCAGAGGTTTATTGAATGCTCCTTCTATGCTGAATCCCATAGTACATGGTGAAATGCCTTCTTGCAGAGACAGATTCAAGTTTTGAAGAATACTTGTTTTGACTGACTTGTCAGGTTTAATCGAAACTCCGATACGGTCGAGCTCTTCGTGTATGGACTGTGGCATCCTTCTCCACCTCCAAGCTCCATATCTTATCCATTCTTCTGGAAGCCCTCTTTTTTCAGCATATTCTTCCAGATATGACTTCCATTCCTGATATTTTGGTGATTCCTGAACAATATCCAGTTCTGCAAGGTCTGATGCTGGGCATAGATAGCAACCGATTCTGTCAAGCCCCTTTTCATACCATGGGTTGTACTCTTCTTTTTCACTTATAATCAGCATCCAAACATGAAGTGCAGTCCAGTTTTGTATGGGGGATGCACCTATCTGTCCTGGAGTCCAGGGATTTTCCCATACTTTTGGCTTCGATGCTCTAGATTCTGATTCATATCTTCGCTGCCCGATGAATGAAAGAACGCCATCTGGAAAATGTTTCATTATTGCTCTGACCGTAGGGCCGAGTTTATTTGTTTTACAGCACCATCTGTAATCTCTGCCGGGTGGACCAAAAACGTTCAAACCTTCTTTGAAAGCTTCCCGTGGTGCATATTCTAAGATTAATTCAGTGTTGTGATTTGCTGCAGTTCTTTTGACATATTCGATTGTCTCTGGAAATTCAAGTCCAGTATCTATAAAAAATAGGGGAATGTCTAAGCCGGCTTTTTTGGAGAGAATCAATACTGCTAAGGAATCCTTTCCTCCTGAAAATGAAATCATGGCCGGTCTTTGTTTTTCTTCAATAACCGTCTTCATAAATTTCTCAGAGGCAGCTATTTTCATTTCCATTTCTTTTGAATTTGCTTTGATGACTAAGTCCCATGTTGTTTCTGGAAATTTATCTGCATCTTTTGGCTCATCACACCATCTAATCTTGACGGCCATTCCACGAGATCCAGGGACAAGATCTTTTCCGCTCATTCTGGCTGTTCCCGAAGCCAGAGCCTTTCCGTTTTTACAAATAACAATTACCTCGTCACCAGATTCCAAATCATCACTGGTGGAGACAACTCCAGGAGCTAGAAGATTGGAACCGCTTAAGATTGGTTTTATGGCGCCGTCATCAGTTGTAACTATTCCTTTTGTTGCTTTATTGACAATGCACCTTGCAGCCGGCATTCTTGAAAGAAATGTCCATCCTTTGCCTATATCATACCTCATTGTGCCGATTACTTCTCCGTCCATGATCACTTCGTCCATTCTATCGAGTGCCGGGGCCTTATTGAGAAGTACAACATGATTATCTGGAATTACTGACTCTCCACAGCCTTCTCCAAATTGTCTATCTATGGTTTTTTGAATAACATCAATGTCATGTTTGAATGCAGGCCGCACATCCCCAGGCGGAGTAATATCCATCTGCCGGGTATCTCCACCACACACGGCACATTTTTTCTGTTCAAGTACGGGAACATTGCAATGATCGCACCATCGTAAAGACATTTTTCCTAAGCGGACTAGAGCCATCGTTCTCCACTTTTATTTTGAGTATAAATAGTATGCGTATCCGGTTCAGCGAAATCTGTAATCTAGGAGTCAGAATTGTCGCAAAATCTGGAGTATTGGTGATAAGTTATATACGGAAGCATTCATGCAGTGCAGAAGGTTTGTAAATGAGGACTTTCCACGCAACAGAACGTTCCTTGAATGTGGAATACGCAATACGCGACGTCCTTATCCCCGCTAGAAAGCTGGAGGAGAAAGGAGCAAAGATCATAAAGTTGCATATCGGAGACCCTAATAAGTGGGACTTTGAGACTCCAAAGCATGTTCGTGATGCATTAGGCCGTGCTGTGGAAATTAATGACAATGGTTATGCAGAGTCAGAAGGCTATCCAGAACTCAGAGCAGCCATTCTTAAAAAAGAGAAGCAGAAGAATGGTGTGGATGTAGGTATTGACAACTGTATGATTACAAGCGGCGTAACGGAAGCAATTCAGAGTCTGGTAGCAGCCACTATCAGCCCCGGCGATGAAGCCCTAGTGCCTGGTCCAGGATACCCGTCATATACTGAATTTATAAAATTCTTTAATGGGAAACCAGTTTCTTATCATAATGATGAAGAAAATGACTGGCAGCCTGATATTGATGACATGAGGAAAAAAATCACAGATAAGACTAAATTTATAACGGTGATAAATCCAAACAACCCGACCGGAGCTTTATACTCAGACAAGGTTCTTAAACAGATTGTAGACCTTGCTGGAGAATACGATCTCTTTGTACTTTCTGATGAGATTTATGATCTCATGTCATTTGAGGGAACACACCACTCTCCTGCCTCAATGACAAAAGATGTTCCAGTAGTATTATTTAATGGATTCTCGAAAGTAGACCTTCTCCCAGGATGGAGAATGGGCTACATGGTGTTTTCAGATCCTCTAAACTGTATGGATGAGATTAAAGAAGGAATTTCTAAACAGCTTAGATTACGTATCTCTGCAAACAATCCATGTCAAATGGCTGCAATCGAAGCTTTGGAAGGTCCACAGGATCATCATGAGCAGATTAACAGAAAATTGAAGGAACGCGCCCAGTACATGTATAAAAGAGTTAACAATATTCCAGGGTTAAGTATGAGAGCACCCAAAGGTGCATTCTATGCTTTCCCAAGAATTGATTCAAAGCATTGGACAAATGATATGGACTTTGTTTTGGACATCCTGGATAACTGCCATGTACTGCTTGTTCCTGGATCTGGGTTTGATGAAAAATATGGAAAGATGCATTTCCGTGCAGTATTCCTGCCGCCTCTCGACACGCTTGGTGAAGCATTCGATTCTATAGAATCCTATATGAATAAGGTGGCTTGAACTTTAGATCTTAAACAGGGGATACAAATCCTCTGTTTTAATTAATATTTTTTGCATCTTAACTGTACATATATCTACTTCTGCTGTATTATGCCCATTGCATGGGCATAAAAGATCTTCTTGGCAACAGTTCTTTCATAATGGTGCTGGCTCTTATCTTAGCGCTGATTATTGGATTCCCATATCGTGATATGGGCAGTAAGATTCCATTAATTGTTTTGGCAGTTATGATGACAGTATCCCTTTCAAGAATATCTTTTTCTAATTTAAATCCCATAAAACATAAAACTTCTGTGCTAAGAGCACTTATTCTGGGCACATTGGTAGCTTCATTTATACCTTTAGCAGCTTCGCTTTTTATTGACGATCCTCTTTACAAAGCCGGTCTTGTATTCATAGGAGCTGCACCGTTTGCAGCTTCAGTTGTACCTTTGTCCTTCATAATGAAAGGTGATGTAGAACATGCTGCGAGGGGAACCATAATTGTCTATCTTCTTTCCATCATATACATTCCAGTAATTGTGAAGTTGTTTGCAGGAGAAACTGTAAGTATACTGGATGTAGTTGGATATGTAGTAATTTTAGTATTAATCCCTATAATCCTCTCCAGGCCAGTATCTAGAGTTAAAATATCTACTTCTTCAATGCAGATATTTGTTAATCTGTGTGTTGCCATTTTGATATTTGTTTCAGTTGGATCCAATAAAAATATATTTGAAAGTGAAACAAGCCTGCTCTTAATATTCATGGGTATAGCAGTTTTAAGAACATTTGTTCTTGGCTTGGGGCTTGAGTATCTAGAAAAAAAGTGTGGTATTGCATGGGAACAGAGAGTTCCTGATGTTTTAATGGCTTCGTATAAAAATAAAGGTGTAGCTATTGCGTTAACTATGGGACTTTTGCCACCTGCAGCAGCATTCCCAATAACAGCATCCATAATTATTGAAGTCTGCTGGGTGATCTGCATGGATCGTTTTCTTTTCACATCTAAACGAAGAGAAAAAGAAATCAGGCTGGAGTCTGCATCTACACAATCTATGGATGCTTAATCTTCGATAGAAACAATCAATAAAATGGAAAAGAAATTGCCGGAAAATCGGCAATGTTTATTATTGAAGATTTTTAAGCAGTTTTACGCAAGCTTCCACAGCATCGCGCCCTTTTTCTATGCGCTCTTCTGCCTGTAATCTGGTCATCCCAGGTCCAGTGATTCCTAATGATACTGGTTTATTATACTCCAGAGACAGGTCGGTAATTTTCCTTGCCGCATGTTGTACAACAATCTCGTCATGCTCCGTTTCTCCTTCTATAACGGCACCAAGTGTTACAACACCGTCTATTCCTTCATCTTCACAGAGTTTTTTAATCGCGAGTGGCATATCATAAACTCCTGGCACATATAATATTTTTTTAATGTTTGCACCAAGAAATTCTGCATGTGCTTTCGCTCGTTCCAACATCATTGATGTAATATCAAAATTAAATTCCGATACAACTATTCCAAGATTATATTCCATTTTCATCACTCCTTAGCTGGTCCAGCATCTTCATATCCTTGGCGTAATCCTTTTCCAGCATTCTTTGTTAGTATTTCTTTGTTAAATAGTAAATTATATGCATTTCTCGCGTGTTCCTTCGCACGCTGTTTAGCTAACCAATCTAATGTTTTATTGTCTGGAGCCTCATCTTCATGCACAAATACTTCAATTATATGACGGTTAGTCATCAGTTGCGCTTGAATTATGCCTGTAGATGCTTCATGTGCGCAATTCTTATCTTTAGCCATTGGACCAGGCATTCCCAGGGCCATCACGATATCACAGTTCTCTTCTTCGATCAATTTTTTGCTTGCAACCGGGAGATCTTTTATTCCAGGCACGGTGTATCGAATAATCTTAAAACCAGTGCCCATTGTCTTAAGTTCTTCAATGGCAGCTCCACCCATATCTGATCGAGCAAAGGTTGTATCTGCAATTCCAATAATCTTCATTCTTTATACCCCAGCATGTTTGCAGTATGCCAATCTATTATCCTCTTGATTATTTTACGAGTGCCACTCAAATCGTCGTCATACTGCCCTA